>Ga0256834_1002282_pt1 | contig 12229 bp, 10 predicted proteins | sample 4281140metaG_FD_190536 | JGI IMG/M metagenome (GOLD analysis project Ga0256834, IMG submission 190536) | Hydrothermal vent microbial communities from East Pacific Rise, Pacific Ocean - 4281-140 | ecosystem: Environmental > Aquatic > Marine > Hydrothermal vents | place: Pacific Ocean: East... | reverse complement strand
TTGTGACTATCGTGTACTTTTGTTCGAATGATTTTTTTGTAGTAATATCGGTGGTTTCCACGCCCTTTGTCGCGCAATGTTTCATATGAGAACAACACGTCTTTTGTGGTTATTGGCGTACCATCAGAAAAGTGTGCCTTGGGATTGATGTAAAAGGTGATCTGACTTCGATCTTCTGGAACCTCTATCTTTTCCGCAATGAGACCATATAAAGAAAACGGCTCAGATCGATTGCGCGATAACAGGCTTTCAAACACATAAACCCGAAGTGCGGCCGCTGGGCGACCTTTTAATATGAATGGATGAACGCTGTCAAAACCACCCGTGATGGCGCGCTTATAAACACCGCCTTTGGGTGCGTCAGGGTTGGCATAGGGGTAATGTTTAAAGTCTGCGGCTAAGGCGAGATCTCCCTGCATGGAGATTCCATGAACAGGTTCAGCACGCGCGCCAATGCCAGCAGCAGAGATTGAGAATAAAACAATAGATAGAAGTGTAAATAAAGCAGCTTTTTTCATTGCTTGAGTAAGCCACAAAATCACTGATTCTAAAACCGTGCAAAAATCAGCACCAAAAACGGAGAAGTGAGACCGCATTTATGTTAGTTGGCGCGGGTATTTTTCAAAGAGTAATAATTGGTTTCGCGATCATATGAACCAAAGTAATCGGCAACTTCTGGATGGCGAATGGGCGCCATTGTTTCGTCAGGCAAAAGGTTTTGCTCTGAAACATATGCTGCATATTCGGTTTCTTCATTCTCCGCGAGCAAATGATAAAACGGTTGTTCTTTATGGGGGCGAATTTCAGCAGGGATTGAATCCCACCACTCATCAGAGTTTGCAAATACAGGGTCAACATCAATAATCACCCCACGAAAAGGAAACAACCGATGCATAACCACTTGGCCAATGGCAAACTTTGCTAGTTTCATTTCTTGCGTCACAATAATCACCCGAGTTTAGAAACAGCCCACTTTTATCTAAAACTGACTATAAACCATATTTTTCGGCAGTGTCAGGGTCTTTTTCTGCAACAATTCGCGCTAAGTCAGCAATAACCTTGGCTTGCTTCCACGTTGCATCGTCCTGCATCTTACCATCAATCATCACAGCGCCTGTACCATCTGGCATTCCTTCCAGAATGCGCAAGGCAAACTTCACTTCGTCAGGATCTGGTGAAAAGACAGTTTTTGCAATACCAATTTGCGACGGATGCAAGGACCAAGCGCCCGCACAACCAAGCAAGAATGCATTTCTAAATTGAGCTTCACAGGCTTCAAGGTCTGAAAAATCACCGAACGGGCCATAAAATGCTTTAATACCCGCAGCCGAACAAGCATCCACCATTTTAGCAACAGTGAAATGCCATAAATCTTGTTGATAAAAGTCACGCTTGCCTTGGCTACCATCACTATCGGCCAAAATACCGTAAGCAGGGTGCCCACCACCAACACGGGTAGTTTTCATACCGCGTGAAGCTGCCAAGTCAGCTGGCCCAAGGCTCATGCCATGCATGCGAGGGCTTGCTGTTGCAATATCAACAACATTGTTCACACCTTCAGCGGTTTCCAAAATTGCGTGGATCAGAATCGGTTTCTTCACCTCATAACGCGCTTCAAGCTGCGCTAAAAGCTGGTCCAAATAATAAATATCCCACGGGCCTTCAACTTTCGGCAACATGATAACATCTAGTTTATTACCGACTTCTCGAACGATTTCAGTAATATCATCGAAAACCCATGGGCTATTGAGACAATTGATCCGCGTCCAAAGGCCCGTTGAGCCAAAATCATTGTCGCGAGCCATTTCAATAAACCCAGCCCGTGCCGCTTGTTTTTGATCTGCAGGGATTGCGTCTTCTAAATTACCCAGAATGACATCAACTTTTGGAATCATATCGGGCACCTTGGCGCGCATTTTCTCAATGTGCGGCGGCAAAAAGTGGATCATACGTTCCAAGTTTACAGGGAGCTCTTTCAATGGCTCAGGTGCACCAATTGCAAGGGGCTTAAAGAACTGACGAGGGAGTTTCATAGGCTGACCACTTTCTATTTTTCTAAACTTGGCATCAACACTCTATAGTCCTAAACCAACTGATATGTCACTATCACATAAAGGCGAATATATTGACTAAGTATACGCACAAAGCAAGGTCAGCAATTTTTCAAAAAGAAAGAAAGTCAGATGCAACCGTTAAATGGATATAAGGTCTTAGACTTTACGACACTTTTGCCAGGGCCACTTGCGAGTTTGGTTTTAGCGGAATCAGGGGCCGAAGTCATTAAAATAGAGCGCCCAACCACTGGCGATGACATGCGCCATTATCCACCTATGTGGGGAAAAAGTTCTGTGAATTTTGCCATGTTCAATCGTGGAAAGAAATCCCTCAGCATCGATATAAAAGACGAAAAACAGCGTGAAAAACTTATTCCATTGATTGAACAAAGTGACATTCTCATTGAACAGTTTCGGCCAGGTGTCATGCAACGAGTCGGCCTTGATTATGAGACGCTAAAGTCAATAAATCCCAAACTGATTTATTGTTCAATTACGGGGTATGGCCAAACAGGGCCAAAATCTCAGCAAGCTGGCCATGATCTCAATTATATTGGCGATACGGGTTTGCTCAATAATTCCACTGGTATGAATACTGGCGGGCAGCCAAATATCCAAAACAGTGCAACATTACCACCAACCCTCATTGCCGACATCGCAGGCGGTACATATCCCGCTTTAGTCAATATTTTGATGGCGCTGATAGCCCGGGAGAAAACTGGTAAAGGGTGTTATCTCGACATCGCAATGAGCGATAATATGTTCATGCTGATGGGGTTTGCCATGGGAGAAGGTTTAGCAACCAACAAATGGCCCAAGGATGGAGACGCGCTACTCACCGGTGGATCACCAAGATACCAATTATGCCAAACCAGTGACGGCAAACTGTTAGCTATTGCGGCACTAGAACAGAAATTTTGGCAAAATTTTTGTGCTTTGATCGACCTTCCACGCGATATGATCGATCACAAGTTTGACCCCAAACAAGTTATCAGCAAAATTCAATCCATTATCATCCAACAAACGGCCAAACATTGGGAGGAATTGTTTAAAGGGCACGACTGTTGTTGCACCATCGTCAACACACTCCAAGAGGCCATGCAAGAACAACACTTTCAATCTCGTGGGCTATTCCAAGCCAGCTTAACCAACGAAAACGGCGATTATATTCCAGCATTGCCCACGTGCTTAGCGCCATATTTCAGGGATAGTCTCTCTCCAGCAAAAAGTGCACCGTTATTGAACGACAATTGACGAAATCTCAACGTAAGAATTTGGCCATTTGGTCAATAACTAAATATTTTCGCTAATTTTCTTATCAGCCATGAAAAACACACATAATCAACGTGTTTTAAAAACATCAAAGGTTGACCTTTACACAATACTTAGCGATTAATGATGCGATTGAAAAATCATGGGACTTTGGAATTGATGTCTGAAAAAATCGTTACAGGTTTTATTGCCGTGGCTGCGCTCTTAACTGGGCTGCAGGTGAGTCACGCCAAACCTGCTATATCTGACGGTTTTGAGGCCAAATCAATAGACACCTCAATCTGGTCTCTTCGTAACATGCCAAATCGCCGACATTGGATGGACAAATCACATAAACGCAGTGGTAATAAGTCTTTAGCTATTCGCGTAAAAGGCTATGACATCGATAAAAGATGTAATTGTCAGGTGAGTGAAATTCGAGAAGCCTCTAAAACACGAATCAAATTCGGCGAAGAGGTTTGGTACTCATTTTCGTTCCTCGTAAAGGGTAGGGGTGGAATAACCAGTGACACACGCTGGCAAATTGCTTCTTGGAAACAAGAAACAGACGGCAGTCCATATCTGGCCCAGCGTTTTGACAACGGTGTTTTTCATATCACCTTAGAAAGCGGAAAGTCGCGGGTTTTAATCGCAACAGCTGCGGGTAAACCTGAAGGGTTTATATCGGCCATGTCAAAAGGCCTGATGTCTCAATTTGGTTTTCTATCGCAGAAAGACAAATATGATGGCGATGACGACATCACACTTGCCTATGGAGAGCATCCAATTTTACCCAACCCGCAAAAAGGCTGGGTGGATATGATGTATCACATCAAGGGGGGCCTAAATGACGATGGCTTTATTGAAATATTTGCCAATGGCAATTTCGTTGCACGCGCCACAGGAACAATCGGCATAAAAGATTTTTCTGGTCCAACGCAATATTTCCGTTTTGGCCATAACCGCGCGGCAATGCCTGGCACGGCAACACTATACTTTGATAATTTTAAACGCGGCAGCAAGCGAATCGACGTTGAAAAGCGCGACTAAGCTAAAAATCACTGCGTATTCAGTTTGACCATAAGAGGGTGGTCAACTGCTGGCAAACGAGACCATTGCGCCAACGATCCATCATACATTTTAGACTGTTTGTTACCCAGCAACTCTGAGTCAATAAACCAGCCAAGCGATGCCCAATGTCCCGTATTACAGAACACAATCGTATTTCGCTTTGATGAGGCTTTTTGAGCCGCGTAAATTTTTGCTAGAACACTTTTAGAGCGAAAAACACCCTTATCATTAACGGTCATCCAACGACCTGGAATACTGATAGAATTGGGCAACGTACCATATCGCGTCACAGAACCACTTTTATTGATACCAATATGCTGATCTGTTGGCCGGCTATCGAGCAATTGCACATCATTCTTTAGTCCAGTTTCCACATCACTAGCAGTTGCCAAAATACTTCTGTTCATTTCAATGTTAAATGTCGTGGCAACAGGTGCAACTCGCCCCTTTTCTAATTTGGCGGTTTTATCCTTTAAATACGCTGTCATACCACCGTTAAGGATGGATATTTCCTTGAGTCCAATAAGCTTTAGCGTCCAATAAATCCGCGTTGCGATGCCCGTTTCTGCCGCACTGTAACCTCCATGCATCAAAACCACATGGCTGTTATTTTTGATACCAAGCTTTTCGACAAGCTTCTTTAAATGAGCAACGGGCGGTCGCATTCCATTGATACCATTCAGCTTCATTCGCCACTGATCTCGGCCATAGCTAGTATTTATTGCACCTGGTACGTGGCCAGCCTGATAAGAACCAGCAGCGCGTAAATCTATAAAAACAACATTGTCTTTACCCGTATTGGATTTCACCCAATCAACATCGACAAGCGGGTTTGCAGCTTGCGCGGTCATAATGCCGAGCGACAAACTAAAGACAATCAATGCAACAAATTTAAAAGAGAACCTCAAAAACAAACTAAACACAGTTATTCTCCTGCTTAAATGAAAACATGGCCTATGTTGGAGCGGCCCAAGCTTTCGAACAAGACACAATCAGGTGATTGTTCGTAATCAGCGTCCGCTAAACAATCTATTCTTAGATTTATCCAACTGTTTTTTAGTTTCTTGATAGCCAATTTCAACCGTTTCTTCAAAGCACTTCCATTGACGAATTTCGATTGATCCCAGTGGCGGTTCCACCGTTAAATCGGCACGGTTGGCTTGTTGACGATTGAGCGCTTCACTGCCAACAGTACCTGACCGCATCAAAATAGAAATAATCGGCGGGGCAATGGCTTTGCGGAACCAGCTACGTTGGTTTTCTTTTTCAAACCATGCTGTATCCATCAAATGCTCGCGCGCAACATCGATGGCAATAACTGGTCCGCGATGAATACCACGCATCACATCCACTGGCATATTGTCCAAAACACCACCATCAACCAGCAAGCCATGCTTAGTTGGCACAGGCGGTAAAATACCAGGCAACGCAATGCTTGCCCGCAAAGCTTTCCATAATTTGTCGGTTTTATGAATATGGACATGACCATTTGTCAAATTGGATGATGCGCAAAAGTAGGGCACCCATAAATCAGCAATATTTGCATCACCATAATTTTGATACAAAAGTCTTTCAACTTTATGGCCACGCACCAAAGACATGAACGGCAATGTATAGTCATTCAATGGGTTAGAAGCCACAAACGAAGTTTTAATCCGATCAATAATTTCATCCAAAGACCAGCCAAAAGCATAACAACCCGCAACAATAGCGCCCATGCTACTGCCACCAATAAAATCGATGTTAACACCAGCTTCTTCAATCGCTTTTAGCGCACCAATGTGAGCATAAGCCCGTGCACCGCCACCCGATAACACAAGCCCAACACCACGCCCCATAAGAATGCGTTTAAGATGTTGCCAATCAGCTGGTTTATTTCGGATATGAAAATGTCGATTGACGGGTACAGTATCTAACCAAGCCGTCGTTTGGCGCGGTAAAGCAATGGTATCGGATTGGATGAGTATTAGATCTACCAATTGATGCACGGCGCGTTGCCGCAATATTTCAACGGATAAATCGCAATGAGGTCGATCAGCGCCATTGGCGACAATCAATATTCGGTCAGCTTGTCTAGCGCATTTCGCGTTCCAGCGTTGATCGTCACAACAGCCAATGAAGAAAACCAGATCACAACGCGCTTCCAGCTTAGTTAAATCATCAAGCTGTTCTAATCCGTCTTCCTTGGTGATAATAGAAAATGCGTTGCCATCTTGGTTCAATACCTCAGACAATTGCTTAACAATCAAATCAACTTTGGCCATTTTCCCAGCGGGCAATATTGCGATGGTTTTTGGTTCTAGGCGGCCATCTGTTTTATTGGTGACTTGTTGCAAGCGATGAACCAACAACCTGTTTAATTCATTCATAATAACTGGCTTTGAGTGCACCAATCTATCGAACTCAATTTTCGTCAATTTTACAAGGTTGCTATCACGGATAGCTGTAACGGTTGCAGAACGTGGTTCTCCAGAAATAACCGCCATTTCACCCACAGTTTCGCCAGGTTTAATAACCGCTGATAATTGCGGATAGCCACTGGGACCGGGAAAATAGACTCCAAGCGAGCCAGTATTGACCACAAAAATAGCATCGCCAGGGTCTCCAACTTCAAAAAGTTTTTCCCCAGCTCTCAAGTCTACTCGTTCCGTCGCACCCAAAATTGTCGCGCGAACGTCAGGGCTTAAAGCTTTAAAAACATCGTGATCGGTTGCCTTAGCCATCGTCGGATTTTACCTTTTTTAGTGCCGAACAACTTTTCGGCTTTTCTTACAATGTTCAATTTAGCATAAAGAACTGATACGCTAATGTGCAATAAACAATTGTTTTATCTGGAGCAAAGTCATGAGCCTGTTGAATTCCCAAATCAAGTCTTCTTCACCAGAATTCAAACAAAATGCACAGGCAATGGCGCAGCTGTCGGCACAATTGCGCGAAAAACGAGAACAGGCGGCTCAAGGCGGGCCAGAAAAATCACGCCAGCGCCACCTCGATCGCGGAAAACTTCTTCCACGAGATCGCGTCAACCAATTGCTTGATACGGGCGCTCCATTTCTAGAAATTGGTGCACTGGCTGCAAATGATATGTATTCTAAAGACATTCATGCCGCTGGCGTTATCGCCGGTATTGGCCGCGTATCTGGTCGCCAATGTATGATTATTTGCAATGATGCAACAATTAAGGGCGGCACCTATTTCCCACTCACAGTCAAAAAGCACCTACGTGCGCAAGAGATAGCTTTAGAAAACAGGCTACCGTGTATCTATCTGGTTGACTCTGGTGGGGCAAACCTTCCCAACCAAACCGATGTATTTCCCGACAAAGAACATTTTGGCCGTATTTTCTTTAACCAAGCAAACATGTCTGCAAAAGGCATTGCTCAAATTGCCTGCGTCATGGGATCATGCACAGCAGGGGGCGCTTATGTGCCTGCCATGTCTGATGAAACCATCATTGTTAGAGAACAAGGCACCATTTTCTTGGCAGGCCCACCACTGGTAAAAGCTGCAACGGGTGAAGTTGTGTCAGCTGAAGATTTAGGCGGGGCAGAAATTCATACACGCACATCTGGTGTTGCCGATCACTACGCCATGGACGACACCCATGCATTAGAGATTGTTAAAGACATTGTTACCAATTTAAATGGCGCTGATCGTCCCCATGTCGAGCTCAAAGAACCAAGCGAGCCGTTATTACCAACAAAAAGCCTTGATGGTGTCATTCCTCAATCATTCTCAAAACCATATGATGTGCGCGAAGTGATCGCTCGTTTGGTTGATGGTTCGCAATTTTCTGAATTTAAGAAAAACTACGGCGAAACATTGGTGACAGGCTTTGCTCATTTGTGGGGCATGCCCATTGGCATCATCGCTAATAATGGCATTTTATATTCCCAATCAGCCCAAAAAGGTGCGCACTTCATAGAAATATGTTGCAAGCGAAAAATCCCCTTACTGTTCTTGCAAAACATTTCTGGGTTTATGGTTGGCAGCAAGTACGAAGCAGGGGGCATCGCCAAAGATGGCGCAAAACTTGTGACTGCCGTTGCTTGCGCGCAAGTTCCAAAAATCACTGTCATCATCGGCGGCTCATTTGGAGCAGGGAACTACGGCATGTGTGGCCGTGCATACAGCCCACGGTTTTTGTTTTCTTGGCCCAATAGCCGCATTTCTGTCATGGGCGGTGAACAAGCAGCTTCCGTTCTTGCAACCGTCAAGCGCGACAATTATGAAAAGGCTGGCCAAGAATGGTCGCAAGTGGACGAAGAAGAGTTCAAACAACCCATCCGCGATCAATATGAAACCGAAGGCAATCCTTATTATGCAACGGCGCGATTGTGGGATGATGGCATAATTCTGCCCTCTGAAACCCGAAATGTTCTCGGTCTTGCGTTTTCTGCCACGTTAAACGCCCCAATCCCAGATACTCAATTTGGTGTATTCCGCATGTAACGTTGTTGTCTTGATATGTCACATTTATCGTAAACACGTTATGCTATATAAATCCGTCAAAATTAGAATCAGGTGGAAAATATGGCGGCAGATATACCAGATTATCAGGATTTCTTTGACCCAATCCTTAAAACGCTTCAGTTCGAAGAAGGCTTTGTTTATATTGATGAAATAAACGAGTGTGTTAGTGAACTGTTGAAAATCTCATCCTATCAGCTCAACGTATCCTTACCGAGTGGCCGACAAACTGTTTTCGAAAACCATCTGCAATGGGCACTAAGTTACCTCGTGCAAGCCCACCTCATTGATACAGACGGTGCCAGTGCATATCGCATCACACAAGTTGCAACAAAACAGTTAGACGCAAATCGCCCTATCAAAATTGAAGTCGCACCAGCCACTGAAATTGAAATGCCGATTTTCAACAATTCATCTCACAGATCTACACCGAGTAAACAACAAACAACACCTGAGAATATCTCGCTTGAATTTGAACAATTGTTTGAGGACCTTAAACATGATTTGTTGCATAAAATTCAATGCAAAGAACCTGCGTTCTTTGAAAACCTCATCATTGACCTCTTGCTGGCAATGGGATACGGCAGCCGCCGCCGCGACCTTGCCGCCCACTTGGGAAAAACGGGTGATGGTGGCATCGACGGGGCAATCAACCAAGACCAATTGGGACTAGATGTGGTTTACATCCAAGCAAAGCGCTATCAACAAGGGTCTTCCGTACCTGTCTCGGCCGTTCGAGACTTTGCAGGGGCCATAGAGGCCCACAAGGCAAATAAGGGCGTTCTTGTAACGACATCCACCTTTACCAAGTCCGCACGGGTGTTCATCAACAAAATTTCAAAGCGAATCGTCTTAATTGATGGCGATCGACTAAGTGAATTGCTCATTCGCAATAATATTGGTGTGAAAATCCGCGAAACTTACGAAGTCAAAAGAATAGATGAAGATTATTTTTCTTAAAAACCTTGTGCAGGGCTTTTGTTCTAGAGCGTTTCATGCTGTGTTTGTTACGGAAACACAGCATGAAACGCAAGATTATCAACACTTTAAGTAGGTCGTTCTGGTTCAAAGCAAACCAGAACAACTCTAATATTGATCTTTATTCGTTGTGGACAAGCCGAACCGCACACTATCAAGCGTCGGGCACTTCGATTAGGTTCTTTACCAATGATTTAAGCGCAGCACGCGCAATTAAAGGAGTTTGAACAATGGCTGGTTCAGTAAATAAAGTAATTCTCGTTGGCAATTTAGGTCAAGACCCTGAAATTCGTTCAACGCAAGATGGACGACAAATCGCCAACTTTAGCATCGCAACGAGCGACAGCTGGAAAGACAAGAACACAGGCGAACGCCGCGAAAAAACTGAATGGCATCGTGTTGTTGTCTTCAACGAAGGCCTTGTCAGAGTTATTCAGAACTACGTCAAAAAAGGCTCTAAAGTTTATATTGAAGGCTCACTTCAGACACGTAAATGGACAGACCAATCAGGCACGGAAAAATACACAACAGAAGTCGTTCTTCAAGGCTTCAATGGCAATTTGACCATGTTAGATAGTAGAAATTCTGGTGGCGATGGCGGCGGGTATGGTGCTGGCTCTGGCGGCGGTGGCAACTATGGCCAACAAAGCCCACAACAAGGCTCAGCGGATTCATCAGGCGGCAGTCAAAACCAAAACTTTGCCCGCGATCTAGATGATGACGTGCCATTTTAAAGCGCTTCGCGTTTAATTGCAGATTAAACACCAATATTATCAATGAGCCGGGTTTTCCCTAACCATGCAGCGGTTAGAATACGCATCGGTTCATTGTTATTTTTTACATAATCAAGCGTATTAGCGTTTCTGGCTTCAACATAATCGACTCGAAAGCCCAAATCCGTTAATTTCTGAGCCGTTGCGTCCGCAGCCTCTTTAGGATTCATACCATCATTGATGTTTGCAGCGGTTTGCTTGGCAAAGTTATAAATGCTTGGTGCTAACGCTAGTTCTTTTTCGCTCAAATACGCATTACGCGATGCCATAGCTAAACCAGAAGGTTCGCGCACTGTTTCAACAGGCACAATTGTCGTTGCAATATTCAAATCACGAACCATCTGGCTAACAACGGCCAATTGTTGAAAGTCTTTTTCTCCAAACATTGCATAATCACAGCTTGCTTGGTTAAACAATTTTGCCACAACCGTCGTAACGCCATCGAAAAATTGCGGGCGATATTTATCTTCAAGCCCAACACTTGCTGGCCCTTTTAAAGAAACAACACAAGAAAAACCAGTGGGATACATTTCATCGTTATTTGGGACATAAACCAAATCCGCCCCCACTGATTCCAACATAGTTTTATCTGCTGAAATATCATTGGGGTACTTGTCTAGGTCTTCATTGGCTGCAAACTGCTTTGGATTTACAAACACTGTCACCACAACACGGTCGGCGATCTGAACACCACGCCGAACAAGTTCTAAATGTCCGTCATGCAGTGCGCCCATTGTTGGAACCAGAGCCGTTCGCAATCCTTCAGCTTTCCACTCACGAATGACAGAGCGAAGCGTGTCTTGGTCATATGCCGTCGTCAAGCCCGAACCCATAGAGAAGTTCCTTAGATTAGAGTTAGAGTGAAATATAAAACCGCGCTTGGTGTTTTTAACTTGCTATTGCTTAAAAAGATATGGGCCGTTTCAATAATTACAAATATGAAATTAGTATTAAAACAAAGCTCTTTCAATTGGCCAATGCCAGACTTATCTTTATAGATAACAATATATCTGGTTCTAGAGCGTTTCATGTTTTGGTTGAATCACAAACACAGCATAAAACGCAAGACTATCAATATCTTAAATAGGTTGTTCTGGTCCAATGTAAACCAGAGCAACTCTAACGACCATAAAAATGGATTTATAAATGTATTTACTCGCCGCGATGGCAATTTTGGGGGCCGCATGGCTGGGCATAAAATACATGGCCAAAGCAAACCCTGCATCAATTAAAACCAACACACGAAAAGCTGGTGGCATTGCGGCCGTCATTTTAGGGATTATACTCACCCTAAAAGGAGCGCTACCCATAGCAATTCCGATTTTTCTATTCGGTTTGGGCTTGCTCGGCCTTGGACACTTAGCTGGGATCGAACTACCATGGGCAAAGAACAAGTCAGGTGAACGGTCCCATATTCAAACCAAAGTTCTGGTTGTAGACTTAGAACATGACAGTGGGCGCATGCACGGTAAAATTCTCATGGGCAGTTTTGCAGGAAAAACACTCGAGCAATTAGATCAATCCCAATTGCTCGAACTCATGGATGAATGCTTGGCTGCAGGAGATCAAAGCCCACATTTGCTGCAAGCCTATCTAGACACAATCCACCCTGAATGGCGACAATCTTACACT
>Ga0256834_1002281_pt1 | contig 12231 bp, 7 predicted proteins | sample 4281140metaG_FD_190536 | JGI IMG/M metagenome (GOLD analysis project Ga0256834, IMG submission 190536) | Hydrothermal vent microbial communities from East Pacific Rise, Pacific Ocean - 4281-140 | ecosystem: Environmental > Aquatic > Marine > Hydrothermal vents | place: Pacific Ocean: East Pacific... | reverse complement strand
GTTCTCTGCTGGTGACTTCCACGGTGATGATGATACGGATGAATTATTATTCCATGACGTAGCATCTGGCACGTACAAAAAATTAGTATTGCGTGACAACGTAATCATTGGCGCTTGTTTATATGGTGACACCATTGACGGTACTTGGTACTTCCAAATGATGAAGGATGGCACTAATATATCTGACTTCCGCAATACCATTTTATTTGGTCAAGCACATCTAGGTGATGCAGGTCACGGTGATGAAACACGTGTGGCGGCAATGGCAGATGATGCAGAAATTTGTGGTTGTAACGGTGTTACAAAATGCGAGATTGTAGACACTATTATTGAAAAGAAGTTATTCACGCTCGATGATGTGCGCACACACACTAAAGCATCTGCATCGTGTGGATCATGTACTGGTTTGGTTGAATCATTATTAGCGCACACTTTGGGTGGCGATTACTCAGAAGCACCAAGCAAAAAGCCGTTATGTGGCTGTACTGATTTAACACATGACGAAGTACGTGATGGAATGCGAAAGCACGGCTTAAAGAATCATGAAGAAATTCGTCAAACTCTAGGTTGGAAAACAGAAGATGGCTGCGCAGTTTGTCGCCAAGCCACTAACTACTACTTATTATGTGAATACCCAGAATACAATGATCCTGAATCACGCTTCATCAATGAGCGTGCTCACGGAAATATCCAGAAAGATGGTTCATATTCTGTAGTGCCACGTATGTTCGGTGGCATGTGTACACCAAAAGACCTACGAGCAATTGCCGATGTTGCTGATAAATTTAACGTACCTGAAATGAAAGTAACAGGTGGTCAGCGTATCGATATGTTCGGCATTCAAAAAGAAGATTTGCCCGCCATGTGGAAAGACTTATCTGATGCTGGTTTTGTATCAGGCCACGCATACGGTAAAGCAATGCGTACTTGTAAGACTTGTGTTGGAGATTCATGGTGTCGAATGGGTACACAAGATTCAACAGGCTTAGGTGTGAAGCTAGAAGAACTCACTTGGGGTTCTTGGATGCCACATAAATACAAACTAGCCGTTTCTGGTTGTCCGCGTAACTGTGCAGAAGCAACCATTAAAGACTTCGGCGTAGTATGTGTAGAGTCTGGATACGAGCTTCATGTTGGTGGAAACGGCGGAATTAAAGTGCGCGTAACTGATTTCTTGACTAAAGTAGATACAGAAGAAGAAGTGTTAGAATTCGCAGGTGCATTCGCCCAGTTTTACCGCGAGGATGCACATTACCTAGAGCGTACAGCGCCTTGGATTGAACGTGTTGGTTTAGACAAAATCAAAGAAGCTATTTTAGATGATACTGAAAATCGCAAAATTTTACATGAGCGTTTCAAAGTATCACAGAAGCCTGCACAAATTGACCCATGGAAGAAACACGCAGAAGGCGCGGATGCTCACCAATTCAACAATATTAAGATCAAGGTTGAAGCGTAAGCACGAATAGTCCTCTCTCCCCTAAGTAGGGGGGCGGGCTAGGGAGGGGGTTATGAAATTTTGTAGCAAAGTAAACAATTAATTCTAGCTCAAGATTTCTACCCCCTCCCTAACCCTCCCCCTCATGTCTAATAAAGGACAGGAGAGGGGATCAAAACAAACACTGACTAAAGAATTTAAGATTCAGAGAGAAACAAAAATGAGTAACTGGCAAGAAATCACCACCCTAGATTCAATCCCTGTTTTAGGCTCACGCGTCGTTGAAACTGAAACCGTTAAAATCGCTATCTTTCGTGGCAAAGACGATAGTGTCTTTGCAATAAAAGATGAATGCCCGCACAAGAAAGGCCCATTATCACAAGGCATCATGCACGGTGATTCTGTTACCTGCCCATTACACAACTGGAAGATCAGCTTGGTTTCTGGCGAAGCATTAGGTGTGGATGAAGGTTGTACGAATACATATGAAACCAAAGTAGAAGACGGCAAAGTCTTTTTGAACATCTAAAGAAACCGTCATTCTGGCGTAGGCCAGAATCCATGTTCGAAGTAAAGTGCAATTTGTTGAGATGGATACTGGCCTTCGCCAGTATGACGAGAATTTAAGAATATTAGGTAGTTAAATAAATGTTATTTGGTCGCGGAACAAAGAACCCTATAAAAATTGCTGACAAAAAAGTCAAAGAGTGGAAATACGCCACTTGTGGCTACTGCTCAACAGGTTGTTCGATTGAAGTAGGCCTAGACGAATCTGGCAGAGCAGTTTCATCGCGTGGCGTGGGCAATGCCGACGTAAACCGTGGCAAGCTATGTTTAAAAGGTATCTTTGAGCATGAGCTATTTGAATCTGCTGGGCGTGGTACTGAGCCTAAAATGCGCGATAGCATCCATGATGATTGGAAAACGACTGACTGGGATACTGCATTAGATAAAACCTATTCTGAAATCCGCCGAGTACAAGAAAAGTACGGCCCAGATTCTGTTGCCGTAATCTCTACAGGGCAAATGCTCACCGAAGAGTTTTACACATTAGGTAAACTTACACGCGGTCTAATCGGCACAAATAACTACGATGGCAACACAACCTTGTGTATGGCATCAGCTGTTTCTGGCTATAAACGCTCATTCGGTTCTGATGGCCCTCCTGGTTGTTATGATGATTTTGATGAGACTGATTTACTGATCGCTTGGGGTTCAAATCTACCTGAACAACATCCAATCATTTATTGGCGTATGAAAGAAGCCCAAGAAAAATCAGGCTTTCCATTAATCGTAATTGATCCTCGCGTAACAATGCTTGCGCAAAATGCTGACCGCCATTTAACCGTAACACCGGGTACAGACGTGGTGTTAATGAACGCAATGATGCACGTGATTTTAGATGAAGGCTTAGAAGATCGCAGATACATCGAAGCAAACACCAACGGCATTGAAGAGCTAGAGGCAGAAGTAGCAAACTACGACCCAGTCACTGCCGCTAAAATCTGTGGTATTGATGAAGATACCATTCGTGCAGTCGCGCGCCAATTTGCTAAAGCAAAATCAGCGATGCAAATTTGGACAATGGGAATCAACCAAAGCACACACGGCTCTGATGGCGTAGTGGGTATTAATAACTTAGCCCTGATTACAGGCAATATTGGCATCCCCGGTGGCACATCACTTTCTATCACCGGTCAGTGCAATGCAATGGGTACGCGCGAGTGGTCATCATGCTCTGGCTTACCCAATCATCGTTTATTAGAAAATCCACAAGATCGTGAAGATATTGCAAAGTTTTGGAATGTTGATCCTGAGTTCTTCCCTAAAAAACGCGGTATGTTCCAAACCGATATTTATCAAGCGATGGAGCTAGGCGAGATTAAAGGCTTGTGGCTTATTGCTACAAACCCAATGAGCTCACTGCCTAATACTGCACGTATTCGCAAAGCAATGGAGCAGTTAGAATTTTGTGTGATTCAAGATTGTTATGAAGATACTGAAAGCGCACAGTACGGTGATATTTACCTCCCAGCAGGAACATGGGCAGAAAAAGATGGCGTAATGACAAATACAGAACGCCGTGTAAATGTCGTTAAACCCGTGATTGCACCGCATGGTAATTCAAAGCCTGATCTATGGGTTTTTAATCGTATGGCGGAACGTTTTAACGCTGAAGGCGTGAACAAGGGTGGCGTAAACTTCCCTGAAAAAGCGGCAGATATTTTCTTAGAAATGGGTAAATTATCAGCAGGTCGCTTATCCGATATTTCGGGCATGACCCATGAAAATATCGAAGCCAATCGCGGTATTCAATGGCCATACACAGACAAGCAAGCAGAAAAAGGTGAAGCGCCAGAAGTAGGTGGAGTAAGACTTTACACCGAAGATGGGCAATTTAGATACGCCGACGGCAAAGCAAAACTCATCCCGCTACCTTTTATAGACAACAACGAAGTGCCTGATCAAAAATTCCCGTTTTGGCTAAACACAGGGCGTTTAATTGAACATTGGCATGGCCGTACAAAAACAGGCAAATTGAGCAACAATAATAAATACAGCCCAATACCTTTTGCCGAAATAAATCCCGATGCCGCTAGGGAACTTGGCGTGATCGCAGGAGATTATATTCGTTTAATCTCACCGCGTTCCGACGCCATTGTAATGGCGCAACTTACGCACCGTGTTCCTAAGAACATGGTGTTTGTGCCATTCCATTTTCATGATTGCGCAAACCGACTTACCCTCGGTTTGCTTGATCCACATTCGCGCCAACCCGCTTACAAACAATCAGCCGTGCGTATAGAACGTATCGCTGATCAAAAAGAAGCTGCTCAGATGAGCATGGAGATGCGTAAATTTTAGTACCCCTTTTGCCACGCAACGGCAGTTTAGGCTAAGGGTTTTCTCCTCCTTCTCTTAGCCTACTTTTTAATTTTATAGAGTTACAAAATGTTTCCAGTACGTGAAGATGAACCAAAATACGCATTCTTGCAAGACACCTCGCAACAGCAGGATAGCAAGGAAAATAACTGTTACGGTAAGCCGATAGAGCTAACCATCGACGGCGATTCTCTGCGTGACCAAAGCTTAAATATTAATGACGATAGCGAGATTGGGGATAACCCAAATCGCTATAAGCAACACGGTTTTTACTTCACTGCCGATAACTGTATCGCCTGTCACGCCTGTGAAGCGGCCTGTAGCGAAAAGAACGATAATGCAGGGCATATTGCCTTTCGTTCTGTTGGTTTTGTAGAAGGCGGCACTTACCCCGATTACCGTCGCCAAAACATCTCAATGGCGTGTAACCACTGTGATGACCCTGTTTGTCTAAAAGGTTGCCCTACTCGTGCTTATACAAAATTTGCAGAATACGGCGCAGTACTACAAGACCCTGATATTTGTTTTGGTTGTGGCTACTGTACATGGGTTTGCCCTTATAACGCGCCTCAGCTTGACCCTGTTGAAGGCACTGTTTCAAAATGTAATATGTGTGTTGATCGCTTAGAAGTTGGTCTAAAACCTGCCTGTGTATCTGCCTGTTTAGGCAAAGCATTGGAGTTTGGCGTTATCGAAGATACGCCAGAAGATCGCTCGCAAGTTGAAACACAAATTCCCGGATTTCCTGATCCAAGCATCACTAATCCCAATATTCGTTTTCAGCAAACTAAAACACTAAACCGCGATATGAAGCGTGTAGATTCTACCGCGATTAAATATCACCGTGATGATGAGGCTGGCAACTACCAACCTGTGCTAGATGAAAAACACGGCAAAACAAGACACTGGGGCATGAAGACATTACTCTCGTCACATGAAAATGCACACGTGATGTTTACGCTAAGCGCACAAGCGGTCATGGGCGCATTTATTATGCTCGTGATTGGTGGCTCATTATTTGGCGCACCTGTAATTAAAGCCGTACAACAATCATCTGCTTTTGTACCTTTGCTTATTGTAATGTTCGCAATGATGGGCACTGGCTTGTATAAATTGAATATGCACTTAGGCAAACCGCATCGCTTTTACCGTGGTTTTAACAACTTGCGCCATTCACCGTTAAGTCGTGAAATTGCAGGCGTTACCGCATTCTTTGCTGGCCTTGCGGGCTATACATTTTTCTCATTTTTTGACAACGCATTCACCAACTTTTTAGCGGGTGCATCTGCACTACTTGGCGTGATTGGCTTTGCCGCTGGTTCGTACTATATGTACAAACTTTACCGCATTAAAGCTCGCCCATTTTGGGATCACTGGCAAACTGCTTCAACTTTTTATGGCTCAATGTTAAGCCTTGGTAGTTTATTAGTTGCTATTGTCAGCTCACTATTTATTGATAACAGCGCTGATCTTATCAAAGCTTTTGCCTCTATCGCAGCACTAGGCTTAATCATTGAAGCCGTTGGCCTAGTCTTCCACGCACGAGACCTTAAAAAAGGTTCGGGCGAAGGGCAAGCCGCGCACTACGAGCTATCAACAACATTCGGCAAAACTTACTGGTTAAGAAATGCTTTGTTAGCGATAAACATAATCCTAACACTCATTATTAACAGCACTGGACTAACAGGTGGCATGGGCGTATTCATTGGCATAATCCTCACTGCATCACTCATCACAATGGCATACTTAGGTCGTATCATTTTCTACGCGCTAGTGATCCCAACAACAATGCCGGGCGCATTCTTCTGGAAGAACAAAGGCTTTGTAGATCATGCCCGCGAGTCAGGCTTGGCAGATATGCAACAACTAGGCGTTGCCTACGAGCGCCACCATAAGTTTGATGTAAAAGAGTTAATGCAAACGATTAAAGAGAATTCTTTGGCTGATATGCTTGCTCATGCAAAGGCTATTTTGACCGGAAAATAATCTAGACATGCCGTGCCCTTCGACTATGCTCAGGGTACTGTTATGATCGCTCATGGAATGAATCAGCCCCCTGAGCATAGTCGAAGGGCACGGTGCAGTTTATAGAACACCAATTTCAGTGTACTTATCCTTCCACCTCCCCCTATTTTCGACGTTTTATACGTGAACCTCGTCATTCTGGCGAAGGCCAGAATCCATCTGCGAGGCTATGTATCATTTTTTAAAATGGATACCTACCTTCGCAGGTATGACGACTTTCCCATTCAGCTTACCGACATTGAAAATACCGGTATTGAAATACAAAACGTCGAGCCGAGCTTTAGCGAGACCCTGTTGGAGCAAAGCGACGACAACCCGAAGGGCGCATGAAATGCGTAAAAACAGGGGAGGTGGAATATAAAAAACAGTGTAATCACAGCACCATACTAGGTTTCACCCGCTACCCAGCCTTAAACTAAATAAACAAATCACTCACACAGATTTTAAAAGCACCTATACTCTGCGAGATAAACAAAAACATAAAAGCAGAACGAAGGCACCTCCATGAATACAAAATCTTGGATCTCACAATCAATAAAATAACAGCAGACTACCAACGCTCTGCTGATACACATCTCATTAAATTAACCATACCCAAATTACAGGGTATTAATATTTACCTAAAAGATGAAAGCACCCACCCAACAGGTAGTCTAAAGCACCGCCTTGCACGCTCACTGTTTTTATACGCACTCAGCAATGGCAAAATAAATTCAGACAGCACCATTGTCGAAGCATCTTCGGGCAGTACCGCAGTATCAGAAGCCTATTTTGCACAATTACTCAGCATCCCCTTTATTGCCGTCATGCCACGCAGTACCGCAAAAACCAAAATTAAGCAGATTGAACTCTACGGAGGGAAATGCCATTTTGTCGATCACTCCACCCAAATGAGTAGTGAAGCCCAAAAACTAGCCATAGAATTAGGTGGCTATTTTATGGATCAATTCACCTACGCCGAACGCGCAACAGACTGGCGTGGCAACAACAACATCGCAGAAAGTATCTACAACCAGCTCCAATACGAAGCACATCCCATTCCACACACCATCGTGATGAGCGCAGGAACAGGGGGAACCTCAGCAACCATCGGCCGTTATATTCTCTATCGCGGCTACCAAACAAAGTTGCTAGTGGTTGATCCTGAAAACTCCGTTTTTTATGACAGCTTCAAACAAAAAAATCCAAATCTAAGCATAAAAGCCAGCAGTAAAATAGAAGGCATTGGCCGCCCAAAAGTAGAGCTATCATTCCAGCCAGATGTCATTGATGACATGCTTCAAGTGCCCGATGCTGCGAGTGTCGCCACCATACATTGGCTAGAAAATTTAATCGGCAGAAAAGCAGGCCCATCAACAGGCACCAATCTGTGGGGCGCGCTACAAGTTGCAAAAGAAATGGTCGCCAACAATCAACAAGGCTCAATAGTCACCTTACTCTGCGATAGCGGAGAACGGTATTTAGATACTTACTATAATGAGGCTTGGGTGAGTGAAAAATTTGGAGAATTGGAGAGCTACACAGAGCAACTTGATGAATTGGTTTAATGTTGCTTAGTGGTTATAAATCTTAAGTCCACCTCCCCTGTTTTTCGACGATTTGTATATTGAAAAAGCATTAACTTTCGTATAAAACATCGAAAAAAGGGGGAGGTGGTAAGTAAAAATAGGCGTTTTAGATGCTTTTTGATTGTAAAAGCTTTTGTAGGTTGGAAGAGCGTAGCGTTATCCGACAATTTGGAGAGTTTATATAAATAATCATGTCGGATAACGCTATCGCTCTTCCAACCTACATATACGGCTTACGTGTTACAAGTTGCAAAAGAAATGGTCGCCAACAATCAACAAGGCTCAATAGTCACCTTACTCTGCGATAGCGGAGAACGGTATTTAGACACTTACTATAATGAGGCTTGGGTGAGTGAAAAATTTGGAGAATTGGAAAGCTATACAGGGCAACTTGCTGAATTGGTTTGATGTTGCTTGGTGAGCGAAAACACTAAGTCCACCTCCCCTGTTTTTCGACGATTTGTATTTTGAAAAGGCGTTAACTTCCGTATAAAACATCGAAAAACAAAGGGGTGGACTACTAAAAGTATAATTCTAAGTCTGCTTTAGGCTATTTATCAGAATCTTAGGTCGATATACAGGTTACATAACTATTCCATTAAATCTTGATATAAGTTCAATAAACTCTTCTTTATTATCTCTACTCAGGATCTTACAATCCTGATGTGAGCTGTAATCTATAGAGTTTACTCTACTTCGATTTCCATATTTATTGTTATTGTATTCTTCATCTTTTAAAGTTGAGGTTAAAATAACCTGCTTATCCAAATTGCTGTATATGTCGAGCATGCTATCTTCTTTATTTGTAGACAATTCACCATCACGAAAAGAGTCAACTATTATGGGGAAATTCTGATCCAGTAGATCACTTAATGAGATCACCTTACAAAAATAGAACTCTTGACCTTCACTTCCTGAAAATGTTGAGTCTCTTTTTGTAAAAATATCTTCAAACTCTAGGTTTCCGTTTGGATCTATGGTTTTGTAAAGAGCATTCATTTTATCCAGTAACTTTTTATCGAAATCCTTTCTATCTAATTTTAGTGTTTCATCGATTTCTTGGGAGGAAGAAAGCTGAGATTTCAAAGCTTCAATCTCATTAGTAAGAGAAAACGATTCATCATCATAATCTCTTTCTGAAGTTACTTGATCTTGGTACAAAACAACTTGTTGAAAACTCGGTGGCGTTTCTTCCATTTCCTTCTTAAGAGAGTCTTGCATAAGATTAATCTCTCTAGAAAAATCATAAATTAAGCCATTTTTTTGCCCAATATTTTCCGTAATTGAATTAAGTATCTCGCTCCTAACATCGATATTACTGACTTCGAATGTCAAATCGTTATTGGAATAAAAAATTTTATCGCTTCCACATTCACCGCATTGGACATTTCCTTCACTTAGACTTCTGTTTAGTGAGTTTAACTCTGAAACTAATTGTTCCAACTTAGATTTTCTATTAGTTTCTCTCTGCCTAGCCCGCCTTATTTTTGATATATTTTCATTAATTTCGCTTATTGCTCGGATTTTCTCCTGAAATTTTTCTGAGTCATATGTTTTTAACGCAATCTCAGCAATTTCAGGGTTTTGCTTAATTAATGATATTTTCTTTCTTGCCTCTTTAAGCTCAAGCTTAAGTCCAGAAATCCTATCCTTGATATCCTTTAACTCAGTAATATTTATGATGTCAGTTGATAAATCTGCCAAGTCGTAAACCATATTCTTGAAATCTAATTTATTAAATTGCCCTTTGCTGATAAGTCCTGAAGGGTTTCTATTATCTTGTCCAATAAAGAATAGTTCATATAGAAGACTTAAATCTACAAGTGTAGATCTGTTATCTTTTTGTATTTTTGGTATTCTAAAAACAAATTTATCCAAAAAGTATCTCATCTCACTAACAGAATTGAATATTTGAATTGTGTCTTTTATTTTTATAACAATTGAATTCTTTTTTCTTAAGAATTCATACTTCACTTTGTCCACTTCAATCTCTGAATAAAAATATTTGTCTTTATATTGAAATGAACTCGGAAATATCGATCCGTAACCTAATGAATACATTAAGCCTTGGATGACCAATGTTTTGCCACGGTTGTTGTCATCACTGAAGATAACATTCAGTCCGTCAGTTAATCTTTCTTCAATAAATGCTTCAGAGTTATCTCCAAACGCTATTTTTTTAATCAGCATTTTCTAATCCTGTTTTTATTAGAGATATCATGTACTGGATAGTTTTTTCAGTTAAATAAGGTGTTCTAATCTTAACTTTAGCTTTTAATTTAAGATGAGTTTCTGCAACGCTGTCTTCAGAATTATCTTTAACCATAGCAATTAACATTTCGGAAAGCTTCCAAAACTCCCTACATCCATTTTTATCAAAAAATGCTCGACTTAAGTTCTCATTACATTCTTGCAATATATCCTTGACCTCCTCTTCATCTTTACCTTTTATGAGACCATAAAAAGGCATTGGAATTCCTGGAAATGAAAAAACATCAATTCCTATTAATCGGTTGATCAAAAGAGTATTTATTTGAGATTTAGTGATGTGACGCTTAAATGTTAAGACTTCAGAAGGGCATGAGATTACTTCATTTTCAATATATGAGTTCTTTAAAGATGTTTGTGCATCTCTTATTTCTTTAAAAATTCGCTCATATATTTCTTCTGGTACTGATCTATTTTTTTTAAATTTTGAAATTGTTTTTATATATGTGCTTATTTTCTTGTTATCTTCAACGAAAGTGACTTTAGATAGAAAATCTATAAATAGAGGTGGTGTGTTACCAGATTTATTACCATTTATCTTTTCCTTAAGCTTTTTTACTATCCCTTTTTTCTGCTTTTCATTTATGTTTTCATAGTTATACACATTTAAAGTACTATCTATAAGGTAGTCTCTTTTTAACTTCGGTATAAACAATATATAGTCACAAAAAGAAATTGAAGAAACATAGTTATCGTACAGAGTAGATAAGCTTTTACCAATTATGGATGGAGGTAGGCTGCTATGATTTTTACTTTGAACGTCCCAGTTTTTGCTAAAATCATCGTTTGAGCCTGTAACATCATTAAAACAATCAACAGTGATTATCTCAATTTCCCCACTGTCACTTCGCATACCCAATAAGTAGAGCATGGCTTTTGTTTCAAAATCTGAAGCCCTCTTATTATTAATTTCTGTATTTTTAAAAGTATACAACCACAATTTCCTATATCTGACCAAGGTTTAATCTAAAGTACTCGCCAATCAAGTGCCATAACAATATTTAGTGAATTGATGTACCTCTTAATAACTAAAAACTGTTTAGCAATTTTGAAATAGACTCAATACACTTAATTGCATAGAATACCGTTATATCAAAGTTTTTTATATGTAGATATATATAATAGGTATTTAGCTATCCAGAAGATTAAGTTTAAGCCTGTTTTAGGCTATTCATCAGCATCCACTCTATTTCATCAGAACAGGCGCAGGCGAACTATTTGATTCCAGTAATAACTGTGTGACTGATGCACCAATACGATTACTCAATCGCTCAAAAATATCTTTCTTTGGGCTGAAATTAACCATAGTCTCTGCTTTAAAAATCTCGCGCGCAACATAAGCGGGGCTACCAAATCCATCTATTAAGCCAAGCGCTTTAGCATCTTCTCCTGTCCAAAATAAGCCACTGAAAATATCAGGGTTATCTTTCAGCCTATCACCACGCCCTGCTTTAACTGCATCAATAAAGTGCTTATGAGTTGTTGCTAATAAGGCTTTAACAAATGCCTCATCTTCTAGTTTACGCGCTGAAAATGGATCAAGAATTGCCTTGTGCTCACCAGCCGTTAATTCACGATTTTCAATACCAAGTTTTTTCATCGCTTCAACTACACCAAAGCTCTGCATACGCACACCAATAGAGCCAACTAAACTTGAAGGATTCGCATAAATCTCATCGGCTGCTGAAATAATAAAGTAACCACCAGATGCACATAAGTCAGCTGCAACCGCGATGACTTTTTTATCTTTATGAATCTCACGCAAACGTTTAATTTCATTATAAATATAACTCGATTGAACAGGGCTTCCACCGGGGCTATTACAACGCAGAATAATCCCTTTCACTCTTTCATCTTCAAACGCATCTTGTAAAGCAGGGATAATATTATCTGCACTGGCTTCTGCACCCTGAAGAATAACACCCTTAATATCAACCACGGCCGTATACGTTGGCGAAGCACTAAAGCGCGAGCTTTTTGAAACCGCCGATCCAATAACTGATACGACCAGTAGTAACAATAAAAGTAAAGATGCTATTTTAAAAAATA
>Ga0256834_1002280_pt1 | contig 12233 bp, 9 predicted proteins | sample 4281140metaG_FD_190536 | JGI IMG/M metagenome (GOLD analysis project Ga0256834, IMG submission 190536) | Hydrothermal vent microbial communities from East Pacific Rise, Pacific Ocean - 4281-140 | ecosystem: Environmental > Aquatic > Marine > Hydrothermal vents | place: Pacific Ocean: East Pacific... | reverse complement strand
TTTTAATTTTATCAAAAAGATATTTTCATATGCGTTTTTTTATTGCTCCAGTTTTAGCTTCTGTAATTTTTGTAGCTTCTTCTTTTAATAGTTTTGCTCAATCGCAACCTAATCCAAAAGATTGGCAGCAGGTGCTTGATGAAGCAAAAGGGCAGAGTGTATATTTTAATGCTTGGGGCGGTGCGCCCAATATTAATGCCTATATTGCTTGGGTTGGAGATGAAGTTTTTGCTCAATATGGGGTGAGACTTGAGCATGTGAAACTCTCAGATACTGCTGATGCAGTTAATCGAGTTTTGGCAGAAAAAGCTGCTGGGCGGCTTGAAGGCGGTGCGATTGATTTGATTTGGATAAATGGTGAGAATTTTGCTTCTATGAAACGGCAAAATTTGCTGCTTGAGAAAGGTTGGTCGTATGATTTGCCAAACTATCAACTGGCGGATATTGAGAATAAAGCAGTGCTTAGTTATGATTTTACTGAAGCGGTTGAGGGTTTGGAAAGTCCTTGGGGGACGGCGCAATTATCATTTTATTATGATAGTGCAAAATTGGCTGAGCCACCAAAAACTTTAGCGGCGCTTGAGGATTGGATAGAAAAAAATCCTTCGCAATTTACCTATGCTAATCCGTCTAATTTTATTGGAAATACTTTTCTTAAACAGCTTGCGTTTGGTTTAATTGAGGATAAAGAGGCGTTGGGCAAGCCAGTTAATCAGGCTGATTTTGATAGACTTTCTGCTCCTGTATGGGCTTGGCTTGATCGTAACCATAAAAATATGTGGCGTAAGGGAAAGATATTTGCCAGTGATACCACCCATCTAAAAAACTTGCTTGCTGATAGTGAAATTTCTATTGCGATGACGTTTAACCCGGGCGAGGCTTCTTCGGCAATTAATGAGGGGATTCTACCTGATAGCGTGCGCTCATTTGTGCTTGATTATGGATCGATTGGCAATGCGCATTTTGTAACAATTCCATTTAATGCTAATGCAAAAGCGGGGGCGATGGTTGTGGCGGATTTCTTGCTTTCACCTATTGCACAAGCAAAAAAAGCTGATGAAAAAATTTGGGGTGATCCTAGTGTGCTTGCTTATGAAAAATTAAATATTGAACAACGGAATTTGTTTGATAATTTAGAAAAAGGAGCGGCTACACTTAGTGCGGCTGAACTTGGAATTTTAATTAATGAGCCTGATGTCAGCTGGAGTGATATGTTTAAAGCCGAGTGGGCAAAACGCTATGGGGCGGGTGGATAATGATTTTATTTGTCCTTCGATAAGTTCAAGATGATACCTGTTATGTTGAGTTTGTGGCATAGACCCTTCGACTTCGCTCAGGGTGACAACAGAGTTGGTTGGGGTGTTGAGTTTAGGTTTGCAGAGTGAGTGAGGGTTTACTCATCAGGCTTCTAAAGAAAAGGGAATAACAGATGTTACGCTTAATCCCTTTTTTGATTTTTTTAATCTTAATTGGACCAATTTTTGCGGGGTTAATACATATTTTTGGCCCGGCATTTTCGCATGCACCAATGTTGGGAATAGATGAAATTAGTCTAAAAGCTTTTTTTGATTTTTTCAAAATGCCCGGAATTTTTACTTCAATTTGGCTAAGTTTTTGGATTGGTTTAGTTACGACATTTGTCTCGCTTTTATTGGTAATGTTATTTGTTGCGGGATTTTTTGGTACAAGAGTATATGATTTTTTTTCGTCTGTTATGCGATCAGTGGTTGCTGTGCCGCATGCAGCCGCTGCTTTTGCTTTGGCTTTTCTTATTATGCCGTCAGGGTTTTTTATTCGACTTATTTCGCCTGAATTAAGCGGGTTTTCTCACCCTCCAGATTGGTTGATAATTAATGACCCAATGGGATTTGCTCTATTATTTGGGCTGGTGATTAAAGAGGTAATATTTATTTTATTAGTAGTGATGGTAGCCTTGGCACAGGTAGAAAGGCGTTATTTTAAGGTGGCGCAGACTTTGGGATATGGCAAAATATGGGGCTGGCTGGTTACGGTTTTTCCTAAAATTTACAAGCAGATACGCCTGCCGATTTTAGCGGTGATTGCTTATTCAACCTCGGTGGTTGATGTGGCGTTGATTCTGGGCCCAAATAGTCCTCCAACATTGGCGATAAAAATTATACGCCTAATGAATGATGCCGATTTATCAATGCGATTAATTGGTGCGGCGGCGGCGGTGGTGCAGTTAATGATTACGCTATTGGCGCTTGTTACATGGTTGATTGGTGAGAAAATTGTTGCGCATTTTGGCAAAAAATTAGCGCTAAATGGGTTTCGTTTGCAAAAAGATTTTGTGCTTAAGTCTGTAGGTTTTGTTGGGGTTGGTGGGGCAATATTTTTAATTCTCTTGGGGTTGGGGTTTTTAGCGATTTGGTCGGTGGCAGGCTATTGGGCTTTTCCAGATATTTTGCCGCAAAATTTTAGTTTTAATAATTGGATAAAACAAAGCCCCCAATTGTTTGATGTTGCTTTTAGGGCAATGAATATTGCCTTTTTTGCTTCTTTTATATCGGTAATTTTAGTTTTACTTATGCTTGAAAATGAATATCGACGGCAAATTAGATTGCCTAAATTTGGCGCTGTAATTTTATATATGCCGCTAATATTACCGCAAGTGAGTTTTTTATTTGGGCTTTCTATTTTGCTATTATGGTTTGGAATTGATGGCACAATAAGTTCAGTGATTTTTGTGCATATAATTTTTGTGCTTCCTTATGTTTATTTATTATTAGTTGATGGTTTTCATGGAATAGATATTCGCCTGTTAAAAGTTGCAAAGACATTTGGAAAAAGCGATTGGAGAATATTTTTTAGCATAAGATTGCCGCTTTTATTAAGGGTAATTTTAATGGCTTTTGCGCTTGGATTTGCTATTTCTATTGCACAATATTTGCCAACCCTATTGATTGGGGCGGGGCGAGTATCAACCATTACTACCGAAGCGGTGGCACTTGCGAGCGGTGGTAATAGGCGATTGATTGGTATTTATGCTTTGGTGCAGACTTTAATTCCGTTTATAATTTTTGCTTTGGCGGCAATTATTCCTGCTATTATTTGGCGAAATAAAGAGGCATTAAAATGAGTGAAAATGGTTTAGAGTTAAAAAATATTATCATTAAAAAATATGGGATTGAGCTGTTATCGATTAATGCTCATATTAAAAGGGGTGAGATTTTGACCCTTATGGGGGCTTCTGGTTCGGGTAAATCTTCGCTTATTAATGCGATTGCTGGTTTGCTGCCTAAAGGTTTTACTTGCTCTGGTGATATTATCATTGGTGGGCAGAATATTTCTAATTTGTCACCGCAGCAAAGAAGAGTTGGGGTGTTATTTCAAGAGCCATTATTATTTCCACACTTTAATGTTGAAGAAAATATTATTTTTGCTTTGCCTAAAAAGATTACTAAAAAAAATAGACATAAAAAAGCATTAGAATTGCTTGGGGCGGTGAATTTGGCTGATTGTGCAAAGAGTGATGTTGCAAAATTATCTGGTGGGCAAATGGCACGAGTGGCACTGGTTAGGGTGTTGGCTTCTAGTCCACGGGTTTTATTGCTTGATGAGCCTTTTTCAAAACTTGATGAAAATCTACGAGATAATGTGCGTAATTTGGTGTTTGAAACCGTTAGAAAGCAAAATTTACCTACATTATTAGTAACCCACGATAAAGAGGATGCAAAAGCTACGGGGGGTATAATTGTTAAACTTTAATGATGGTTTTGAACAAGTAATAAAAAAAAAGATTTTATGCTTGCCTATTTGTTGCTCACATAGTTGAATTCGCTCATCTTAGGTGGAGTCCTTAATATTGTCATTAAGGTAGATTATCCTAGAGTAAAAACAAGGAGTTATAATATGACAACAAATAAAAAAACATTGGGGCGCACGTTGGGCGTTCTTGCTGGTGGTATTGCGATTGGTGCTGTGCTAGCTGGTGCTTCACTTGCTGAGCCTGCGGTTATTTATGATCTTGGCGGTAAGTTTGATAAATCATTTAACGAATCTGCTTATAATGGTGCTAGTGGTTGGGCAAAAGAATCAGGCAAAACTTTCCGTGAGTTTGAAATAGCTAATGATGCACAACGTGAGCAAATCTTACGTAAATTTGCTTCTTCTGGTTCAAACCCAATTGTTATGGCGGGTTTTTCTTGGGCATCAGCGCTTACAAAAGTAGCGGCTGAATTCCCAGATACAAATTTTGCTATCATTGATATGGTGGTTGATGCGCCAAATGTTCGCTCTGTTGTATTTAACGAACATGAAGGTTCTTATCTTGTTGGTGCATTGGCAGCGATGAAAAGTGAAACTGGTAAAATTGGTTTTGTTGGTGGCATGGATATTCCATTAATCCACAAATTCTATTGTGGTTATGCACAGGGCGCTGAAGCAGTTAATGCAGATATTGAAGTGTTTGAAAATTATACAGGCACAACTCCTGCGGCTTGGAATGATCCAGTAACCGCTGGTGAATTGGCTAAAGCTTCATTTAGCAAGGGTGCTGATATTATTTATGCAGCAGCTGGTGGATCTGGTCTTGGGGTGCTTCAAGCAGCAGCCGATGCGGGTAAACTTTCAATTGGTGTTGATAGTAACCAAAACTATTTACAACCTGGGTCAGTATTAACTTCAATGCTTAAACGTGTTGATGTTGCGGTTGCTAGCGCTTTAGAAGATGGCACATCTGGCAATTGGACTTCTGGTTTCCAAGTTATGGGTTTAGCAAATGGTGGTGTTGGTTGGTCGCTTGATGAGTATAATGCTGCTCTAGTAAGCGATGATATGAAAGCTGCTGTTGAGGCGCTTTCTGCTAAAATTCAGTCTGGTGAAATCGTAGTGCATGATTATACATCAGATAATACTTGCCCAGCTGGTTAGTTGAGTAAATAAATGGCTGAAAAAAGTCACAATAAGATGCGGCGGCGACAAGATTCCGCCGCATCAAATATTGCTATTGAATTAATCGGCATTAACAAACATTTTGGTCCTGTGCATGCCAATAAAGATATTGACCTAAGGATAACTCAGGGCAGTGTGCATGGTATTGTGGGTGAAAATGGCGCAGGTAAAACTACGCTTATGTCTATTCTTTATGGTTTTTATAGAGCTGATTCTGGCGAAATTAGAGTTAATGATAAGCAGGTGAAAATCAAAGATAGCTCACATGCTTTGCAATTAGGCATTGGCATGGTGCATCAGCATTTTATGTTGGTGGATAATTTTAGCGTGCTTGAAAACGTCATTCTTGGGGTTGAGGATAATTTCCTGCTTGCAACATCGCTGAAAAAAGCTAGGGCAGAGCTTTCTCGCCTTGCTAAAGAATATGAGTTAGAGGTTGATCCTGATATGCTGATTGAAGATCTCTCAGTAGGTCAGCAACAAAGAGTTGAAATTCTCAAAGCGCTTTATCGTGGTGCTGAAATACTTATTCTTGATGAGCCAACGGGGGTGCTTACTCCTGCTGAGGCAGATCACTTGTTTAGGGTGCTTGAAACGCTGAAAAAACAGGGAAAGACGATTGTAATTATTACTCATAAATTGCGTGAAATTATGGCAATTACCGATGAGGTTTCGGTAATGCGACGTGGAGCGATGGTTGGCACTCTTAAAACTAAAAATACAGATCCCTCTCAATTAGCGGAACTTATGGTTGGTCGCTCGGTATTGATGAAAGTAGAAAAAGGTAAGGCTAATCCGAAAGAGGTTAAGCTTGAGGTTAAAGACCTAGTGGTGAAAGACGATATTGGGGTTGTTCGGGTTAAGGGCGTTAGTTTTAATGTAAGAGCGGGTGAAATTGTTGGCATTGCGGGCGTTAGTGGCAATGGGCAGTCGGAATTGCTTGAAGCGATTGCGGGAATGCGAGAGCCTGAGCAGGGCGAGGTGTTTGTCAATAAAAGGGCGATTAGCTCAGATAAAGATGATGGTGCGGCAAAGGTAAGAAAAGCTGGGGTTGCGCATGTGCCAGAAGATAGGCAAGAGCAAGGCTTAGTTGTTAGTTTTGAGCAATGGGAAAATAGCATTCTTGGTTATCAGGACGAAGATAAATATGGCAAGGGTGCGTTTTTGTCTATTGATGCTTGCCGAAATGAAGCAAAAAGGCAGATTGAAAAATTTGATATTCGTCCACCAAATCCTCGCTTAATTACGGCTAATTTTTCAGGCGGTAATCAGCAAAAAATTGTGCTGGCACGTGAAATTTCTAGTGACCCTGAGGTGCTAATCGTTGGGCAGCCAACCCGTGGGGTTGATATTGGGGCGATTGAGGCAATTCACAATAATATTATTGCAATGCGTGATGCGGGCAAAGCTATTTTATTAATATCGGTAGAATTAGACGAAATTCGCTCGCTAAGCGATAGAGTTTTGGTGATGTTTGATGGTCATATTGTTGGCGAGGTAGACCCCACTACAGCCACAGAAGGTGATTTGGGTTTATTAATGGCGGGGGTGTCGGGGTCGGGAGCGAAGCGAGTAACGGCGACTAAAAAAGATAAAACTACGGGGGTGTCGGGGTCGGGAGCGAAGCGAGTAACGGCGACAAGAAAAAAGAAAGAACATAAATGAGCGCACGTAAACCATTGCCACGTTGGGCAGATATTGCATTATTGCCAACGCTGAACTTGTTGTTAGCTTTTACTATTTCGGGCTTGGTGGTTTTAATGGTGGGCGAAAACCCACTTGAAGCAATGCGCATTCTTTTATATGGCGCTTTTGGTTATGGTGAGGGTTTTGGTTATACTTTACATTTTGCCACTAATTTTGTGTTTGCAGGTTTGGCCTTTTCGATTGCCTCGCACGCTGGGCAATTTAATATTGGGGCAGAGGGGCAGGCATATCTTGCGGGCATTGGCGCAATTATGGTTGGCTTGGCGCTTGATCAAACTCATTGGTTATTGGTGCTGCCGCTTGCGATGCTTGGAGCGGGTGCAATTGGTGGAATATGGGGTTTTATACCGGGATATTTAGCGGCAAAGCGTGGCTCGCATGTGGTTATTACTACGATTATGTTTAATTTTATTGCGGCGGCTTTAATGGTTTATTTGCTCAATAATGTGTTTAAGCCAAAGGGACAAATGGCGCTTGAATCTGCCTCTGTTGTTAATGCAGGTAAATTACCACAACTTAGAGAGTTTTGGGATTTCTTTGGTTATGCACCTGTAAATGTGATGATGTTTGTGGCAATTATTGCGCTTATTGGCACGTTTATTTTGCTTTGGCGCACAGAGCTTGGATATAAAATTAGAACGATGGGGCAGAACCCAAATGCGGCTCGTTATGCAGGGATTTCTAACTCTAAAATCATTATGATTGCTATGACAATTTCAGGTGTCATGGCTGGTATGATTGCGGTAAACGAAGTGCTTGGCGTGCAAAATCGCTTGGTAATTGACTTTGTATTTGGTTATGGATTTGTTGGTATTGCGGTTGGTCTTATGGGGCGCAATCACCCAATTGGTATTGCACTTGCGGCGATATTATTTGGTGCGCTTTATCAAGGTGGGTTAGAACTTGCTTTTGAAATGCCTGCGATAACTCGAGAGATGATTCTCGTTATTCAGGCTTTGGTTATTTTATTTACGGGGGCGATGGAGGGACTATTTCGCACGCCGCTTGAGATGATTTTTACTACGCTTGAGTTTAATAAAAATTCAAAAGAGCAGAAAGGTTAGATTATGGAAATGTTTGATAGTATAATTTTTTTGCTTGATTCAATGGTTCGCCTAACCGTGCCGCTTTTGCTTGCGGCACTTGCGGGGCTTTATTCTGAGCGTGCGGGTGTGTTTGATATTGGTTTAGAGGGCAAAATGTTGGCGGGTGCATTTGGTGCGGCTAGCATTGCTTATCTTACAGGTAATGCGTGGCTTGGCATGCTTGCGGGCATTGGGGTTGGCATGGTGATGGCACTTATTCATGGCATTGCTTCAATTACTTTTAGGGGCAATCAGATTATTGCAGGGGTAGCAATAAATTTTTTGGCAGCAGGTTTAACGGTATTTTTGGGGCAGGCTTGGTTTAGGCAAGGGGGCAATACGCCAGCTTTAACGATGGGCGGGCGATTTCAGGCAATCGAGTTACCTTTTGCTGAAGCAGTGAAAGACGTGCCAGTGCTTGGTGGCATATATTCTGAACTAATTTCGGGGCATAATATTATTGTTTATATTGCCTTTGCATTAGTGCCGTTTACTTATTGGTTGTTATATAAAACTCGCTTTGGGCTTCGTCTTAGAGCAACGGGGGAAAACCCAAAAGCGGTTGATACGGCGGGCATTGGGGTTAATGCTATGCGTTTTCAAGCAGTGATTATTTGTGGCGTATTAACTGGTTTGGCAGGGGCTTATCTTTCAATTGCGCTTTCTGCTGGTTTTATTAAAGGCATGACAGTTGGTATGGGATTTATTGCACTGGCTGCACTTATTTTTGCAAAGTGGCGACCTTGGTATGTGCTTTGGGCAACCTTGTTATTTGGGTTTTTAAACTCGTTGCAAATTCGCCTGCAAGGAGTAGAGTTGCCAGTGATTGGGCAAGTGCCAGTGCAGGCAATTCAGGCATTGCCTTATATTTTAACCGTGGTGCTTTTAGCTGGATTTATTGGTAAAGCAGTTGGACCAAAAGCGGGCGGTATTCCTTACGTTAAAGAAAGATAATTTTGACGTTAAGGAAAGATAATTTTAGGAGTTAAAAATGGGCTTAGATTTTAGTGCCATTGATAAAGCATTATTTAATGCGGCAAAAAGCGTGCGAAAAAATGCGCATGTGCCATATTCTGATTTTTCGGTCGGGGCAGCAATTTTAGCTGAAAATGGCGAAATCTATGCTGGGTGCAATGTTGAAAATGCTGCCTATCCACAATCAATTTGTGCAGAAGGGGCGGCGATTTGTGATTTGATTTCTTCAGGGCAAAAGGCAATAAAGCGTATTTATATTGTCGCCCCCGGGGTTGAGCCTGTAATGCCGTGCGGTGGTTGTAGGCAAAAAATACGGGAATTTGCAGATAAAGATTGTATTATAATTTGTCATGGAATTGATGGCGATAAATTTGAAGCAAGTCTTGAGCAATTATTGCCATTTTCATTTGGACCTGAAAATCTTGGGGTGATGAAATGAGTGTAGTTGAAAAAATAAAGAGAATTGCTGGAGATCAGCCAATTGAAATAGCTATGGTGCTTGGTTCGGGGCTTTCCTTAATTGGGGATTTGCTGAGTGAAAAAATTGCTTTAGCTTATGATGAACTTGAAGGTTTTCCGGGTTTTGATAAGGTTAGTGAGAGTGTTTCTGGGCATGGTAGTGATTTGCTAATTGGTAATATGGCTGGCAAGCGTATTGCTATTCTTAGTGGGCGTGAGCATTATTATGAGCATGGAAACGCTGCTGCGATGCGTCCTGCGCTTGAGGCGATGAAAGAGCTTGGTGCGCATAGTATAATTCTTACAAATTCTGCTGGATCGCTTGAGGTTGATATGCCTGCGGGTGAATTAATGTTATTAAACGATCATATAAATTATGCGGGTATGAATCCTCTGATAGGCGAAATATCTGACAAGAGATTTGTCAATATGGTTGATTGTTATGATAGGGGTTTGCGACAAATAGCGCATGATGTTGCGAAGGATTTAGATATAAAAACCAATGAAGGCGTGTATCTTTGGTATAGTGGCCCTTCGTTTGAAACGGTTGCGGAAATAAAAATGGCCAAGATTTTGGGTGCAAATGCGGTTGGTATGTCAACTGCGCCTGAGGTGATTATTGCTCGTATGTTAGAATTGAAAGTGCTTGCGATTTCATCAATTACTAATATGGGTGCGGGGCTTAGTGATGAGAATATCAGCCATAGCCATACTAAAAAAATGGCAGTTTTGGGAGCGGCGAAATTAGAAAAAATATTACCAGAATTGGTGGGTAGAATATGAGTTTAAGTGTGGTTGGAAATGATTTTCCTGAAATAAAACACAAGCGCAATCCGGGTTTTGATTTAGATCTTGATTGGGTTGAGCAAGTGGTGATGAACCGATCAGCCCTTGAAAGGCGGGCGGCAAGTTTTGGCACTCGGCGTAGTGTGAAAAAACAATATCAAGCCGCTTGGTTGTTAAAGGCGATCACTTTGATAGATCTCACTAGCTTAAATTCTGATGATACGAAGGGGCGAATAAAACGGCTTTGTGCTAAGGCGAGAAATCCTGTTCGTAGCGATATTTTGGCTTCACTTGGAGCAGAGGAATTAGCGATAAAACCCGGAGCGGTTTGTGTTTATCATAATTTTGTAGCAACTGCTGTTGATGAACTTAAAGGCACAAATATTCCTGTTGCGGCGGTTTCAACTGGTTTTCCGCATGGTTTAAGTCCGCTTAAAACTCGTATTATGGAGATTGAGGCATCAGTAAAAGCGGGGGCGAAAGAGATTGATATTGTGATCGAGCGGGGTCAGGTTTTGCTTGGCGATTGGAGGGGGCTTTATCAACAAATGCAGGCTTTTAGGGCGGCTTGTGGTGCGGCGCATATGAAGACAATTCTTGGCACAGGTGAATTGGCTACCCAAACTAATGTTGCCAAAGCCTCATTAGTTTGCATGTTGGCGGGTGCGGATTTTATTAAGACTTCTACGGGCAAAGAAAAGGTCAATGCTAATCTGGTGACTTCGCTAAGCATGGTGCGAATGATACGTTGGTTTTATGAGGAAACGGGAATTGAAATTGGCTATAAACCTGCGGGTGGAATTTCTAGCGCCAAAGATGCGCTTGTTTATATGAGTTTGATGAAAGAAGAATTGGGCAATAAATGGCTTATGCCGCATTTATTTCGTTTTGGTGCGTCCTCATTGTTAACTGATATTGAGCGTCAGCTTGAGCATCATGTTACTAATAGATATGCGGCGGATTATCGGCAGCCTTTAGTGTGAAAGTAATATAATGAAAATAACTGATATTTTTGAAAATCTTGAATATGGAACAGCGCCAGAAGATGCTAAAATGGCTTATGCGTGGTTGAAAGATAACGGGAGCAAATTTGGTCATTTTATTGATGGTGAATTTAGCAAAGCTAAAAACACATTTGTTTCAAGCAATCCTGCAACTGGGGAAGAATTAGCAAAAATATCTAATGGCTCAAAAGCTGATGTTGACTTGGCAGTGAAAGCGGCTCGTGGGGCTTTTTCTGGTTGGAGTAAATTAAGTGGGTTTGAGAGAGCAAAATATCTTTATGCTATTGCTCGCTTAATTCAAAAAAACGCACGCCTGTTTGCGGTGCTTGAGACTTTAGATAATGGCAAGCTAATTCGTGAAACTCGTGATGTAGATATTCCGCTGGTTATTCGGCATTTTTATCATCATGCAGGTTGGGCGCAGCATCTAAAAACTGAATTTCCTAACCATGTTCCATATGGAGTATGTGGGCAGATTATTCCGTGGAATTTCCCGCTATTAATGCTTAGTTGGAAAATTGCGCCTGCGCTGGCAGCAGGAAATTGCGTGGTGCTTAAACCTGCTGAATTTACTTCGCTCAGCGCATTATTATTTGCACAAATTTGTGCAAAAGCTGGTTTGCCAAAAGGGGTGGTGAATATTGTTACGGGTGAGGGCGATACGGGGGCGGCTATTGTTAATCACCCTGATATTAATAAAATTGCTTTTACTGGCTCGACAGAAGTTGGGCGGATAATTAGAAAAGCCACCGCTGGCAGTGGTAAAGGTTTGTCGCTCGAATTGGGCGGTAAAAGTCCTTATATTGTATTTGAGGACGCTGATATTGATAGTGCGGTTGAGGGGCTTGTTGATGCGATTTGGTTTAATCAGGGGCAGGTTTGTTGCGCTGGTTCTCGCCTATTGGTGCAAGAAAGCATTGAGAAGAAATTTATTAAAAAACTAAAAGCTCGAATGGATAAATTGCGGGTTGGAAGCCCGCTTGATAAGTCGGTTGATATTGGGGCGATGGTTGATCCGATACAAGTTGAGCGCATTAATGAAATGCTGGCAAAGGGCGAAAAAGAGGGTGGTATTAAATATCAGCCAGAGGGGAATTTACCCAATCAGGGTTGTTTTATGAAGCCGACGCTTTTCACTGATGTTTCTCCCTCTCATTCATTAGTAGTTGAAGAAATTTTTGGCCCCGTATTGGTGGCAATGTCTTTTCGCAATCCTGATGAAGCGGTGGCTTTGGCTAATAATTCTGCCTATGGTTTGGCGGCGAGTATTTGGAGTGAGAACCTTAATCTTGCACTTGATATT
>Ga0256834_1002279_pt1 | contig 12236 bp, 13 predicted proteins | sample 4281140metaG_FD_190536 | JGI IMG/M metagenome (GOLD analysis project Ga0256834, IMG submission 190536) | Hydrothermal vent microbial communities from East Pacific Rise, Pacific Ocean - 4281-140 | ecosystem: Environmental > Aquatic > Marine > Hydrothermal vents | place: Pacific Ocean: East... | reverse complement strand
GGGATGCCTGATAACTATTTAGGACATAAACTCGTTATTTGTATTGAAAGCAATAATATAATTATTAGAATAAATAAATTAAACTTTTCGTCCATTGGAATAGATAAATTGAGTTGTCCAAGGGACATAATATATATTAAACAGTTTATTGAGACCACATCTGGAAAAGTAAACCGTACAGAAAGTTACAAAAACCGTTAAAATAAAAAATATAATTTTATTAAGTAGGGTATTGGTGTTGCAACATTTAAACACTACATTTAGTTGTATTTTTTTACACTGCCTAACATGTACGAAGGACGTAACCTACAATCCGAAGCTATTCGAGACCTTTTTGCCTTTATGGATAAGGTAAAAAATGCTGTTTCAAAAGATGAAACTATTGATGGAAAGTCGTTTAAAGATTACCCTTTAATGCCTAATCAATATTTATATTTTATAAACTTTACAACTTCCAGAGTTTGTTTTCATAAAAACCTTAGAAAGGTTTTAGGTTATGACGAGGAAATAGATTTACCTCTACTTATGAATATGGTACATCCTGAAGATATACGAATAGTTACTAAAGTTTCGGAAGCAACTTTAGCCTATTTAATGGAGTGTAAAATAAAAGACACATTTGCTATTAACCTTTCAATTTCTAATCGTACTCGCAAGAAAGATGGTACTTACATTAAAATTTTAAGCCAAATGACAATTGTTGACACAGATAACGAAGGAAACATTCTTTCCTCAGTTGCCATCTGTAGCGATATAAGTAACATTAAACCTTCAGACGAAGTTACCTATAAATTAGACGGGCCTGAGCCCCATATTTTCTATGACATTCTAAAAAAGTTAATAGACGCACCCATGCAGCCCGACCTCACTGAACGAGAAGTTGAAATTGTGCGCTTATTAGCTAAAGGCAACTCCTCAAAAGAAATTGCAAGTGAACTTGATATCAGTAAAAATACAGTTAGTACTCATCGCAAGAACATGATGAGCAAACTAGACGCTACTAATGTAGTTGACTTGGTGTTAAAGTCTAGAATAGTTATTTAATTCCTAATACAATTTATAACCTACTTGTAAAAGCTATAGTAGCATCTAAAAGAACAACTATGTCTGGTATTTACGGTCATTTTTTTGAACATTTAGCAGAGCAACAAAATCTGGACTTTTCGTTTATAACCTATCATATAGGTTACTGTTATCAAAATAGATAATAGGGGCTTGCCCATGGATGGACTGAGTTCGAACACTGGTTAATATTTTAGAAAACCTTAGAGAGATTTATATCCTTTCGGAAGGTGAGGATATAAAAAATTAATCAGTCATTTGGCACCTTAAATAACTCCTTAATAGAGTCTTCATTAATGGGTTTTATCAAGCTAGCTTTAAAAACTTTATAATACTTGTGTAGCAAGCATGGATTCTTGTCTGAACATTCTTCAAGGCCTAAAATACATTTATCAAACACGTTATAGCCTTCAATACAAATTACAATATCTATAAGCGGGCGATTCATGTTTTTTTCACTTAGATAGAATCCACCTCCTCTCCCTTTGGTCGAAGAAATAATGTCTCCTTTAGACAGTTGCTGCATTATTTTACTTAAATATGGTTGAGGAATACTCAACTCTTTTGCCAATTTAACTACCGATTTTTTTCCATTATCCTGATTATTTAACAGATACTCTATGGTACGAATTGCATACTTTGTTGAGTTGGAAAACATGATATTTATCAGTAAATTTTATTATAAAAATCAGCAAATTAAATTAGGATATAAATGTCCGATTATCTTATTTTGTACAAATAAAACATACTAACATGAACAATTACAAATTAAACACACTTATTTTATTAACACTTGCCCTTTTCGCCACCTCTTGCGGGGGTGGATCTAACGAAAATACAGAAAGCGAAACTGTTGCCGAAGCACCAGCAGCACCAATGACATTAGAAGAAGCCGAAAAAGGCTGGAAAACTAATAAAGGCATCGGACCTATTACTAGTATTGAACTTGGAGCAGAAGTTGATCAAAATATGGCTGAAGCCGGCAAAGTAGTTTTTGAAGCAAAATGTACAGCTTGTCATAAAGTTGAAAAGAAATTTATTGGACCTTCTCCAAAAGGTATTATGAAAAAGAGAACACCGGAGTGGGTTATGAATATGATTCTTAATCCAGAAGGAATGGTTGCAGAAGACCCAATTGCTCGTCAATTACTAATAAAGTTTAGTGCCCCTATGGCCAACCAAAGCTTAACAGAAGAAGAGGCTAGGTCTGTAGTGGAATACTTTAGAACACTCTAATCTAATACATATATGAAAACCACAATTTACAGCCTGTTTGTAGCAAGTGCACTATTAATTTTTAGTGCCTGTACAAGCAGCGAAACCCAAGAAGGAGGCACAGAATCCTCCAATGTTGCAACTGACAATACACCCTTAGGACAGGCATCAGTTGTAGATAACGAATCGGATCCTAATATTTTGCAAGTTGCTATAGGATCTCCTGACCACACTACATTAGTTGCTGCCGTTCAAGCAGCTCATATTGAGCACGTATTGGTAAATGCAGGGCCGCTCACTGTTTTTGCACCTACCAATGCAGCATTTGACAAGTTACCTGAAGGAACTGTTGATACATTACTTAAGCCTGAAAATGTTGGAGACTTAGCAACTATTCTTACCAGACATGCAGCTCCAGGATCTTACAACATTGAAGCTTTAAAAAAAGAAGCTCGCAAAGGAAGAAAGCTTTACATGGCTACTGGAGATTACTTTGAAGTAACCACTGAAGGCGATGATGTTTACGTAAACGGAGTTAAGGTTTTGGCTTCGATTCAAACTTCTAATGGCATTGTTAATGTTGTTGACGAAGTACTTTTACCTAAGGAATAACCCAATTTATTAAAATTATGAAACTAACAAAATATTTATTTGCAGCAGCTTTTGCGGGAGTAGCCCTTTCGTTTTCAAGTTGTGATAATGGTGGAAAAAAAGAAAGCAAAGGAGCCCTGGGTGGCAACCTGGCCGAACGTTCATTTGTAGCTCCTGGTGAGCACGATGAATTTTACGGATTTATTTCCGGTGGATTTAGTGGACAATTGTCCGTAATTGGTTTACCTTCTGGACGAATATTTAAAGTTATTCCAGTTTTTTCTGTAGATGGTGAAAAAGCGTATGGTTTTAATGAAGAAACCAAACCTATGTTAAACACTTCTTACGGCTTTATTCCTTGGGATGACTCCCACCATCCCGATATTTCTCAAACAAACGGAGTATTGGATGGAAGATGGGTGTTTATTAATGCCAACAATACCCCTCGTATAGCCCGAATTAGTTTGGAAACGTTTGAAACTGTAGAAATAATTGAGATTCCTAATAGTGCAGGAAATCACAGCTCTTCTTACGTAACTGATAATACAGAGTATGTAATTGCAGGTACTCGATTTAGTGTACCCGTACCTCAAAGAGATATGCCAATTAATGAATACAAAGGCAACTTTAAAGGAGCCTTGTCATTTTTAAAGGTAGATCCCGAAAGTGGCGAAATGGACTTATCTTTTCAGGTGATGATGCCCGGATTTGATTATGACAAAGCACACCCTGGTAGAGGAAAATCACACGGATGGTTCTTTTATACAACCTATAATACAGAAGAAGCGCACACGTTGTTAGAAGTAAACGCTTCTCAGAATGATAAAGATTTTATTGCTGCTATTAACTGGAAAAAGATTGAAGAATATGTAGCCAATGGCGGAGGAAAAATGATGCCTGCAAAATATGCCCACAACATATACAGCGATGAAACACATATGGCAACTTCAACAATGAAAACCGAAGTTTTAACAGTTGACCCAAAAGATGTTCCTGGTGCTATTTACTTCTTGCCTACACCAAAATCTCCTCACGGTTGCGATGTGGATCCTTCTGGTGAGTATATTGTGGGTAGCGGTAAGCTTTCTGCCAATGTAACTGTACACTCTTTTACTAAAATGCTAGATGCCATTGAGAATGAAAAATTTGACGGAGATGCTTATGGTATTCCTATACTTAAATTCGAGGATATATTAGCAGGCACAGTTGTACAGCCAGGACTAGGCCCTCTACATACTGAGTTTGATGGCAAAGGAAATGCTTATACTACGTTCTTTATTTCATCTGAAGTTGTAAAATGGAAATTAGGAACCTGGGAGGTAATTGACAGAAAGCCAACTTACTACTCTGTAGGTCATTTAATGATTCCTGGTGGTAATTCGCAAAAACCATTTGGCAAGTATTTGGTGGCTATGAACAAAATAACCAAAGACCGTTATTTACCAACAGGGCCTGAGGTTACTCAGTCGGCTCAACTGTATGATATTACAGGTGAAAAAATGGAGCTATTGCTGGATTTTCCAACCGTAGGAGAGCCTCATTATGCTGCGGGTATTCCTGCAGATTTGGTAGCACCTAATTCTAAAAAATACTTTAAGCTTGAAGATAATAAACACCCTTATGCAACTTTAAGTGAAAAAGATGTTAAGGTTGTTAGAGATGGCAGCACAGTACATATATATATGACAATGATTCGTAGCCATTTTGCCCCAGATAACATCGAAGGAATTAAAGAAGGAGATAGGGTTTATTTCCATGTTACAAATTTGGAACAAGATTACGATGTTCCACATGGTATCAGTATGATAGGTGCCAATACATCTGAATTGTTGATTATGCCTGGTCAAACAGAAACATTTGTTTGGGATGCCAATAATCAAGGTGTATGGCCATTCTATTGCACTGATTTCTGTTCAGCTCTACATCAAGAAATGCAAGGATACGTTCGCGTGTCTCCTAAAGGATCTGATGTTCCTTTAAAATGGTCATTAGACGATGAATAGTTAGAACAAGAATGTTAGTATGTGACGAAAGGCGCCATTTACGTTAGAGAATTTGGCGCCTTCGTTTATTTTTTACATTACCATTTTTTAATTTATTACCTTTATTGCTATGAAAAAGTCTAGAATAATTATGATGTTGGGAGCATTTTTATTGCTCTCATTATTTGCATTCCCATTATGGAATATCACCTTGGAAGCACCTCAATATCCTGAACCCATTGGTATGGATATATGGATTAACAAAATTGCAGATCATAACCCTAATGACATTAAAAATATTAATTTAATGAACCATTATGTAGGTATGGCTGAAATTCCGGAGCACATGCCAGAGTTTGATATTTTTCCTATTGTAATTGGCGTAATGAGCTTACTTGGTGTAGTAATAGGATTTATTGGTAAAAGAGGACTTTACATGATTTGGTTTGCAGCTATGTCTATTTTAGGCACAGCCGGCATGTACGATTTTTATGCTTGGGAATACGAATACGGACATAACCTCAACCCTAAGGCTGCCATAAAATTTACAGATAAAAATGGGGATCCATTAGCTTATCAACCACCTTTAATTGGCAATAAAACCATATTAAATTTTAAAGCTAAATCTTGGCCAATGACAGGTGCATACCTCCTGTTTATTGGAATGGGTTTATCTGTAGTTGCCTTTATTGTTGATAAAAAAGAAGACAATTAATATATATAATGAAATCTATATCTACACTTATTATTGCTTCTCTATTAGTATTTTCTTCTTGCTCAATAGAGCAGGAAAAGATAAATTATGGGAATGAAGCCTGTCACTTTTGCAAAATGACTATTGTAGATAAACAACATGCAGCTGAAGTTGTTACGGCAAAAGGAAAAGTATTTAAATACGATGCCATAGAATGCATGATAAATGATTTAAAACAAAAGGAGGGCACAAACATCGCCCTCCTTTTAATAAACGATTTTGCAGAACCAGGCAAGCTAATAGATGCTAATACTGCCACCTATTTAATAAGTAAACAAATTAAAAGCCCAATGGGAGCCTTCTTGTCTGGGTTTAAATCAAAAAAGGAGGCTGCCAAAACACAGGAAGAGTTTGGCGGATTTATTTATACTTGGGCAGAAGTTCAAGACCAAATTAACTAGAAATTATGAACGTTTTAGATATAACAACTAAGCCTTTTGAAGGGCTTACCGTAGAAAAATTGCTCAAAAACGAAAATTGCGAGGCAATTATGATTAGCATTGAAGCAGGACATTCATTACCAAAACATAGCACAGCTAAAGAGGCACTACTATTAGTGCATTCAGGAGAGGCTGTTTACTCTATGCAAGGAGAAAATACCACACTTACTCCTGGAGTAACATTTAAAATACCTACCAATATTGAACATGCTATTATTGCTAAAAAAGACTCAATCATATTCGTAATTAGGTAATTATTCGCATTTTTGGAGCAACCGCTTACCAATACATAAAGATGAAACAATTCCTTATTGTCATTCTTATTACTATTCTCACTATTGGGCTCAATAATAATGTTGTTGGAAACACTATAGAAATTTGTGGTACCTGTAAGGTTAAAACTATTACAGAAGGTATTAAAGTAGCTTCTGCTGGCGATACATTGTTAATACAAAGTGGCTTTTACCAAGAAGGAGAAATAGTCATAAACAAACCCCTCGTACTACTAGGTATCAACAAACCTGTTATCGATGGTGAATCTAAAGCTGGAATTTTGGTGATTTCTGCCGATAGTGTGGTAATAAAAGGGCTAGCCATTCAAAATGTTGGTGTAAGCTATACAAAAGATTATGCAGCCATACATCTTTCAAGGTGTAACTACTTTACCATTGAAAACAACGATTTAACCAATGTATTTTTTGGCATATTAGTAGAAAAATCACATTATGGCATAATTAATAATAACGATATTTCCAGCAATGCAGTTATAGAGCATAGTTCAGGAAACGGAATTCACCTTTGGCATAGCGATAATGTACGAGTAACCAATAATCATCTATCAAAACTAAGAGATGGTATTTATTTTGAGTTTGTTAGTGAAAGCTATATTGCCAATAATTTAAGTGAAGAAAACATTCGATATGGGCTCCATTTTATGTTTTCTAATAATAATTCGTATGTAGATAATCAATTTATAAACAACGGAGCAGGTGTAGCAGTAATGTTTTCAAAATTTATTAAAATGAAGCGCAACCGGTTTATTAAAAATTGGGGAACAGCTTCATTTGGCCTCCTGCTTAAAGAAATTTATGATGCTGAAATAGAAGATAATATTTTTGAAGAGAACACAATAGGTATTAATGTAGAGGGTTGTACAAGAATAAACTATAAGAATAACAACCTAATCAGAAATGGCTGGGCAGTAAAAATTTCAGGAGGATGCTATGCTAATGTATTTTCATCTAACAATTTTATTAATAACTCATTCGATGTTTCATACAACAGCAAAATGAACGATAATAGTTTTGATACTAACTATTGGAGCTCTTATACAGGCTATGATTTAGATAAAGACGGTATCGGTGATGTGCCGTACCGCCCTGTTAAGCTTTTTTCGTACATTGTAAACCAAACGCCTGAAACCATTGTTTTGCTTAGAAGTCTGTTCATAGATATTTTGAATTTTTCAGAAAAAGTTTCACCTGTGTTTACCCCCGATAATTTGGTTGATACAACTCCTAAAATGAAAGTTATACATGATTGAAATAACCAATTTACATAAACACTTTGGCAAAGTACAAGTACTTGAAGGGGTAAGCCTTGATATTAACGGTGGAGGCATTTTTGCCATTTTAGGCCCAAATGGCTCTGGAAAAACTACGTTGATTAAAAGTATTTTAGGAATGGTAATTCCTCAATCTGGATCTATTAAAATTGACAACAACCCTATAGAAGGCAAATGGGAGTATCGAGAGGAGATTAATTACCTTCCTCAAATAGCTCGCTTTCCAGAAAATCTAACGGTTTATGAGCTTATCGGGATGATAAAAAATCTCCGTTCTCAACAAGCTAACGACCAAGACCTAATTGATTTATTTGACCTTGCTCCTTTTATGGATAAAAAACTGGGCAACCTTTCTGGTGGCACCAAACAAAAAGTAAACCTTGTGCTCACCTTTATGTTCGATAGCCCTTTACTGATCTTGGATGAGCCCACAACAGGGCTCGACCCTGTATCATTAATTCGCTTAAAAGATCTGATTCGCAAAGAGAAAGAAGCGGGAAAAACTATCCTTATCACCACTCATATAATGGATTTTGTAGAAACAATGGCTGATGAAATTGTGTTTTTGTTAGAAGGTACTATTTACTTTAAAGGCACGGTTAATGAGCTTAAAAAGAAAAGCAGTAGAAACGATTTAGAACATGCTATTGCTACCATTTTAACCGAAGAAAATGTTTAAGATTTTACAATATAGTTTTTACGATTTGGTGCGTAGCCGTTGGAGTTATGTCTATTTCGCATTTTACCTTGTTCTAGGATTTGCATTACTTTTTTTAAACAGTAGTGTATCTAAATCAGTAATTACCTTAATGAACATCATTATTGTACTTACGCCTATGATAGGAACCATATTTGGCGTAATGTATTTTTATAGTGCTAGAGAATTTACCGAGCTATTATTGGCTCAGCCCATTAAAAGGTCAACCATATTCTTAGGACAATACCTAGGTGTAGCATTATCTCTTACATTAAGTTTAGTACTTGGGTTGGGCATTCCATTTATGGTCTATGGGGTATTTCAATCATCAGAAATTTGGAATTTCGGGCTATTACTAATTTCGGGTTCGTTTCTTACCTTTATATTTGTTGCCATAGCTTCTAACATAGCTCTAAAACACGAAAACAAAATAAAGGGATTTGGCTACGCCATATTTATTTGGCTCTTTATGGCTGTTATTTACGATGGACTCTTCCTTATTTCTTTGGTTATTTTTAATGATTACCCACTTGATAAATTTTCGTTGGTAGCCACCATGCTAAACCCAATTGATTTATCTCGTATCTTAATTCTTCTAAAACTAGATATTTCTGCCTTGCTTGGTTATACAGGGGCTATTTTCCAAAAGTTTTTTGGCACTAACACAGGCATGTTTGCCTCTATTAGTATTTTAATGATTTGGACTGCGATTCCAGTCTATTTTATTAAAAGAATATCAGCCAAAAAGGATTTTTAGTAAATCAACTGCCAACCTTAAGACATCATCACTTTTGGTATAAATGATTATAATGTGCATTTATACCAATTGAAGCAAAACTCGGCTAAAAATAAAAAGAATGCCATTGCCTTTTATGAAATGGCCTATGATGCAATCCAAAAAAGGCTATAGAGTTATATATGTTGGTAGTCAGTATATTCAGCACAACCCAGCAGTTGGTGATGGTCTGGGAGCTTTTATAGGGTATAATACTTTGAAAAGATGAACGATAAGTATCCGACTAAATTAATTGTATTTGTAAGAACCTGAGTTATTGCAGAAGGAGATTTAGTCGCACTTCATACTCATCAAACTTGACCTGGTAATAACCAATATGTTACTATGGACTTTTTTAGATTCGATGATAATGGAAAAATTATTGAACATTGGGATGCAATTCAAGAAATACCTGAAAAATCAGCCAACGGAAACACTATGCACTAGCAAAATATTGGGCATAAAAAAAAGACTTCCTTTTGGGAAGTCTTTTAAGTGGTGATTCGGCTGGGGCTCGAACCCAGGACCCTCTCCTTAAAAGGGAGATGCTCTACCAGCTGAGCTACCGAATCGGCCGTTTGCATCAGAAAACTTGCTTTTTAACCACACGTTTTCCTTATTTGCGGTTGCAAAATTAGTAGAATAAAATATAATTACAAATGCAATGAATAAAAATATTAAACTATTTTTTTTACTACTCATATTAACACCTATTTACACCTTTGGTCAACCAATAAATGAAGCTTTATCCAAAGCAGATTCCTTGTTTGCCAATCAAAGGTTTACCCAGTCATTTGAGCTTTACGACTCTATCTATCATCTACAGAAAGCTTCTCCAGCCATGCTTTTAAAAATGGCTTATATAAAAGAAGGCCTTGGTGATTTTACATTGGCTCAGTACTACCTAAATGAATATTACTTAGCAACCAATAACGACCTAGCACTAACTAAGATGGAAAAGCTTGCGAAAGAAAAGGAACTTGTTGGATATGAGACCAATGACCTCAATTTTATTCGAAGTTTATACTACAAGCATTTTCAGTGGCTTACACTTGGAGTATTTACATTAGCCTTGGTTCTTTTCATATTCTTTATAATCCAGCTTAAAAAGTTCAAGCAAATTCCTTCAGTTACAAGTTTTTTCCTTGTAGTGATGCTAATAGCACTTTTTGTTCTAATTAATTTTGGGAAAGTTTATAATGAAGCTCTCATCATAAAAAACAATACGTTTGTAATGGCTGGCCCTTCTGCAGGTGCTGATGTAATAGACGTTATTACTAAAGGGAACAAAGTTGAAATTAGTAAACAAAAGGACGTTTGGTTACAAATTGAATGGCAGGGAGAGAAAGGCTATGTAAAGAACAATAATGTAAGAAGGTTAAGTGTTTGGTAAATTTTAGTACAGCACTGTTATTGTTCCATTATAATCTTTGTTAGTGAATTTTACTGCATAATAATAAACCCCAGAAGGTAAATCTTCCTCTGGTTTCCATTGAAATTCTCTATCAATAGTTTCATATACTTTTGTCCCCCACCTATTATGCACCCTAAACCCTATAAACTGACCTAAGCAATCATCTAATGGGAGATTAGGTAAAGAATAATAATCATTTTTGCCATCATTGTTTGGCGTAATAATATTAGAGGGAGTAAACTTAGAAATTAATTGTTCTACATCTCTAGCGGTTATAAGTAATTCAATCGTATCCCCTTTTGGGTTAGCACATTTATTATCATAAATTCCAAACGACAAAGAATAATCCTTGGGCTCAAAACCACTAGCTAAATTAGAACATTCTGGCTTCCAGCTTAATTCAGATTGTGTTCCTCCTAACCCAACAGAATTCTCAAAAGAGAAATTAGCAAAGTCCGATTTCCCATTCACCGACAATAATTCAAGCCAAACACTATCTATCACTTCATCTTCAGCAATCACATCTAAATTTAAAAGTTGCCCTAAGGTTAGTTCGGCTTTATTGCCAGAAAGTGACACTTCGGTATTTAGGTTATTAAATCGGAGTGTTGGAGCATTGTTAAAAGGGGGAATTAAATGAACTGTAACTTTTAAGCTATCAAAATTTGTGAATTTACACTTGTCAAAGTCATTTAAAATAAAGTATAAATCAAACTCATTATTCTCCACTTTACCTAATAAATCGCAAGGAGGAGTCCAACTAAAATGCCCTTCTACATTTGAATTTGCAATAATAGATGCTGGGAAATTCATATTATAGTTTTCTAGTTCAAAGCCTCCGCCCGAAGCAATAAGCTCTATATCATCACCATCGGTATCAATACCAAAAACATTAAAATCAAGAGGCGTATTGATAACATGAGCTACACTTAATTGTGGCAAATCTGTAGTAACAATTGGGTCGGTGTTTGGAGGAAGAATAATTTGCAGATTTAATGAAAGTGTATCTGGTTCTCCTGTATCGCACTTATCTAAATCATCTAGAACAAGCTTAATTTCAAATTCTGTCTTTTCTGTAAAGTCATAAATATCGCACCCCGTTTGCCAATTAAATGTTGATGTATATTTTCCGTTTTCGAGCAGTTGATTATCAAACGACATTCCTACATCTGTTAAATCAAATCCATCTGTAATAACGTCTATTACAATTTCGTCAATATCATCATCTCGCCCTTCAATGGGCAACTGGTAATCAACGCCTTCTTTAATTGAAATTATAACATCATTAGTTACGAAGTAAGGCTCAGTATTAAAGGGAGCTTCTATGCTAATTTCTATTTCAAGAGTATCTGATAAAGGTAGTGCACAAGCATCATCAAAAGCTATAACACCAATTCTAAACGGCCCGTTAACTAGTGGGCATTTATCAAAGCAAATATTAAAAGAAGATACACTCCCATTAAAAAGTGTAGCACTAGATAATGTAGGCAATACCTCATCTAAATTTTTATCTGTTTTAAAATTTAAAGGGATGGCCTTTAGCCAAATTTTTTCTGTAAATGCATCTTCCACTTTTAATGCATCTGGGTCTGATACTTGAATTTCGATGCAACGATCTTCATCAGCAACTGTGTTGGCAAATGTTACAAATATCTGATCTTGATCTATAAAGTCTGGTTCACTTAATTTTCTACTTGCTATTATTGGAGGGTCAGCCACGGGACAAATCTCTAAAACCAGCA
>Ga0256834_1002278_pt1 | contig 12237 bp, 11 predicted proteins | sample 4281140metaG_FD_190536 | JGI IMG/M metagenome (GOLD analysis project Ga0256834, IMG submission 190536) | Hydrothermal vent microbial communities from East Pacific Rise, Pacific Ocean - 4281-140 | ecosystem: Environmental > Aquatic > Marine > Hydrothermal vents | place: Pacific Ocean: East... | reverse complement strand
TCCATGTCTATCTCCTGTTCAGATTATAAGGGTTAGATTATAGCATCTTTGGTGTCCTTATCGAACACGTGGAGCATGTCCAGGTCCACCACTATGCTTACTTCCTCCCCGATGGGAAGCGGGATGTGACCGGGGAGCTTTATCTTTATTATCCCGTTGCCCACCTCCACGTGAACTATGGTATCGGTTCCCAACGCTTCCACGAAGTCTACCTTTCCCGTTATCTTCGCTACGTTCTTGACGTGTTCGAGTTTTGAAACTCCCTCTATCGTCATGTGCTCTGGTCTTATCCCTAGGGCCACGGTTTTTCCAACGTATCCCTCTAAAGCTGAGGCCATGGATTCGGGGATGGCTATCCTAAAGCCGTCACCCTCGAAGTATGTTCTCCCGTCCTCTCCAATCGTCACCTTAGCATCGAGCAGGTTCATCTCAGGGGAGCCTATGAAAGTGGCCACAAACATGGATTTGGGATTGAGGTAGACCTCCGTCGGCTTGCCTATCTGTAGTAGTTTTCCATGGTTCATGACAGCTATCCTGTCTCCCATAGTCATGGCCTCCACCTGATCGTGGGTCACGTATATAGTCGTAACGTTTAGCTTCGTTTGGAGCTTCTTTATCTCGGCCCTCATGGTAACCCTCAGCTTTGCGTCGAGGTTGCTTAAAGGTTCATCCATCAGAAGGACGTCCGGTTCTACCACTATGGCCCTGGCCACGGCGACACGCTGCCTCTGACCACCGCTGAGCTGTGAGGGGTACCTATCAAGGAGTTCCTCTATCTGCAGCATCTCGGCGGCCCATCTAACCTTCTCCTCTATCTCGTGCTTTGGGACTTTCTTTATCTGAAGGGGGAACGCTATGTTGTCACGCACGGTCATGTGAGGCCAAACGGCGTAACTCTGGAAAACCATTGAAACGTTCCTATCTTTTGGCTGGAGGTACGTGACGTCTCTGTCCCCAAAGAGTATCCTTCCGCTGGTGGGGGTCTCAAGCCCGGATATCATCCTCAAAGTGGTGGTCTTTCCACAGCCGCTCGGTCCTAGAAGAACGAGGAACTCCCCGTCTCTAATCTCCAAGGAGAGGTCATCTACCGCCTTCAACCCTCCGAACTCTTTGGTGATGTGCTCAAGCTTAACTTCCACCATCCTATTCACCTCACTTTATGGTGATACCCCACATGGTCACGAGGTACTTCCTCGCGAAGAATATGAACACCAAAGCCGGCATTATCATTATGAACGCGGCAGCGAATTTGTAGTAGGGTGGAGCGGCTCCGCCGCTTGAGCCGGCCATTATAGAGAGTATCTGCGCAGGTAACGTCCTGTGCTTAAGTGTCAGTATGGAGGCCACGAAAACCTCGTTCCAGCTCATGACGAAGGTGAACATCGCGGCCGCGGCGAGACCCGGCAAAGCTAGGGGAAGGGTTATCTTCAGGAATGACTGAAACCTCGTAAGTCCGAAGACCATGCCAGCCTCCTCGAGCTCCTTGGACACGCCCGCAAATATGCTGGAAGTTATGAGCACGACGAATGGTAATGCCATGGCCGTGTGAGCGAGCGCTACTCCGATGAGGGTATCGTAGAGGTGTATCTTTATGTACAGGACCACAAGGGGTATGGCCATCACGGGTATTGGGAACATCCTGAGGGCTATTATGGACAGTTTTATGGAGTCCTTGCCCGGGAAGAGGTACTTGGCTATGGCGTAGCCAGCTGGAACTCCAAGGACGAAACTTATCAGTATAGTGAGGAGGGCCACGACTATGCTGTTCTTTATACCCTGCCACGCACCGAGAACGAAGAGGATTGTCTTAACCCACTTCAATGTGTAATGGGTGGGTATGACTTTGTGCATGTTGTAGTAGTCCAGTCTGGATGAAAACGCGTAGAGGGCCGAGACCACTATCGGCACTACAACCCATAGAACAACGGTGAATATGAACACGTAAAGCAGCAGATTACGGAGCATGTGCTTCGTCCTGTCGTTCATCTACTCACCTCCAGGTAGGGGGCTTTAAGGAACTTAACGTACAACGCTCCGAGGACTATGGACAACGCGGCTATGGCTAGGGCGTATATCGATGCCACCCCGTAGTTCCTTATGAAGGTAAGCTGGTAGTAACCCTCACCCGCGAGCACAGGAATATCCCTCCCGGCCAGCATCCAGACGGCTCCGAAGATCTGCATTGCGAACAACGTCCTTATTATGAGGGCACTTTGAATGCTGGGTTTTAGCATTGGAATTATGATCTTCCTGAGCCTCGTCCAGTACCCTGCTCCGAACACCTCTGCAGCCTCTATGTACTCCTTGCTTATCATCTGCATACCTGCCAGTATTATCACGAATACTATGGCGGTCGATCTCCAGAGCTCCTCAAGGACTATGGCCAAGAACTCCATGTTCCTGTACTGATACCCGAAGAAGTGTATGGGCTGGCTTATCAGTCCTATGTTTATCAGGAGCTTGTTCAAGAACCCAGCATCCGATAGGAGGGTGTACCATATCAAACCCCCAGCCACGTCGCTTATGGTGAGCGGTATTATAAGGGCGTAGAGGACCATGTCCTTACCCTTGAAGGTTCTGGTCATTATCAGCGAGAGTATCAGCGCTAGGAAGAGCTGAGTTGGTATTATAACGGCCGCCAATGCAAGCGTGTATTTAAAAGCTGGTATAAAAGTGGGAGTCGCAAGGGCACTCCTGAAGTTGTAAAGGCTTAGATGACCGTTATGTGTGAAGGCCAAGATTATAGCTTGGACGAGAGGATAACCGATGAAGAAGAGGAGGTAAACAATGGCGGGTAAAATTAAAAGATAGGGGAGGTACTTTGACTTCATAACCCTCCCCCTCATACCTCAGGTATTCCCGCTTCCTTAAAGAGCTTTGCAAGCTGAGGCGCGAGCTTGTTGAGGACTGTCTGTGGGTTCTTTCCTTGGAGGACTATCTCCCTGAAGGCTTCCTTGTATATGTTCTTGAAGGCTCCGCTGTTCTTTCCGAGGTTTGGAATCATGACTATTAGGGCGTCCGACGTTGACTCCTGAGCCTTTACACCCTCTGCGAGTATCTTAAGCGGACCGTTCGGTATGGCGTTGGTGGCTTCCTCCACCGTCGGGAAGAACCCCACGTTCTTTAGAACCTCAACCTGCGTGCTGGGTTTGGTCAGGTAGTCTATGAGCTTCCAAGCAGCCTGTGGATTTGGAGCTCCCTTTGGAATCGCGAGTCCTGCGAGAACCACGATAAAGCCTCTTCCCTTCGGTCCCCTTGGAACGGGAACAACGACGAAGTCGTTGGGTTTGGTCTCTATGGCGTTCTTTATCCTAGCCGTGTGGTCCCATGCTATCCACACCTGTCCGGTTAGTAAGGGGTCGCTCATGGCGTCCCAAGTAGTTGACGCCGGGTTGACGTACTGCCAGAGTTGCTTTAGGTAGTCCCACATTTGAACGGCCTGCGTGCTGTTGAACTCTTTGGCCTCGTAGCCAGTGAAGCTAGGGTATAGGTAACCGTGTAAGAACCTGACGAAGAGGCCGTTTGCTCCCGCCGGGAACCCGAGAAGCTTCTTCCCGGTCTTCTGGTATATGTTCTTTGCCCATTCAAGGAGGGCTTGGTAAGTCCACTTGCTCGTTCCCTTTATGACGTCCTCCTCCGTCAGACCGGAGGGCAGGTACTGGAACGCCTTCTTGTTAACTACCATAACGTACGTAGCGCTCATCCAGGGTATGTAAACGAGCTTGCCGTTTATCGTCGCGTATTTTATGAAGGTAGGTATAAAGGTCCTTCCCTTGAGCTTTGGCATGTTGTTGAGGTCCATGAGCCAACCCTGTGAAGCGTAGTAGTCCATACCTCCATGGAGGTCTCCTATGAGATCTATGTCAACCTTACCCGTCTTCTCCTCAGCCGCCAACTTGGTGGATATGTCGGTGTAACTCATGGGGACGAAGTCAACGCTTATGCCGGTCTCCTTCTTGAACGGCGGAAGAAGTGTCTGTATCACAAAGACTCTCTCCTCAGGTGGATTGAGCTGGGTGGACACCCAGGTTATCTTCGCTGGTTTCGTCGTGCTCGTAGTTGTGGTGGTCGTGGATGAGGTGGATGTACTGCTGGACACCACGGTGCTGGTCGAGGAAGTGGTCGTAGGCGAGGAAGTGCTCGAAGTACTACTCGAACTGCTGCTCGAACTGCTTATACAACCGCTGGCAAAAATTGCAAAAACCATAATCCCTACCAACAGCAAACTACCTAGCACCTTTCTCATGAGGTATCACCCCTATTAGGTGTTCCAATTTATGGCGTTCCCATATATAAACTTTTTTGATTAAACCACTTATAGTTGTTGTATGTTAGGTGAACTGAACAACAAAGATCAAAGGTTAACCCACTCCTTCTTCCTTGATGACTCGTACGCCGTTAGTACAATCTCCAGATTCTTCAATGCGAGGTTCGGACTTATGGGAACTGGATGATCCTCGAGCACTGCCTCCGCAAAGCCTTGCACGATGGAATCCACGTCCGGCCTCTCCCAGTAGACCCTCTCTGCACCTTCCCCATAAACCTCGAAGTCTGGATACGCGGTTCTAACGTCAAGGAACCCGTTCTCTCCAACTAGATGGTACTTTACCTCAAGTCCCCATGGGTATCCCTTGGGGTTGCCCCATCCCGCCGTGAGGAGGGCGACGATCCCATCGTTGAACTCTATCATGGCGGTTCCTATATCATCCACCGGCAGTCCATAGACCTTAGCTCCTATATCAGCGTAGATCCTTCTCGGCTCTCCCACGAGCCACAACAGTGAATCTATGCCGTGAGGAGCCGTGTCCATGAATCCACCGCCGCCTGACTTCGCTGGATCAAGGAACCACTCCGCGTTGAATCCCCTTATGTATATGGGCGGCTTCACGTTCTCTGATATTGCGGTTACGTACACGAGCTTTCCTATCTCCCCGTCTCGTATCATTTCGTATGCCTTCTTCAGAGGCTGCGTGAAGCGGGGATTAAAGGGAACCATGAGCTTGACACCTTCTCTACTGGCGATCCTTATCAGTTCGCTGGCATCTCTAGTGTTCATGGCTATTGGCTTCTCAAGGAGCACATGTTTTCCATTTTCCATGGCCTCGACGGCTAGTTCAAAGTGTTTAAACGATTCGGATGCTATGTAGACCGCGTCCACATCCCCATCTTGAAGGAGCTCCGAGTAGTCACAGTAGAACTTAGCTCCATATTTCTTTGCGTCTGCAATCGCCAGATCTCTGTTGACGTCTTCGGAGGCTATGGCCACCAGTTCCGTCTTCTCGTTCTTCGCTATAGCCGGCGCGTACCTCATAACGTGGGGATGGGCATAGCTAACGATCCCGAACTTTACCCTCTCCATAACCATCACCACCTCTCGGTCCTTCCAGTTCTGGCACTCTTCACGGCTTTCTCCACTATTTCAACCGCTATGAGTGCGTCATGGGCTGTTACACGTGGCTCCTCTAGACCTTCTATGCACGCGAAGAAATGTCTCAGTTCCTCAACGAATGCCTCTGGGTACGTTGAGAGTAGCGGTGAGAACCTTGGAACCTCAAAGTCGCCCTTAACCACCCCGACCATGGGGGTATCCATCGGGACGTACCTTATCCTGCCGTTCCTCCCAAACACGTCCACGTGGTGATAAAAGACACCGTAGCGGGAGGGATACGGATACGCCCAACTCACCTCGACGACTCCAGTTTTGCCTCCATCGAACTCGATCATCATGACGAAGTGATCGTAGGTGTTGTTCACCTTGGCCTCTTCCCTTATGGACAAGCCGTGGGCAGTGACACTCAAAGGCTCTGCGTTTAAGAACCAACGAACGTGGTCAACGACGTGAACTCCGAGATCGAGGGCCACGCCTCCACTCTTTGACTCGTCCCAGTACCAGTAGTCTGCAGGGAAAGGTAGCCTCTGAACCTCCGATTTTTTCATCCAAGTTGGCACGAAGTTGCGTTTCATCATCAGGTTCTTCATCGTTACCCAGCGCTTGTCGAACCTCCTGACGTGTCCGACTAGGAGCATCAGCCCTCTTCTCTCAGCCTCCCTTATCATCTTCTCTCCGTCTTCGGTGTTTAAAGCCAGCGGTTTCTCCACTATAACGTGCCTTCCGGCTTTCAAAGCCTTTATGGCTAGCTCTGGATGTGTGAAAGTTGGGGTAAGTACTTCAACGACATCGATGTCAGTGTCCAAGAACTCGTCGAAGCTCGTGAACGCCCTGGCGTTAAAGAGTTCAGCCCCTTCTTCAGCCCTTTCCGGGATCACATCCATACATGCCGTTACTTCCACGTTCTCCAGTTTTTTGAGAGCCTTCGAGTGGGCCAACTTGAATATGTTACCACAGCCCACCACACCAACCTTCAGCGTCGACATGGGAAATCCCCGGTGTAATGATGCAAAAGGTATATATAAGGTTTTCATAATAAACTACTTTTGGTGGTGTATTATGAAAGTCATGGTGGGGATACCCAGCTACAACAACGCAGATACCATCGGCTACGTGGTGCAAAAAGCTGCCGAGGGTCTGGTTAAACACTTTGGAGGCGGGCTGATAGTTAACGCGGATGGTGGAAGTAGTGATGGGACGAGGGAGGCTGTCCTAGGTACCGAGGTGCCGGAGGGAGTTGAGGTAAGGAGCTTCGTTTACAAGTGGCCGATACCGGGGAAGGGAAGCGCGGTTAAGGAGCTCATAGAAACCGCTAAAGAGGAGCACGTCGATGCACTCGTCCTAGTTGACAGCGATCTGAGGAGCATAACTCCAGAATGGATACTGAAACTCGCCGACCCTATGAGACACGGGTACGAATTCGTCACCCCCTACTACATAAGGCACAAGTACGACGGAACGATAACCAACAACATAGCCTACCCAATGACCGCGGCGCTCTACGGTAGGGACATAAGACAGCCAATAGGCGGGGACTTTGGGATAGGCTCAAGGCTGTTCGAAGTTTACCTCAGGGATGAAGAGCTATGGAAGACCGACGTGGCCAAGTTTGGGGTTGACATATTCCTAACCACGACCGCTATAGGTGAAGGCTTCAACGTTTGTCAGGCCGCTTTGGGCGTCAAGGTGCACAACCCCAAAGATCCCGCGACTTCACTCGCCCCGATGTTCAACCAGGTGATCGGGACGCTCTTCATGCTCATGGTCCGATACGACTCAAGGTGGATCAAGGTGAGTAACATAGAGGATGTTCCTGTTTTTGGAGAAGGAACGACGGGAGAGCCCGAACCGGTTGAGGTCTCCACCGAAAACCTAAAGGAGGGCATACTGACGTTCTTCACTGAGAACGAGTGGATACTAAAGAAGATCCTTCACCCCGACACGTTCTCAAAGGTTAAGGATGGCATCAAGACGTACCAACTAGACGATGTCACTTGGAGCCACGTCCTCTACGACGCTGCGGTGGCTTACAAAGAGGGGATACTAAAAGAGGCTAAACCCTTGGTTCCCATCTACTTCCTCAAAACCCTCGACTTCGTCATGTCCACTAGAGACATGAGCACCGAAGAGGCTGAGGAGCTCGTGAGAAAGAGGGCCCGGGTGTTCCTGGAGGAGAAACCATATCTGATAGAGAGATGGGGAAGAAAAGGCTTATAAGCCACGTGGAACGCTCCATGCACCTCTCCGTAGTGTTGACAGCGCTGCCACCCTGTTTGCGAACCTTCCCATCTCCCTCATCTCTTCTCTGTTGAGACTCAAACTCAGCCCGCCCCTCCACAGCCATGCTAAGAGGGCTGCCGTAAACGCATCCCCCGCTCCGGTGGTGTCCACGGGCTTGACCGGATACGCTGGAACGTCCACGTGTTCACCGTCGTGGTGTATCTCACATCCACGTTCGCCCTTCGTGACGGCCACCAGCGGTGCGTCGAACACGTAGATACCGCGACGTTCGAGATAGCTAAGCTCTGAGTCGCTAAGCTTTATTATATCGGCCAGCTTTACGGCTCGCTCTACATCCTTTATCATGCTACGCTCATCCTTCCAGAGGTCCCGCCTGAGGTTGACGTCGTAGCTTAATATGGCCCCGCTCTCCCTGGCCTTCCGGAGGTATCTAAACAGAGAAGACCTAGAGGGTTCCCTTGAGAACAGGACGGAGCCGAAGTGCATCAAGTCGGAGGGAGGAACCTTGATGAGTTCCTCAGGTTTTATGTTGAAGTAGGCCACCCCGTCGTAGAGCATGAACTCCGGCTTTGCACCTCTGAGCTGAACGAAGGTTACTCCCGTATGCTTGACTTCATCTATGAGGACGTTACTCACGTCCACCTTCTCCTCCCTGAGCTTCTCAACCAAGAACCTTCCGAATGGGTCGTCCCCAACTTTACTCACTAGGGCCACTGGAACCCCCAGTCTCGCCAGTCCTACGGCAACGTTAGCTGGTGCCCCTCCTGGATGCTTCTCAAACACTTTGACCCCCTCGAGAGGGCCCTCCTCAACCGCTATCATGTCTATGAGAACCTCACCTATGGACGTTATCATAAGGATCCCTCTATGGCTCAGTTATCAGTCGCTTCTATACTCCTCCATTCCTCCATGAATTCCCTATAAAGCTTCTTCATGTTGTTCAACGGATCGGAGTAGTAGTCCGATGGTAACTCTAGCTTTACTTCAATTCTCTGGGGCTGTTCTTCTTCTACCCGCCTTTTAAACCTCTTGAAGACCTCTGCAGTTTCTTTTTTTCTTCCATTGGCTCTGAGCAGACCGAAGAATCTCTCATGAACTGCCCGGTCAAGTGGGGGGAGGGCCCACAGGTCCTCATGGTAATCCGAGAAGTTCCAGTATAGTGCCCCTGTTACACCGATCTTGTAGAGGTTCAGGAGCGTGTCCTCTAGCCATCTAGCGGCCTCATGCTCGTTGATCAAGTAGTGCATGGAAGTTTCCTTGCCTGTAGCTGACCTTATCCTCTTCGTGGGTCCTTCCCATACCGGCATTCCGAACTCTTGCATGAGGACGTCCTTCCCTCCTAACTCCTTGGTCAAAACACATGTAAACGGAACGAAGTAAGTGTCTAGAGGATCCGTGAAGGGTGAGTAAACGGAGTACGCGTGCATAGAAAGGTAGTCTAGGTGGGGGGATACGACCGGTATTCTGAACCCTTTGTCGAACTCTATGTCCTCCTGATGGGTTCCAAAGGTCACTGGTCTGTGATGAGGGTCACTCCTCTTTATTACACTGGTTATTAGTTTCGTCCAACGAGAAGCAACCTCAGGGCTACTGGGGATCAGAACGTTGTCTATCTCATTCGATATGTCCCATGAGTGTATCGCCTTGGAGTCTCCAATCTCCGATACGACCTCCTCTATCAGCACCTTTTCTGCTTCAATTATCTTACTGTCTTCGTATATGTTAAGGGCCCCTCTATCAACGAGTTCACCCCCTGAGTAAGTCAGGAATCGTCCATTGGGGGACTCATCGAGTATCCACTGGGGCAGCCAGTTCACGCCGCTCATGTGTCCTATGAAGAAAGACGGCATCAGCATTAGCCCAACATCCTCGGCTATCGAGACCGTCTCTAAGAGGTTTTCGAGTTGTTCTCTGGACACTTCCGTGGGAGAGCTCTGGAAGTCTTCCCATAGAAGAAATAACCTGACGACGTCCAGTCCAATGTCCTTTATCGTCTCGAACTCCTCTCTCACTTCAGCCTTTTCGAAGAGTTTCCACCAGTACATGGCCTTCTTCCTCGGCCAGTAGTTAACACCTAAAATGAACTCCATGAGGCCACCTCCTTTTCTATGACAATGAAAAATTATAGAGGAGAGCTTCACTAACACGCCTTCAGCCCTTTATACCTCCTGAAACCCCGCGCATGTAGTACTTCTGGAGTAGTATGTAGACTATTATCGGGAATATCATGGACAGAACCCCAGCCGCCGTTAGCTGGCCCCAGTTAGGATTGTAACGACTTATGAACGTTGTCACGCCAACTGCCACTGGCCATTTGTCCGGCTTAAGTAGGGTTAGGGCAAAGAACAGATCCTGCCACACGAATATGAACTGAACCACTGCAACGCTTATTATGGCCGGTAGGGCTATGGGGAGTATTATCCTGAAGTATATCCCAACGTCGCCGAGACCGTCTATCCTTGCGGCTTCTTCGTAATCCTTGGGTATAGCTTTAAAGAAGCTCCTGAGGAAGAAAATTGTCCATGGAAGGGCGAAGGCGGAGTGTATCAGTACTATACCGTAGTACTGGTCGTATAGGTGGAGTTCCTGGAAGAGTTTTAATATCGGAACGATAACTGCCTGCTGAGGTATAACCTGCAGTACCACAAGCGTCAGAAATAGGAACGTCTTTATTGGGAATTTAAAAGAGGTAAAGCCGTAAGCCGCCATTCCTGCAACTATTATCGGCAGTATAGTCGCAAAGGTGGCTATGATTATTGAGTTGATTATGTCCCTCCAGAAGCCGGACTTAAGGACCGACTCGTAGTTAACCAGCGTGAAGTGAGCGTGGTGGAAGTTCCACCACCCCATGACTATCTCGTTGAACGGTCTTACCGAGGCCATGATGAGCGCTAGCACTGGGATGAATAGTGCTATGCCTATTATCCACGCCACGGCGTTTATGGTTATCTTGTACTTCATGGTGACTTTAACCACTCTCAGCACCTCCCTCTGAGATCATACGCTTGATTGCCCCTACGGCGAACACGAAAACCGCCACAGTCAGAACAGTGGCTATGGCAGCCGCATAGCCCCAACGGAAGTTGTAGAATATCTCATAGTATATCATGTACGCCAACACGAACAGGTACATTGGAACCGATTGACCTCCTGAGGTTACGTAGACCAGAGCAAACACCTTGAGTATGTATATTGCGCTCATGGTGATGACGACGACCAACGCGGGCTTCAACAGGGGTAGGATTATGTACCTAAACCTCTGCCAAGGTGTTGCACCGTCTATAACTGCGGCTTCAAGCACCTCAACGTCGAGACCCTCAAGACCAGCCAGAAAAACCGTCATTGAGAATCCCTGCCAGGCCCACACAGACCCTATTATCACGAAGTATATAGCGGTTGAAGGGTCGTTCATCCAAGCTCTTGGTGCTATACCGAAGTACTTTATTATGTGGTTAACGAGACCGGCATGAGGGGCCAGCAGTAACATCCAAGCTATACCAACTACCGTGAGAGGCATTATCATGCCGAGCATGACTATGCTCTTTAGGATGTTTCTACCTATTACGTGCTTGTTGTGAAGCAGAAGCGCGTAAGCCAATCCAACCAAGGTAACGACGGGTAAGAACACCGCGAATATGAACACGTTATTCTTAACCGATGTCCAGAACAGGGGATCGTGTATCATCCTCCTGTAGTTGGCTAGTCCAACGAACTTGGGAGAGGTAAACCCATCCCACTTGGTAAAGCTTAGGTAGAACGTGTGGAACATTGGGTATATTACAAAAATTAAAAGAAGAACTAGGGCAGGCGTCATTAGGATAAAGAAGTCCCTGTTTATCCTTCTGCCCATCTTTCACACCTCACGACTTGTAGTACTGCTCCGCGTATTGCTCCAGTTGTTGAGCTATCTTCTTGTAGTCCTTCGGGTTGGCCCAGAACTTGAAGAGTTCGTTCCATATTATTGGCTGGAATCCAGGCGGCGAGTTGTCATCGAGATCAGGTACGACTCCGTACTTCTTCATCCACTCGACAACCTTAGCGTCCATTGGATCGTAAGCGCTCAGCGGAACCTTCAGGTTTGGTGCCAGGTAACCTTTCTTCTTGACCATTATCTCTTGGTACTGCGGGCCTGCGAGCCACTTGGCGAGGGCCATTGCCGCCTGTTTGTGCGGGGCGTTCTTGGGTATGACGACCCAGTCTCCACCTGCGACTATGGCGAACTTCGCGCTCTGGTTGATGACAGGGAACGGTATGAGCCCGAAGTCGACGCCTGGCTTGTAGCCTTCCTTCTCAAGCATCAGAACTATCCAGTTACCCATGAAGTACATGGCAACCTGTCCCTTTCCGAGCCTCGGTATCTGGGCCTCCCACTTCTCACCTATGGCCATCGAGGGCTTTCCAAAGCATCCCTGCTCAAGTAGGTTGGCCAGTATCTGGAACGCTTTGAGAACCTGAGGATTCGTCCACTTTATCTGGTGGAGCATGAGTTCGTTGTGGAGCTTCGGTCCTCCTAGCCTTATGAGAACGGCCTCGAATATATCCGTAAGTGGCCACTTATCGGCAGCACCGCTGGCCATGGGCTGAATTCCATGCTCCTTAAACACTTT
>Ga0256834_1002276_pt1 | contig 12242 bp, 6 predicted proteins | sample 4281140metaG_FD_190536 | JGI IMG/M metagenome (GOLD analysis project Ga0256834, IMG submission 190536) | Hydrothermal vent microbial communities from East Pacific Rise, Pacific Ocean - 4281-140 | ecosystem: Environmental > Aquatic > Marine > Hydrothermal vents | place: Pacific Ocean: East Pacific... | reverse complement strand
CGGTGTGCATTTGAAGGATGGATAAGTTTAGAAGTAGCCAAAGAAATGTTTACAGCAGCAGGAAAGGAAGATTATGACTTTACACAAGATGCAAAAAGTAGAGACTTCAAAGCTTTTCCTATGAATTTAGCTGTTAATGTCGCATTTAATAATACCACCAACTTTTCCGAATCAAATAATGTGGCTGGTTTAATTAAAGGAAGTGAGAAGCCAGATGAAATTATTATTTACTCGGCACATTGGGACCATTTAGGAACAGGAATACCAATCGATGGTGACTCCATTTACAACGGAGCCATTGATAATGCCTCAGGAACCGCTACCCTACTAGAAATAGCTAGGGCATTTAAAAATAACGAACAACCCAAGCGTTCAATATTGTTTTTAGCTGTAACAGCAGAAGAGCAAGGCTTATTAGGCTCTGCTTATTATGCAGAAAACCCCATTTATCCTACTGATAAAACAGTAGCGGTTATTAATATGGATGCCTTAATGGCCATTGGAGAAATGAAGGATTTAACAGTGGTTGGGCATGGCCAATCGGAGTTAGATGATATTGCCGAAACGTTTGCTACTCAACAAGGCCGATATATTATTCCAGACCCTGAGCCAGGCAGTGGGCATTTCTTTCGTTCCGATCATTTTAGCTTTGCAAAAGTGGGCATTCCTGCCCTTTACGCTGCTGGCACCCACGAACATATAGCCAAGGGTGTTGAATATGCCAAAGAAAAATTTGAGCATTATGTTGCTAATGATTACCACCAACTTTCAGACGAATATTCTGATAATTGGGATATGAGTGGAATGGTGCAAGATGGCACGCTCTTTTATCAAATTGGAGATAAATTATCGAGTGATATAAACCTTTGGCCTAAATGGAAAAAAGGATCGGAGTTTAAAGCAATAAGAGAAAAAAAATAAAGTTAATTACTTGCAACTTTAACCTATTTTTATTGACCTTACTTTCGAATGAGTCTTACCCTTAGTGAATTCGAGCAGCTATTTGACCGATATTTTGAGTCAATTAAAAACTTTGTTTATTTTAAAACAGGCAATACCTCTGCTTCAGAAGATATCGTGCAAGAAACATTCATCAAATTATGGGAACGAAAGTCTGAAATAAAAGTAAAAACGGTTGCTAGTTTACTCTATACCATTGCTTCTAACTTGGCAAAGAATCATCTTAAACACCAAAGCGTAGTGTTTAATTTTGCCAATAAACAAAAGATTCATTCCTATGCAGAAACGCCACAGCAAGTATTAGAAGAACAAGAGTTTGGGAAGAAATTAGAATTGGCTCTGGGCAGTTTATCAGAAGCACATAGAACAACTTTTTTAATGAATAGAATTGAGCAAATTACGTATTCAGAAATCGCAGTAAGGCTAAATATAAGCGTAAAAACTGTAGAAAAAAGAATGAGTATAGCACTTAAACATTTATATAAAGAATTAGGATATAAACTCTAATTTCACTCCCTATTGACAAACTTTATTTTCCAATATTTTTATAATAATTGCTTAAGCCTCCGTTTTAAAGTTCATCCGATTATATTAGTAGGTGAAATGCAATTAAAGGTTAAAATTATACTGTTTTTAATAGTAATCAGTCTCTCAACTGTTGCTCAGCACCAAAGCAATTTAACCTATATTTCTGTCCAATTTACAAATATATCGCTCAGTGCCGCACTTTCTAGAATTACTGATAAGTACCATGTACCCATTGCCTTTAATACCAAGGAGGCGGATAAATTTATTGTCTCTGCTGATTACAAAAATATGGAGATTAAACAAGTTTTGAAGCACCTTACATCCATTGCACAAATGGACGTTGCAAAAATAAATGAAGTGTTTGTTATTAAGCCTTCTAGTAAAACAACCAAAATTAATATCCTAAGTATATCCGCTAAGGTAGAAGACTTATGCTCGGGAGAGCCTCTACCCTATGCGCTAGCAAGCATCCCAAACTCCAAGTTATTTGCTACCACTAACCGGCAAGGAATATTTAGCTTAATAGATATTCCAGATACAGCAATGGTACTACTTAGTTATTTGGGTTATAAAGACACACTTGTTACTGCAAATAAATTAAACTCCACAATTAAGCTCCGGCCTGACCCGAGCCTACTCAAAGAAATTATCGTAAAAGATCAAGGTTCTAATACAATACAATATGGAGAAGAAACAAGTAAAATAACATTTAACCCGGCTGCATTAGACAGGTTACCCGTGCTAGGAGGAAATGACGTATTTAGAACTTTACAACTATTGCCTGGAATAAGTGGTACCAACGAAACCTCTTCGGGCCTTGTGGTACGTGGCAGTTCGCCAGACAAAAATTTGGTATTATTAGATGGATATTCACTTTATCACGTAGATCATTTCTATGGCATCTATAGTGCCTTCAACTCTAAAGCAATAAAAAGTATCCAAATGTACAAGGGGAATTTCTCGGCCAAATATGGTGGACGTTCCTCAAGTGTAATGGTGCTTACAGCAAAAGATGGGAACAGGCGTAAATTTTCTGGTGATATAGGTGTAAATTTTGTAGATGTTAATGCAGTTTTTGAGCTTTCTCTTTCTAAAAAGTTAACTGTAGTAGCTGCAGGAAGAAGGTCTATTACGGATGTGGTAGAAAACTACCTTTTTAGGGAGCTCTTCGATAAAGCCGTGGTTAATTCAGGCGATGTAAACAATGTTAACAGCTTAGACTATAAAGAGTTAAACCCCAATTTTAGCTTTGGTGATTTTAACTTAAAATTGAACTATCGCCAAAGTGAAAAAGACAATTTCACGCTTAGTTTTTATTCTAGCAACGATAATTTAAGTTATGAATACATTCAGAACATTGAAGACTTTGTTGAATACACCACTTCTGAAAGCAGTAGATGGGGCAATTTGGGCTTAAGTGGTATTTGGTCTAAACAGTGGAATAAAAAAATGAGCACCCAAGCACAGGTAGCCTTTTCATCTTATTACAGCAATACCAAGCTAGAAGATACTTATGTATTTAATGACACGTTGGGCTTAGCAGATGAAGAGTACTTACAAGCTCAAAACAATAATGTAAATGATTTTACCATTAAAATTGATAATCAATTTCAAACTTCTAAAAACTCCATTTTATCATTTGGCATTGCCAATACCTTAAATACAATCAACCTTTCTTCCATTTTAGACGATGAGGTTTTTCCTGTTTTTAATCAAGAAGGAAATCAATTTCAATTTTATTCAGAATACAGCCTCTTTATAACTCCAAAAGTTGAGACCAGACTTGGACTAAGAGGTAATTATTTTAATTTAACTAACCACCTTTATTGGGAGCCAAAAGTCAATTTTAAATATAATATACTGCCATGGATGAACCTGAAAGCATCTTGGGCTATTAACAACCAAATGATTTCAAGAATTTTGAGGCTTGATCTTTTCACCAGCAATCCTGATTTTTGGATTTTGGCTGATAAAGATATTCCTGTGATAAACTCGAGCCAATGGGCAGGTGGTGTACATTTAGATTTTAATATTGCCAGCATTGATATCGAAGCTTTTATTACCAACACGTATGATGAAGTTGAATATTTGCCATCATTAAGGAATTTTGATGTGGAAGATAAAAGCCAAGAGCAACTGTATGCAACAGGCAATACAGAAACCAAAGGCTTGGAAGTTTTAATTGAAAAGGGCGTTGGTAATTACTCTGGTTGGATTAGCTACACATTAAGCAACTCGTTAAATTATTTTGATGGATTAAATGATGGTAAACCTTTCCCATCAAGGTTTGATCAACGACATGAATTCAAAGTTGTAAACATGTACAATTATAAAAAGTGGAATTTTTCACTTATATGGATTTATGGCTCAGGAAAGCCTTATTCTTCTCCTGAAGGTAGTTACTCGCTTTCAACATTAGATGGGTCAAGTATTAATAATATTGCTTATTCATTAATAAATAACGAGCGTCTCCCCGATTACCATCGACTGGATTTATCCTCTACCTATAATTTTAAATTAGGTAAAACAAAGGCCAAAGTAGGGCTTTCCATTTTTAACTTGTACAATAGAAAAAATATAAAGTATAGGAGGTTTAGTAAAATAACATTTGATGAAGACGGTAACCTGCTAAACAATGACAAATATGTTGTAACCGATGTGTTATTACTAGGTGTAACACCAAGTGTATTTTTTAACTGGAGTTTTTAATTATGAAAAAAGTACTGCAATCCATACTATTTTTAGTTGCTGTTTCTTGTGCCTCACTGGAATCTCCAGATAGTTCATTGGTCGTTGAAGCCTATATTTTCGAAAATAAACCCATTAAAAACATTAAACTCAACACTGTTAGTTCCATTAATGACAATGCTAGTGGTGAACAAATTATGAATGTTGAAGTGTATATTCAAAATAATGGAATCAGACACCAACTGGTACAATCCGCAACAGATGGAACTTTTTCTGCCAGCTCAAGCTTAACTATTAAAGCCGGAGAGGATTATGAACTACTTATTTTTTATAACGACCTAGAAATCACAGCTCAAACAACAGTCCCTCCTACTCCAAAAAAATTATTAGCCAATAAAGATACCTTAAACAGGAGTTCTTCTTCTGATTTTATTAGAACAACATGGAATAACCCAGACTCACTATGGCACTTAGGTGTAATAAGCAATCTTGACCCGGCCTCTAAAGAATTTCCATTTAATAATTTTTTTAGCGTTCCTACCAGAGGAAACCAATTGGAAGTTTCTTCAAATAATGTAAGTATTGCTGGCGATGCCCAATTTATCCTTTATGGCATAACGGAAGAATATCAAAAATTATATCGAATATCAAGCTCATCTATAGGCTCCACCAATGCAGGAAATATATCGAATGGGTTTGGCATATTTGCAGCCTTTAGTAGCGACACATTAAATATTTATATAAAAGAAAATTAAGCGAAAAAATCGGTAGGGTTTTAAACAGAACAATTGTATAATAGTAAGAAGAACGATATTATGATGAACAAAGAACTTGATAATAAAATTAGCCAAGTATTATCAGGCTGGGGTACTCCTTCAATTAAATCCAAAAACACTATTTGGCTTGAAGTTGCAGGCGAAATTAATACAGGCACAAAACCTCTGCATACCTATAGTAGGTGGAGATGGGTTGCGGCTGCCTGTATATTTGCAATTGCTGCTAGTTTTGGAGCATACAATGTGGCTCAAGTAGAGGTTATTTCTAATCATCAAGCAGTAAATCTTAATTTACCAGACGGATCCATTGTAAATTTGAATGTTGAAAGTAAGGCTTCTTATAATAAAATTGGCTGGCTATTTAATAGGTCGGTTTCACTTACTGGTGAAGGTTTTTTTACCGTTAAAAAAGGAGAAAAGTTTAGTGTTATCACAAAGAATGGAAATGTAGATGTACTAGGCACATCGTTTAATGTACTAGCCAGAGATAAAAAATTTAGAGTTGAGTGTTTTACAGGCCGAGTTAATATTACTACGTCTAGTAGTAGTACAGTAATTACTAAGGGTGAAGTTGTAACGCAATCATTAAGCAAAAAACTTATAAAAGAAATTATAACCCAGCCAGATGTTCAACCTAATTGGCTTACTGGGGATTATTCGTATAAAAATAAGGACCTATCTACTGTACTAAATGATATTTCAGACCATTTTGGCATTGATATTAGTACTAGTAATAAAATTAATAAATTAAGCTTTACAGGAGCTTGGAACAAAACAATGACTTTAGATGAAGTACTTAAAATTGTGTGCTTACCATTTAATTTAGAAGCTTCTACAGGCGACAGTAAAACATATAAGTTATCGCAGAAAAGTAATTAATTTTTTGATTTCGCTAAAGTTATAAATTCCTTTCTGTAGGTTACTCAACCAAACCTACATTCCACTCAAAATGGCGACCTGTTACACATTCTATTTAAATGTTTGGCAAAAAAGGACGATATTCGAAAGAATATGAACAGTTTATTTAGAGATAAACAATTTATCAACCTACTTTTTTCTTTTATTATCCTTTTTCTAGCTGAGGGTGTCTTATCAGAAAAATGTATTGCTCAATCAAAAATTGATAGTTTAAAAGAACTCTTACATAAGGATTTAAACACAGAGGAAAATATTCGAGTACAAATTGAATTAGCCAATGAGTATTTATCAATAAACCCTCTAAAAGCGGAAGAGTATTTATCACAATTAGAAATTGCCATAGACTCGAATAGTACCAAAGAAATTATTATTGAATATTTACTGGTTAAAAGTAAGAAGGAACGACAGGAAGGAAATTATAAACAAGCCAAAATAACGGCCTTGAAAGCTTTAGAAATTACCAATAGCTATAGCAATACGTTAAAGTATAAAGCTAACATATATAACTCGTTGGGTTTAATAGAAGATGACGATTCCAATATTGAAACTGCCATTAATCACCAATTAAAAGCTCTTCGATTTGCAGAAAATTTAGATAATTCAGATTTGCTGGCTAGTATTCTGGCAGATATTGGACGAGCCTACCTTTACCTTTCTGAATATGATATCGCTAAATCATATTTTCAAAGAGCCATTTCAATTAAAGTAGCAAGTAATTCTAACGACATAAAATTAGCCGCCTATTATACCAATTTAAGCAATTGTTTAGATGCAGAAGCAAAGTATGATAGTTCTTTGCTGTATTTGGATAATGCGATACAAATAAACTTACGTAATAAAAATATTGTAAAGCTTATTACTTCTTATAATAACAAGGCATATACCCTTTTGTTAATGAAACGTTATGCAGAGGCCGAAAAAATTATACAATTAGCTCTCCAATTAGCTAATTCTAAAGAGGTGATAGAAGCAGAAAAAATGTACCCCTACAGTACATACGCAGAAATATTAATAGCTCAAAATAGAATTAATGAAGCAAGTTCTATGCTTGAGAAATCCGTGGAGCTTAGTAAAAAATATAATGATCTTTACCTTGCTAAATATAATTTGGATTTACTCTATAATATTTACCTTAAAAAAGAAAATTACCAACAAGCACTCGCCTATTTTAAACAAAAAAGCATTGTAAAAGATACTATTTACAATGTTAGCAGTAGAAAAGAAATTGAAAAATTAGCGTTAGAATACGATACTGAAAAGAAAAACAAAGCGATTGAGCTATTGAATAAAGAAAATGAGATAAACGCTATTAAATTAAAGAAAAGCAATCAGTTAGTTCTTGCTTTTTTAATGGTTGCTATCCTTTCAGTATTAGTTGTTTCCCTTTTATGGTTGCATCAAAAAAATAAAAGAAAAACAGACAAAATCATTAAAGAGGCGATGCAACGGGGTTTCGAGAAGCAACTGGCTAACTCTGAATTACAAGCATTACGTGCTCAAATGAATCCTCACTTCTTATTCAATTGCTTAAACTCAATCAACAGCTTTATTATAAAAAATGAGCAGGAAAAAGCATCAGAATACCTTTCTAAATTCAGCAAACTTATTAGAAGGGTACTTAGCAATTCAAAATCATCTAAAGTAACTTTAGCAAATGAGTTAGAAGCCTTAGAACTATACATCGAATTAGAGGCACTAAGATTTAATGAGAAGTTTAGCTACAAAATAAGTGTAGACTCCGAAATAGAAACAGATTATATAGAAATTCCTCCTCTCATAATTCAACCTTATGTAGAAAATAGTATTTGGCATGGATTAATGCATAAAACTAATGGTACTGGTGCTCTGAATATAGATATTAGAAAAGAAGAGGAAGCCTTAGTTTGTATTATTGAGGACAATGGTATAGGAAGAGAAGCTGCCAAGCAGGTAAAAAGTAAGACAGCTATAAAACGGAAGTCGTATGGAATGAATATTACAAAAGAAAGACTTCAATACATTAACTATAACAATGGCCATAATGGTAAAAAGGAGACTACAAATATTGATGTAATTGATTTGAAAGATGAGGCTGGTAACCCAACTGGTACAAGAGTGATGATTAAGATAAAAGCTGAAAAATAAACCCTAAATGAACATAAGGAGCATAGTTTTAGATGATGAATTACATTGCACCGACACATTGCGATGGCAACTTGAAAAATATTGTCCAAGTATTAACGTGGTAAAGGTATTTAATTCATCCAAAGCTGCCTTATCCTATATTAAGTCTAATTCTATTGACTTACTCTTTTTAGACATTGAAATGCCCGAAATGAATGGCTTCGAGCTACTTAACAGGATAAGTAACTTAAACTTTGATATTATTTTTACAACCGCTTATGATGAATTTGCTGTAAAAGCATTTAAAGCTAGTGCCATCGACTACCTGTTAAAACCTATTGGAAAAACAGATCTTATTGACGCTGTGCAAAAGGTTGAAAATAAAAAAAGCAGATCAGTTTTACCCGATCAGATAGATATTTTATACGATGCCCTCTCCCACAAAAAACCAATTAAAGAGCGAATTGCAGTTCCTACTCAGGAGGGTTTACATTTTATAAAAATCAATGAAATCGTTTACTGTATATCCGACAGTAATTACACCAATATACATTTAACAAACACCAAGCATATATTGGTTTGCAAAACCTTAAAAGAAATTGAGGCAATGCTTGCTGAAGATGGATTTTTAAGAATACACAACTCCCATTTAATTAACCTGCAAAAAATTGAAAAGTACACACGAGGCGATGGTGGTTATGTGGTAATGGACGATAAAAAAATGCTAAACGTAAGCCGTAGCCGAAAGGAAGCCTTATTAAACGCCTTTGGATATTAACCTCTTAACTGATGCAAACTACCGTCATTACCGAGCGTAAGACTCGGTAATCTCCAGACTCTACCGAGCCTATTTAATCAGCAACCTCAGTACCTAAAAAATCAGCGGGTGACTCTCTCGATTAATAGCGGGTTTGTTTCAAGCTTTTATAACCCCATCAAACAAGTCACTCGCTGACTATGTAGGTCATGTTAAGCACTCAACCATACGTGTAAGCTACACATCAGCATACCCAAGTACTAACTTCTTCTATTTACTTGTATGTACTTCTCATAATTTTAATGAATAATCATAAATCACTACACCTATGAAACTACACTTACTACTCATTGGATTTTTTCTAATAACCTATATGGGACAAGCACAAACCACTGCCATACCCGATGCCAACTTTGAACAAGCCCTCATAGATTTAGGCTATGACACCAACGGCCTAAACGGCAATATTTTAAATACCGATGCTGAAGCGGTTACAGGGAGTATTCCGATTTATAGTAATAAAAATATTTCGGACTTAACAGGCATTGAGGCATTTATTAATCTTACTGCTCTATCTATATTTGCTAATATTTTAACCACACTTGACTTATCCAATAACCCCTTATTAACAATTGTAGAATTAAATGGTAATGATCTAACTAGTATAAATCTATCCAATAATACCGCTTTGAGCGAATTAAATTTGGGGAGTAACCAACTTAGTACTTTAGATTTATCAAATAATACTGCTTTAACCCTATTAATAGTATCAGATAACCAACTCGAAAGCTTGAATGTAAAAAATGGGAATAACGTTAATTTTACCACATTTAAAGCAAGCAATAACCCTAATCTTTTATGCATACAAGTGGATGATGCCCCCTATAGCACCACCAATTGGACTAACATTGATGCCGCATCTAGTTTTAACATAGATTGCATTGTTAGTACTGCAACCACCGCCATACCCGATGCCAACTTTGAACAAGCCCTTATTGATTTAGGCATTGATAGTAATGGGCTAAATGGTAATATTTTAAATACTGATGCTCAATCCGTAACTACCTATTTAGATGTGCTTAATAAAAGTATTTCAGACTTAACAGGTATTGAAGCCTTTACTAACATTACAGCACTCTATTGCAATTACAATAATTTAACTACACTTGATTTATCAAATAACACTTTAATAACAGAATTGAATTGTGGTTATAATTCTAACCTAGCAAGTTTAGATGTGTCAAATTGTACAGCTATGGATATATTAAGTAGCTATGGAACTAACCTTACTAGTTTAAATTTATCTAATTGTACTATATTAACTCAGTTAAATTTAGGAGGTAATAATTTCAGTAATATTGACCTTTCAAATAATACAACATTAACACAATTAAGAATACCAGTTAATCAACTAACAAACATAGACTTATCAAATAACACTTCTTTAACTCTATTAACTGCTGATGATAATGAGATAACAAGTTTAGACCTTAGCCAGCATACTCAATTGGCTCACCTAAGTGTTAAATCAAACCAATTAACAAACCTAAATGTAAGGAATAGTAACAATTCCAATTTTACCACTTTCGATGCAAAATTTAATCCCAATTTAGTGTGTATTCAAGTAGATGATGTTACCTACAGTACTACAAACTGGACTAACATTGATGCCGCATCTAGTTTTAGCATAGATTGCATTGTTAGTACTGCAACCACCGCCATACCCGATGCCAACTTTGAACAAGCCCTTATTGACCTTGACATTGACACCAATGGACTAAATGGTAATATTTTAAATGCCGATGCGGCAGCAGTTATGGGCACTTTAGATGTTTCCAGCAAAAATATAACAGATCTTAACGGTATTGCAGCATTTACATCCATAACTACCCTGTATTGTACTAACAATCTATTAACAAGTTTAGATATTTCGAATAATACTGCACTAACAGATTTGGATTGTTCGACTAACCTGATAACAAGTATAGATGTTAGTAATAACCCGGAATTAGTTACATTCTTCTGTTTTAATAATGATATTACAAACCTGGATTTATCCAACAATCCGTTATTAACTTTGTTAAATGCTTATTCTAATCAGTTATCCAACATAACGTTTAGTGCAAACCCTATCTTAGATTGGATAAGTGTAAGCGACAATCTACTAACATCATTAGACCTAAGCCAGGCACCAACACTGGCATACTTAAACTGTTTTGGCAACCAACTCGAAAGCTTGAATGTAAAAAATGGGAATAACGTTAATTTTACCATCTTTGATGCAAGCAGCAATCCTAATCTTTTATGCATACAAGTGGATAATGCTGCCTACAGCACCACTAATTGGACTCAGATTGATGCAGGTGTTAGTTTTAGCGTGGATTGCCAATATGATGATGATGGAGATGGAGTTACTAATGATCAGGAAGTAACCGATAGTACAGACCCCAGTGATGGATGTAGTTATTTAACAGCTAGCCAGGTAATTGGTAACGTAACTTCTGCTTGGAGTGATCTAGATTGTGATGGAGATGGTGTTACCAATGGTACTGAAATTGCGGATACTTCATCACCATTAGATGGTTGTAATTTTTTTACCGCAAGTCAAATTATTAATAATGTATCTGAAAGTTGGAATTTAGATGATTGTGACCAAGATGGGGTTACTAATGGTAATGAAATTAGTGATGGAACAGAGCCACGAGACTATTGTGATTATTTAGTATCTAGCCAAATAATTGCAAATGTAACTTCTTGGTGGAATGGTTTAGATTGTGATGGTGACGGTGTTAGCAATGGAGAGGAAATAACTGATAACACGGATCCTCAAAATGGCTGTAGTTATTTAGTAACAAGCCAAATAATTGCAAATGTAAGCCCAGGGTGGAATTTACAAGATTGTGATTGTGATGCAATAACCAATGGAGATGAAATTATTAATGGAACAAACGTAATAGTGTTACCGCCTACGGCTGCCTCTTCTCAGAATTTTTGCCCAGATAATACGCCTACAGTGGCAGAATTGGTAGCAACCGGTTCAGGTATTCTGTGGTATGCTTCAAATATAGGTGGTGCCGCACTTACAAGTACTGATGCCCTAATAGATGCCACCATTTATTATGCTTCCCAAACCGTAAGCAGTTGTGAGAGCCCACGATTTGGAGTTACCGTATCTATAAGTTTTCCATCAGCCCCATCAGGTGCTGCAAGTCAATATTTCTGTCCTACTGATAACCCAACAGTAGCAGATTTAGCAGCTACTGGTACTGCAATTCAATGGTATACAGCAGCTACTGGTGGATCAGCACTTACTACTAATTTGGCTCTCGCAGACGCTACTACTTATTATGCTTCGCAATCAGTGGGCAGCTGCGAAAGTGATCGATTGAAAGTTACAGTATCTATAAGTCTTCCTTCGATCCCAACAGCTGCGACTATGCAAAATTTCTGTCCTGATGATAACCCAACAATAGCTAATTTATCAGCTACTGGCACAAATATTAAATGGTATG
>Ga0256834_1002274_pt1 | contig 12243 bp, 11 predicted proteins | sample 4281140metaG_FD_190536 | JGI IMG/M metagenome (GOLD analysis project Ga0256834, IMG submission 190536) | Hydrothermal vent microbial communities from East Pacific Rise, Pacific Ocean - 4281-140 | ecosystem: Environmental > Aquatic > Marine > Hydrothermal vents | place: Pacific Ocean: East... | reverse complement strand
CGATATGTGGAATTACATTAAGAGCAATTTGATGCATAAATGCCTCTTTTTTACTCTCGCTTAATTTAAATGCAAAAAAGTCTTGCATCTGAGTAACTAACTCTTCCATACCAGCTTTACCAGCTCCGCTTGTAGCTTGATAAGTGCTAACATCTACTCTTTTAATTCCATAAAGATTATCAAGTGGTTTTAATGTTTGAACCATTTGAATTGTTGAACAGTTTGGATTTGCAATTATTCCAGTTTTTTCCCATAAAACAATATCTTCAGGATTTACTTCAGGAACAACTAAAGGAACATCTTCATCCATTCTAAAGTGTGATGTATTATCAATAACTAAAGCACCACTCTCTACAGCATATTTGGCAAATTTTGCACTTATACTACCGCCAGCACTAAAAAAAGCTATATCGATGTTATGTTCACTAAATACACTCTCAGTAAGTTCTTTTACTGTATGTTTAGAGCCATTAAACTCTATTTTTGAACCAGCGGAATTTGCACTTGCGAGTGGTAAAAGCTCATCCATTGGAAAATCAATCTGTTCCAATACACGAAATAACTCTTCACCAACAGCGCCAGTAGCACCAACTACAGCTACATTATATTTTTTCATTATTACAATCCTCTATTTTCTAAATGAAGTGAATTAACATCAATAGTATCTCCATCGCTAAGGATGGTAGCTCTCTCAACTACTGAGATTAATTCACGAATATTTCCAGGCCAAGAATACTCTAAAAGTTGTTTTTTAGCATCTTCACTGAATTTTTTTGATTCAAAATTATATTTTTTACAGTTGCTTTCTAAAGATATCTCCGCGATTTGCAGTATCTCATCTTTTCGTTCTTTTAGTGGGGGAATATTTAATGGAATTGTATTTAATCTATAATATAAATCTTCTCTAAATTCACCATTTTTAATCTTTTCACCCAAGTTTGAATTTGTAGCAGACACTACACGAATATCTATTTTTATAGTTTTTGATGAACCAAGACGACGCACCTCTTTTTCTTGTAAAGCGCGAAGAAGTTTTGCTTGAACACCATAAGGCATCTCTCCAATCTCATCCAAAAACAGAGTCCCGCCATTTGCGAGTTCAAACTGACCAATTTTAGCTTCACTTGCATCTGTAAAAGCACCCTTTTCAAATCCAAATAGTTCACTCTCTATAAGTTGCTCAGGGATAGCTGCCATATTTATGGCAATAAATGGTTTCTTAGAACGAGGAGAGTTGTTATGGATATATGAAGCAAAAACCTCTTTACCAACACCACTTTGACCTAAAAGCAATATACTAGCATCTGTTTTACTAGCTTTATCTGCAATGTTAAGAACAATCTCTAAAGCTTTAGATGTACCTAAAAAACCAGCAGTTGATTTTTTTCTTTTACTGTTTTTAGCTACTGATTTTTGAACTTTTTGAATCTTATCTTCGCGTCTTATGGCGTTTACAAGTGTGTCAATATCAAAAGGTTTAAGTAAAAAATCTTTTACCCCTAGCTGTATAGACTCTATAGCTTTTTGTAGAGTAGCATTGCCAGTCATGATGATAACTTCATATTTACCATTTAACTCTTTTACAAACTCTATTCCATCCATCTTAGGCATGTTTATATCTGTAATGATTAAGTTAAAACTATTATCAAGTTTTTTAAGGGCATCAGTCGCACTTTTAAATGTAACTACTTCAAATTCTTTATAATCCCCCATAGAGATTTCAAGAGATTTTCTCATGTTAATATCATCTTCAACGATTGCAATTTTCACTAAATGCCTTGTTATTTGGTTGTATACCTTATTTTAAAGGGGCTATTTTAGCGAAATTATCATTAATATCGACTTTGAAACATTTTGTTTTTAGTGTTAAGATAGTTGTGGACTTGTTTTGATGGTTCTTAGTTGTCTCATCATGCTTTACATTAAGACCAATTTTATGTATATATTCTCTGAATAATTCATCATTTTTAGAAATAATCTCTTTTAAGTTTTTGGAGCCATCATTTTCTAAAATAATAGGTTGGTAGGTTTCTCCATCACATTTTTTCATTGTTTTAGATATTTGAAGAGACTCGTTATAGATAGTAGCATCTTTAACAACATATCTATACGAGATTAGATACTCTTCAGCATTTAGTGAAAGAGTAAATAAAAAGCTTATTAAAAGTCTGAGTGAGAAAGAGTAATTTCCATCTCTACTTCGCATAGTCCCTCTTTAAAAACGGTCTCAACTACATTTGCATTTCTAACCATTGCCTGAACTGATGTACGAACGATTGAGCGTTTAACCATCATGTTTTTAATCAAGTCTTGACCATCAATTTTAACACCTTTAACTTTTTCAGCAATCATTCTGTATGCATCAGCAACTGCTGCTCGCTTAGCAAGTGCATAAGCTTGAGCAGGTGAAGAGGTGTTCATAGGAGCTACACCTTGACCAACAACACTAATAAGCATTGTTTTGTCTTCTTCTAATATCACAGGCTCTTTATCTTCTACAGAACCTGTTTGTGTTTGCACCACTACTGGTTCAAACTCTTGTACTTGAACTGTCTGAGTGCCAAAAAGTGTTGAGGCACTTAAAAGTGCTACTAAAAGCAAAGAATATTTCATGGTTTATCCCTATAACATATTTTAATTAAATGATAAAAGCAATTATTATTCCACTTCCTCGTCATCTTCCTCTTTTGGTTGTTTAGGACATCTTGAAACACTTGCTACTTCATCACCTTTTACAATATATACACCAGATGTATTTCTGCTTGATTTTGAGATTGTTTGCATATCTACTCGAATCATCTTACCAGCTTTTGTAAGTGCCATCATATCCATAGTTCCATCTACCATCAAGCAACCCACTACATATTTACCAGTTTTAGCTGTCATTTTCATAGCAATAACACCTGATCCGCCACGGTTTGTTAAGCGATACTCGCCAGCATCAGTTCGTTTACCAATCCCTTTTTCAGCTACTACTAAAATCTCTTGTTCATCATCTCTAATTATATTTGCATCAATTACTTCATCGTTATCATGTTTAAATTTAATACCTCTAACTCCACGAGTATTTCTACCTTGATCACGAGTTTTTCCTATTTCAAATTTAATACATTGACTCATCTTAGTCATAATAAATAGATATTGGATATCTTGATCTGCAATCTTTGCTGTAATTAGACTATCATCACTATCAAGAACAATAGCTCTAACACCATTACTTCTAATATTTGAGAATTCACTTAAATTTGTTCGTTTTACAACACCATTTTTAGTAAAGAACACAAGTGATTTTGTTTCATTAAAATCAGTAGTAGGGATTATAGATTGAATTTTTTCATCTTGTTGTAAGTTTACAAGATTTACAACTGCTTTACCTTTAGCTGTACGACTTCCCTCTGGGATACGATAAACTTTTAACCAGTGAAGTTGCCCACGGTCAGTTACAAAAAGTAAAGTATCATGAGTATTACAAGTAAAGAAATTTTCTATAAAATCATCTTCATAAGTTGTAACTGCTGTTTTACCTTTTCCACCACGGCGTTGTTTTTCATAAGAAGCTAGTGGTACTCGTTTAATATAACCACGATGAGTGATAGTAACTACCATAGGCTCGTTAGGGATTAAATCTTCAATATCGATATCATCATAATCATCTTCAATATCAGTACGGCGTTTATCAGTGTATATTGCAGCTACTTCATCAAACTCTTCGCTAATGATACCCTTAAGAACATCTTCACTTTTTAAGATTGACTCTAGGTACTCAATAAGTTTCATAAGTTCAGCAAGTTCATTTTCAATTTTTTCACGCTCTAAACCTGTAAGTTTACCAAGACGCATATCAACAATATTTTGTGCTTGAATTGGAGAAAAATCAAAACTTGATACAAGGTTATCTCTTGCTTCTTCAATATTTTTACTTGCTTTGATCACTTTGATAATTTCATCAATGATATCAAGAGCTTTTTTAAGTCCCTCTAAAATATGTGCACGAGCTTTTGCTTTTTCAAGGTCAAAAATAGTACGACGGATAATTACAGTTTTACGGTGATTTATAAAGTGTTTTAAAATATCAATAATTCCAAAAATTCTTGGTTCTTGGTTTAATATAGAGAGCATAATAATACCAAAAGTATTTTGCATGCTAGTTTGTTTAAAAAGATTGTTAAGAACAATTTCACTCATAGCATCACGCTTAAGCTCAATTACCACACGCATACCATCACGATCTGATTCATCACGAATTAGTGAAACACCCTCTATCATTTTGTCTTTTACAAGGTTAGCTATATTTTCAATTAGACGAGCTTTATTTACTTGATATGGAAGTTCGTCAATTACAATAACTTCTTTTTTAGAGATTTGCTCAATATGGGTCTTAGCACGCACTTTTATGCGTCCACGACCAGTTTCATAAGCGTCCATTATCCCTTTTTTACCAAAGATGATACCACCAGTTGGAAAATCTGGTGCTTTGATATGTTGCATAATCTCTTCAAGTGTAATGTTTGGATTTGCTAAAAGTGCTTTTAATCCATCCATAATTTCAGTTGGGTTATGAGGTGGAATATTTGTAGCCATACCAACAGCAATTCCTGATGAACCATTTATAAGTAGGTTAGGAACACGAGTAGGCATTACATCTGGCTCTTTTGTAGTACCATCGTAGTTGTCTGTCATGTTTACTGTATTTTTTTCTAAATCTTTTAGAAGTTCACCAGCATACTTAGTCATACGAGCTTCTGTATATCTCATAGCCGCAGCACTATCACCATCTACGGAACCAAAGTTTCCTTGACCATCTACTAGTTCCATTCTCATTGAGAAGTCTTGAGCCATACGTACTAGCGCATCATAAACAGAGTTATCACCATGTGGATGATACTGACCAATAACATCACCAACTATACGAGCTGATTTTTTGTATTTTGCACCTGCTGATAGATTTAGTTTATCCATTGCATAAAGAATTCTTCTATGAACAGGTTTAAGACCGTCTCTTACATCTGGTAAGGCACGCCCTACTATTACACTCATAGAATAATCAAGATAACTATTTTGAAGAGTTGTTTCTATATTAATAGATTGGATATTGTCATTGTTTAACAAGTCGCTCATATATACCCCTAGCTTTAAAAATTAATTTTGCTTATGGTATCTGATTGTCGCTTATATATTTGTAAAATGAAAAATAAATTAAGAAGAAGTTGCTGTTTTATTCGATTTATATTAAAACAAATTTTTTATTTTTCTATTTTGTATAAATTAAATTTCATCTTTTTTACCTAATAGGCTTATTGCTATGTTACAAATCTCAGCTGAATCTATCTGCTTAATAGAAAAGTCTAGTTTATTTAGTTTATAAGGGTTTACAATTGATGGGGATTTAACTACTTTATTTATCTCTGTAATATAGACCCTACTTATTGGAGTTGGTCCAAAGATAGTTATCGATGCTTTGTTCATCCCCCAAGCCATGTGTGTTGGACCAGTATCGTTTCCAATTAACAAATCACATTTGTCTATCAATGCTTTTAATGTATTTAAATCTGTTCGAGGTACTAGTGAAGCATATTTAGAATTTTTCTCTATATATTCGCCATCAACTCTCTCTTGTTCACTCCCCCAAATAACTAAAATATTTTCTTTTAGTTTATCTGCAATCTCTACAAATTTTTCTTTAGGATAGTTTCGAGATGGCCATGTTGAGCCAATAACAAATATAATATTTTTTTTATCTTTTTTTAAAAAATCATATATGATTTTATTTTCATCTTTGTAAAATAAAAAAGGCTTTTTATCATATATATCTTTTGGGTTTAGGTTTAATGAAAAAGTATTACTTATCAATCCCATATTTCTATCTATAGTATTTGCATCGTATGGCATATATATTTTATGATTATAAAGATATGAAGCGATACTCTCTCTTATACTATTTTTATCATACCCGTAACTTTTTCCATTCATAAACTTAGTAACAATAGCAGATTTTAAAAGACCTTGCATATCTACAATATAGTCATATTTTGAGAGTGATTTTATGATGTTGATTTGTGAAAAAATATCTGATATTTTTTTAGTCTTTTTAAATTTTTTAAGTTCAACCTCTATTATGTTGTTAATATCAGGGTTATACCTTAATACATCAGCCATAGATTTTTCAACTATCCAATCTATACTAACATCTGTAAATGCTTTTTTTATAAACTGTAATACTATTGCACTATGAACTATATCACCCATTGCACTTAGTCTGACTATAGCTATTTTCACAAACAACTCCAAATGATTTTGCAAATTATACCAAGTTACTTTCAACTTTTGAATATATAGTGTAAAATACACTTATGAAAAAAATGATTATAAGATATTGGCCTTATATAAAAGAGTATAAATTTTACTATTTACTTGTCTTAATTGGGATAATTCTAACAGTAAGTGCTACAGCCGCAACAGCACATATTATGCAGATACTAATAGATGACGTTTTAATAGCCAAAGAAGTAGCTATGCTTTATTTTATATCTATTGCTTTGATTTTTATATATTTTATTAAAGCAATAGGTCGTTATATACAGTCTATTTTTATGAAATATATTGGTCAACATATAATAACTCGTTTTCGTGAGATGCTGCTTGAAAAAATAATCTCTCTTGATATGACATTTTTATATATTAACAGAAGTGGCGAGCTTATCTCAAGAGTTACAAATGATATAAACCGCATTCAATACTTTGTAGCAAATATGCTTCCTGACCTCTTTAGAGAATCTTTAACTGTTATAGTCCTTGTTGGCTATATTATTTATTTGAATCCAATGTTGGCACTTTATGCATTAATTGTTGTACCTCTTGTAATCTATCCACTTATTTTAATTGCTAAAAAACTTAAAAAATATTCACATCGTTCTCAAATTAAAAATGCAGATGTTGTAACAAGGCTTACAGAAGTTTTTAATAATAGTGAAATTATAAAAGCAAATGCTACAGAAAAGTTTGAAATAGACCGTTTTAGTAAAGAAAATTGGAGATTTTTTAAAATAAATATGAAAACTGTATATGTTGGTGATACAGTTTCACCAATTATGGAACTTATTGGCGCAGCTGGATTAGCAGCTGTAGTTTTTATTGGTGGTAAGGAAGTGATTATTGAGGGAAATATGACCCCTGGCGAGCTTACAGCATTTTTAACAGCAGTTGGACTTGTCTTTGATCCAATTAAAAAAGTAGGTTCTATCTATGCCAAAATTCAAGATGCTATAGCTGCTAGTGAGCGTGTATTTGAGATACTTGATACTAAAAGTCGTATAAATTATGGTGTAAAAACATTAGATGAAGATATAACAAAAGTAGAGTTTAAAAATATAAAATTAAAATTTGAAGATAATTATGCTTTAAATAATATAAATATAGAGATTAAAAGTGGAGAAAATATAGCACTAGTAGGTGATAGTGGTGGTGGTAAATCAACTTTTATAAATATGTTACTTCGTTTTTATGACCCAGATAGTGGAGAAATCTTAATTAACGGGCAAAATATTAAAAACTTTGAAAACAACTCTTTAAAACACCATATTTCACTTGTAACTCAAAGAATTTATATTTTTCAAGACTCTCTTGCAGCTAATGTTGCTTATGGAGAGGAGATAGATGAAAAAAGAGTTTTAAGGGCTTTAAGACTAGCAGATGCAACAAAGTTTGTAGATGATCTTGAAGATGGAATAAACACTAAAATGGAAGAGTTTGGGGTAAATCTATCAGGTGGTCAAAGACAACGCGTTGCAATAGCAAGAGCTATCTATAAACATTCATCTCTTTTACTTTTTGATGAAGCAACTTCAGCTTTAGATAACGAGAGTGAAAAAAGGATACAAGCATCTTTAAATGAATATATAAAAGATAAAATAACCATTACAATAGCTCATAGACTTAGTACAATAAAACATGCAGATAAAATTTTAGTTATGCAAAAAGGTGTAATTGTGGCTTGTGGTAAGCATTCTGAATTATTAGAAAACTCTGAGATATATAGAAAATTATCTGGAACATTGATTTGATTTTTTATGCAAAAGTACATTTTGACTACATCTATTTATGCTAAAATGATTAATAGAAATTAATATTTTTTGGATTTATATGGTAGATATTCTTTTTTTAGAAGATGACAAACAATTAGCATATAGTGTAGTTGAAGAGTTAGAGCATGCTTCGTATAGTGTTGATTGGGTTCAAGAAGGTGATGAAGCAGCTGAGATTAGCTATACAAAAAAGTATAAACTCTACCTTTTTGATGTAAATGTGCCGGGCATGAATGGGTTTGAGCTTTTACAATACCTACGCAATAGCGGAGATACAACACCTGCAATCTTTTTAACCTCCAAAAATCAACTAAATGATTTGAAAAAAGGTTTTGAGGTTGGAGCTAATGATTATATAAAAAAACCATTTGATTTACATGAACTTTTGATTCGTATCGCTTCTAAAATGCCTAAAAATACAATTAACCAATTATCTTTAAACTTTGCTATACAAGCATCTACATCAAGTATAATATGTAAAGGTGTCTCAAAAAGAGTTGCAAAAAAGGAGTTTTTACTTTTAGAGTACTTAAGTAACAAACAAGATATTTTTGTCTCTCCTGAGCAGATTACCTCAGCTATATATGAAGATACTAACATCTCTATAGCGACATTTAGGACATATATAAAAAATATTAAAAGGTATATATCAGGTTATGCAGAAATTGAAAATATGAGAGGAGTTGGATATCGCTTTAAAATCGTATGAAAAAACTAGCTTTTATCGTTTTTTTGCAATCTTTATGAGTGCATTTATACTACTATTTTTATCTCTTAGCTCCTTGTATTATTATAAAGAGCGTTCACGGTACTTTCAAGAACAAAAGACAAAAAATAGAATTATTTTTTTAGAATGTAAAAAAATGAATAAAATTTTTGAGAGTGATAAAGAGTGTGAAATGCAGCTAGTTCAAGAGATAAAAGAGTTACAAAACACTATGTTAGAAATAACAATTGCTTTTTTTATATTTTTACTAGTTATCTCTCCCCTTGCATATATTTTAGCTATGATATCTCTACACCCTATGCGAGAGTCTATTAAAACTATAGATGGTTTTATAAATGGAATTATTCACGATATTAATACCCCCTTAAGTGCTATAAAATTAAATGCACAATCAATTGATTTAAAACTAAAGAGTCAACTGCTTAAAGACAAAAATAAAAGAATCTTACAAGCTGTAGATGATATAGAATCACTAGAAGAACAACTTTTGTTTTCATTAACTAGTGATAAATATGTACTAAATAAATCTATTGTAGATTTATCTAAACTCTTAAAAGAGAGAGAGTTTTTTTATAATGATGTGCGTAATGTAGTTAAAGTACTCTTAGAAGTCAAACCTTTAAATATAAACATAGATAGTGCAATTTTTACTCGAATGATTGACAATATAGTTTTAAATGCTATTAAGTTTTCACATCGTAATTCTGAAATTATTATTAGCATTAAAAATGATACACTTATTGTTGAAGATTTTGGTATAGGTATAAAAGATACTAAAAATGTATTTGTTAAATATTATCGAGAGGACAACAAAACTAGAGGCATTGGGCTTGGACTTTTTATTGTAGATTCTGTTGCAAAACTACATAATATCGATATTTCAATAGAGTCTAAAATAGGTGTTGGTACACGCTTTATAATTGATTTAAAAACATTAAAGGTTAGTTAGATGAAGTATATAACTGTTTTTATCATATTGTTACAAACATCGCTTTTTGGAATCGAATTTAGCTTTAATGATTTACGAAGCCAAGAGCGTATTTTAGTACTAAAGGAGTTTAAAAGACTTTATTATAAACGCAAAAATATTCATCAAAATATGAGTCAAGTGCTTAAAAATGCTCGCTCTAAAAGTTTACAAAAAAATCAAATATCATTTTTTCAAGCTAAATCAAAATATAAAGATGAACATCCTGGAGAGTTAAGCAATGTTTATCTACAAATTTCAACTCCGTGTGAGCAAGATTGCCAAGTTTTACAAACAGGTGCGAATGATGAAATGGAGATTCCTGATCTGATTGGAGACAATGATAATGAGATAGATAGACCAATAAATATTATTGATAGCGATACAGCAATTGATGAAAAAGTCAAAACTACTAATATAAGAGAGTTTGCTGTTAATCCATGGGCAAAACGATGAAAATAATAATTTCTCTTTATATTTTTTTGCATGTAAGCCTATATGCAATAGATAGTTTTGATTATGAAGTTACTGCTATTTTACATAGCGAAGTAAAGCAGATGAATCAAAAAACAACCACAAAAAAGGATACAAATAGTTTTAGCTCATTTTATTCTAATCTGTTAATAAATTATGATTTTAATGAAGATATATCTTTATATCTTGGTTCAAAAACTAATAGTGTAATATATGAAGACAAATATTCTAATCCAGTAAATTTATATAGAAAATTATCCTCAGATGAGATTAGTAAAGTTATAGCTAGTGAAATTTCCATAAATTATGATAACGGATTTTTTTCATTTAGTTTAGGAAGACAAGAGATTGATTTTGATTGGCTGCATGGAAGCATAGACGGTGTATTGACAATGCTAGGTAGCGATGATAGTTATAGCTTACGTCTTTTTTGGTTTAATAACTATACTCATTTACAATATAACTATTATGCACAAATTAAAGATATAAATGCAAATAAAGGGATGTATGGTAGCATACTTAAAACAAATTTTGGAGCTACTGAACTATCATATTTTAATTATTATGTAGAGGATTTAAGAAATATTATGGGTGGACATTTTAACTATATCTATAAAAACATTGGGTTTAATATAAGCTATACATCCACAAAAGCTTTGTCCTTAGCACTATATGATTATGATGAAGAATTTTTTAATAGTTCTATAGAATTTTTGATAGCTAAACATTTTTTTGAGCTTGGATTCTCACAAACTGGTGAAAATGGTCTATTAGCTACCTTACAGATGGGAAATTTTACATTTGGGCAGTTTTATCTAAATAATCAAGTAGATAGAGAAAATGCAAATAATGGCTTTTTAAAATATATCTATGCAGATACAAAGTGGAGGTTTGAGCTTATAGGTGGAATGACTAAATACGACAATAGCTTTATAGAGATTCAAAATGATATGAGCTCTTATGAACTTGATGTTTATTTAAAATATAACTATTCAAATGCTCTATCTCTTAATTTAGGTCTTATGTATATGGATATCTATGAAAGAGACCCAATAGAAGTAGATCAAAGATCAATTATATTTAATGTGGTAGTAAATTATGAAAACTATTAAACTTCTAATATATATATTTAGCTTTAGTATTGCTTTGTATGGCGCTCAATTACTTTTAAGTGAAGTTTTACAGATGTACAAAAAAGATGAACTTAAAAACAATACTCAAGCGATAGAACTTTTAAAATCTGAAGCTTTAGCTGGTAATGAAGATGCAACCTTTTTATTAGCAACAGCTTATAAAAATGGAAAAACAGGTGAAGTAAATATAAAAAAAGCGATGCATTGGTATAGGGTTGCTGCAAAAAATGGTGATACAGATGCGATGTTAATGTTAGGTTGGCTTTATTATAAAGAGCCAAAAAACTTAAATGTAAATCTTAAGAAAGCAAGATATTGGTTTAAAAAAGCAAGCCTACAGGGTGTTGAGGAAGGTGTTGAGATGCTTGAATTATTACGCAGGTTATAATCTTAAACAGCTTTAGTAAAAATAGACTTCTTGCAAAACCTTAAAAACTAAATTCCAAATCAAGTTTGGAATGACGATATGCTCAAAGTACTCATTCTGAACTTGATTCAGAATCTAGGTTATACAAGAAGTCTATTATCTCATTTAAAAAGTTATCCAAAAAACCATTAAAAGAATTTTTGGCTCTTTATTTGTACTACTTTTGATGAAGGCTTAAGAAAAAAGCTGACCAATAAAGGAAATACTTAAGCATCAAGATGTTTTTTTATACCTTTCATCATATGTTTTTTGGTTTTACTTGTGGCAATCGCTTCAAACGGATCCTCTGGCCAATAATGCCTTTTGTATTTTCCTCTAACTTCTTTTCTAACTTCAGCATAAGAGTTCTCCCAAAAGCTTTTTAAGTCGTAAGTTATTTGCATAGGAGTCATTGCTGGTGTTAATAGATGAACTTGTAAAGGCAAAGTGTTGTT
>Ga0256834_1002273_pt1 | contig 12246 bp, 13 predicted proteins | sample 4281140metaG_FD_190536 | JGI IMG/M metagenome (GOLD analysis project Ga0256834, IMG submission 190536) | Hydrothermal vent microbial communities from East Pacific Rise, Pacific Ocean - 4281-140 | ecosystem: Environmental > Aquatic > Marine > Hydrothermal vents | place: Pacific Ocean: East... | reverse complement strand
AAAATTTATATCTTTGCTCATGTCTTTGATTTTTATTGTAACACAAAGATACAAGCGGAGTTTGAATTTTTTCAGCTCCGCTTGTTTTTTGATATAGATTCTGATTTTTTATCGGACAACAATGATTTAATTTGGAGTTTTTTGTATCTGCAACATTTGACAAAAACAATTGAAGTATGCAATTTGAAAGTTATTATCGATGCTTTTATTCATGGAAGGCAACTCCTTCTATTAGGGGTTGCCGCCACTTCCATTTATATAGCCCTAACAAATAACCTTAAAGCCCTAAACACTTACTACAATTCTACTTCTGACAACACTCTACAAGCACAAAAAAGAAAGAAGATTATACACGCCTTACTCTATTTCTTTGCTACACTATCCTTATGGAGTATTATTTTAGGATTTTTCCATAAAATAACCCAAATGAATTTCCCCGTTCCCTGTTCCGAAATTAAATTAGTTTTTTTAGGATTATGGCCTCCTGCTTTAGGGATTATTCTTTTAGGTTTAATATCGGTATCTGTAGCACATATATTGGCAAAAAGAAGCGCAAGCAATCCTTAATAACACAACCCCATAATTTTCTTTTGAACTCGAAAATCAATACCAAATAATCATCACAAGTTATATTCAACGGCATTGACCGGCAAGTGTTTTATGCTTATATTAGCGTTATGAAAAAATACAAAGAATTTTGGGTGGATTCGGGGTATTTGGATGATTTGAATACCCAGGCAGGCAAGAGCTGTGGTGCAGGCGGATGCTACGGCGGTGGCTCCCGGCTTAATGGAAATGTGCATTACGAGACTCTTGGCTTTATCTGGTGTGGGGATTGCTATGGAAATAATGGCAGCAACAACTTCGGGTAAAACAGCCCTTACATTCGCTATAGGGACTGCCATTGCTTCCGGATTCGCAGCATTAAATTAAAAAATAATTAATATACATGATAAAATCTAAAAAGTTAGAACTTTTAGGCACGTATCTATTATTGCTCTTTATAACAATGCCCGTTTGTTTCTTATTTTCCATTTTTTCTTAGCAAAGAAAGATTAACTAATTCTTACAAGAGCCATTACACATACTTTTTATTTTAGATTTCATCCTGTTAAAATTTTTAATCGATCATCCCTTAAAATCCCTTCCACTACTGAAAAAATTAAAGAAGTAAATAAATTTTAGTTGACAAACCAAGGTTTAGCGTATTTTACCCGGTTAATCAATGCAATATTAGCCGCTATGGACCGGAATTTGAAAAAGATGATGGAAAATTCAAAAAAGAATTGATTGTGCCCGGATTTTTACGGTGGCTAATGGATTTTTTGTGTCAAAACTCTTTATCGAAAATATTAAATCGGGCTTAAAGTGGAGTTTTTAAGGCTTGACTGAATATAGCATTTTAAAATTTAATTTACATGTCTCAAAATACATAATTGAAGTAGCACTTAAAATTTTAAGTGCCACTTCAATTTATTAGATTACCATTAACTTTTTAACTTTATCAAGAAATAGCTCACACTAAACACAACAAATGATAAAATTATAGAATACAATACTACATTACAACCTATTGACTTGCAAAAAAATAGCAAGAATAATGATAAGGTTAATGCAATTAAAAATGCTTTTAAAGTACCATTCATTGTATAATATTTTTAGACTATCTCACAAAACGTAATAACCATGATCCGGTAGATGCGCCAACTGCTCCTCCTATTGCCCATGCCGCAGCATCACTCCAATCAATATCTTCACCGTTAAATACATCACTAAGAATTGAACCTGCTGCTCCGCCTATTGCACCTCCTATGTCGGCAGCAGCCCAAGCGGGTAATGCAAAAGCTGCCGTTGCCTGATTATTATTTTGATTTTGTTCCCACCATTCAATAGAGTTTATAGAGATTGATAAAATTTGTCCTAAAAGTATACCTTCTTGGGAATTAGTTGAATAATTATGGTTATTATACTCTGTAATTTTTTCTTGTAAAATTGATTTTAAATCTTCAAACGATAAACTTCCTTCATAATTTAATTTTAGAGCATTTGCAATATCTAATAAAATATTTTTTCCAAAGTCCGATAATATATTTTGTTCTCCTAACTTATTAATAGACTGAAAAATATCTATTTCATATATAGTATCGGAACTAGAAGAATAAGTAGGATAAAACAATTCATTAGTAAGGGCAGGAGTATATATATAAGACTTGTTACCGGTTAATGCATTTTTAATTCTATGTGCATTAAATCCATATGAATCCATAGTTAGTTGGTATAATTTAAATTAATTGTGTTAACGTAATTTATAAATTCCATACTATCTTGAAAATCATATTGCAAACCAGCATCTGTTAATGACTTAACATTATCCATATATTTATTGTGTAAGACGCCGGTTTTATTGAAATCATTTACCGTTAATGTAGGTGTTGATTGTTTTTTGCAACCAACAAGCGTAGTTATTAATAATGTAATAACAAAAAACTTTCTCATAATTCCACGTTTTTAAAGGTTAGACAAACAGTTCCGTTTTGGCCGTTTGCACCTTTAGAACGCCGGGGTGTTTGCCGGTTTCCGGTATGTTGTGGCTTGGTGTGCCGTTTTGGTTTTCTTGCCAAGCCGTTTGCCTAAGCGGCATGCCTAAACCCGGAACAGCCCTTTGTTTGCCGGTGCCTTACGGCCGGGTTGCCGAAGCAACCCTGTGTAACATAAGTGTATGCACGCGTGCTTTTACACTTACGCCTGTCCGCAGAGCGAACCTTTGTTGCCTCACCACAGGCACCGCGAACAGGGGCTTGTTGCTTTTTTGCCGGCAAATCCCTAACTTTGCGGTGTTAAACCTGTGGTTTAACGGCATAAGCGTCCCGGTTTGGCGCCACACTTCTTTATCCGCCGGGGCGCTTTCTTTATGAATCCGCCCGAAACTTCCCGGGAAAGTTTTGTTTGTTTTCACGTAACAAATATAAAAAAAATTTGAACAAAAAAAATTTTTTTTGCTGAAAATCAACAAGTTACGCCGTTTCAAGCAGTTAAAAAAAGAAAAAAGGCTTCTCAAAAAAAGCGCAAATTCTTCTAGCCGGGTGAAAATTTTTAGGGATTTTCGGTTTTTATTCTTTGTGCTTATAGACTAATTTCTCCTTTTCCGGCGACAGCCTAAAAATAGGCTTTTTAAGAAAAAATACGGCCGCTTTGTAAAAAAAAATTTTATCTTTGAAATGGAACAACAAACTTCCATACACACTTTTTGGGATGTTACCCTTCGCTTATTGGGTCAATAACAACATTTCAGGAAACAGCACTGCAACCGGGAATGGTGCTTAAGGCTGAAATACTTTTGAAGGAATAATCTAAAATTCATTCTTTAAATATTTTCCCGTTAAATTATCCTTTTGAACGATTAATTCTTCCGGCGTACCTTCAAAAATGATTTTCCCTCCGGCTGCTCCACCTTTCGGTCCCATATCAATAATATGATCGGCCAGTTTGATTACATCCGTGTTATGTTCGATAATGATAACCGTATTGCCTTTATCGACAAGTTTATTAAGGATTTCCATCAGCATACGAATATCCTCAAAGTGAAGTCCCGTAGTAGGTTCATCCAAGATATAAAGGGTTTTTCCCGTATCACGTTTGGCCAATTCCGAAGCCAGTTTAATGCGTTGTGCTTCGCCACCCGAAAGTGTAGTGGAAGGCTGTCCTAATTTCAAATAGCCCAAGCCGATTTCCTTTAAAATCGTCAATTTCCGTTTGATCGAAGGAATATGACTGAAAAATTCCACCGCTTCGTTGACAGACATTTCCAACACATCATAAATGTTTTTTCCCTTATAGCGCACTTCCAGCGTTTCGCGATTGAAACGTTTGCCCTGGCAAGCTTCACAAGTGATATAAACATCCGGCAAAAAATTCATTTCAATGGTTCGCACACCCGCCCCTTCACATACGGGACAACGTCCTCCTTTCACATTAAACGAAAAGCGGCCGGGTTTATAACCGCGAATTTTCGATTCAATCGTTTGAGCAAACAATTGCCTTATATCCGTAAATACGCCGGTGTAGGTAGCCGGGTTGCTTCGTGGTGTCCGCCCAATGGGGCTTTGGTCAATGTTAATAACTTTATCGATATATTCCGTACCTTCCAAACGTTCATACGGCAATGCTTCTTCGTTGGCATGATGGAGGAGTCCGCGTAAAGCACGATATAAGGTTTCGTTAATCAAAGTGGATTTTCCGCTGCCCGAAACCCCGGTAACCACAATCAATTTACCCAAAGGAATATGAAGATTTACGTTTTTGAGATTATGACCCGAAGCACCATGTAAAATCAATGTTTTCCCCGTTCCTTGACGTCTTTTTTCAGGAACGGGAATACGCTTTTTTCCGCTCAAAAAACGCCCCGTTTCCGTTTCGGCTTTCATGATTTGTCCGGGTGTTCCTTGCGCCACCACACGGCCGCCTTCCCGCCCGGCACCGGGACCCAAATCCACTATATGATCCGCCGCCAGCATCATTTCCTTGTCATGCTCCACCACAATAATACTATTGCCTTCGTCGCGCAACGCTTGCAACGATTGGATGAGTTTTTCATTATCCGAAGCATGCAAACCGATACTCGGTTCGTCCAAAATATACAACACATTCACCAGCCCCGCACCTATTTGCGAAGCTAACCGAATACGCTGACTTTCACCGCCGGATAAACTTCCCGACGTTCTGTCCAAACTCAAATAATCCAGCCCAACATTAAGCAAAAACCGAATCCGCCTTTTGATTTCCTTCAAAATTTCCGAACCGATAATTTTATCTCTTCCTTCTAAAGAATTTTCCAGACTTTTTATCCATTTATCCAATTCCGAGATTTCCATTTTACTGATTTCCGCAATATTTTTCCCTTGAATTTCAAACACCAATGCTTCTTGCCGAAGCCGGGTTCCTTGGCATTTATGACAAATTTTTTCGGTCATGAATTGAGATGCCCAACGCTTGAGCGAGTGATACGGTGCTTGCTCGAATTTCCGTTTGATCAAAGGTACAATACCTTCAAAATCCACGAATTGTTCATGAGAAACACCGGTAATTTCGGAATGAAAACGCATCAAATCTTTCACACCGTATAATATCCGGTTCAAAACACTTTCGGGAATATCCCGGATGGGTGTGTCCAAACTTAATCCGTGATGGCGCAATATCATTTCCAATTGCGATACAATCCAATCATGACGCGACGTATCTACAGGAGCCAAGCCCCCCCGGCGTATGCTTTTGGAAGAATCGGGAATGATTTTTTTGAGATCCGGTTCCCACACCGTTCCCAATCCTTTGCAAACCGGGCAATAGCCTTTGGGCGAATTAAAAGAAAACAAATGCGGTTCCGCTTCGGGAAGGGCAAAACCCGAGTCCGGGTGAGTGTAATAACGGTTAAAATAATGTATTTCGTTCCTTTTATCGATAATCATCAGGCTACCCTCGCCTTCTTTCAAGGCGATTTCTACGGCATTTCGCAACCGTTTTTCTTTGGTTTCGAAAACAGTCAAGCGGTCTATCACCACTTCGATATCGTGCATCTTATAACGTTCCAACTGCATGCCGGGTTCCAAATCACGCACTTCACCGTCGATGCGAACCTGCATATAGCGTCTGCTAATGAGTTTTTTGAATAATTCCTTGTAGTGTCCTTTACGTCCGCGAATAAGCGGTGCCAAAACGGTAATTTTTTGCCCCTGAAAACGTTCAACAATCAAGCTGACGATTTGTTCCGTATCCATGTTTCGTATTGGTGCTCCGTCGCTTCCGGACGGCTTCCCGATTTTGGCATAAAGCAATCGCAATAAATCATAGATTTCCGTGACGGTTCCTACGGTGGAACGAGGATTCCGGCTCACGGTTTTTTGTTCAATGGCAATAACCGGCGGCAAATGTTCTATTTTATCCGCATCCGGGCGTTCCAATGTGCCCAAAAATTGGCGAACATAGCCGGAAAAGGTTTCCAAAAAACGTCTTTGACCTTCGGCAAAAATCGTATTGAATGCCAAACTTGATTTTCCGCTTCCGCTCAATCCCGTAATAACCGTCCATTTATTAAGCGGAATTTTCAGATCGATATTTTTTAAATTATGCTCCCGGGCACCGTATATCTCAAGAAATGATTCTTTTCGTTCTTTCATTTTCCGGTATTTTCTATCCGTTTTTCCAAAGCGTATGCTTGTTGCTTGACCACTTCGGACCATTCGTGAACGCTTCTTTCTTCCGTAAAAAATTCGGGGGCAATCGGTTCTCCGAAAATAATTCGAATAGTCGCATGGCGTTTTTTAAACATTTCACGCGGCAATAAAAACAATTCCAAATTGGCTTTGATACCTAACCTCGTCCTCCACTTGTGAACACGGTAAAAACATTTGGAATTTTGCGTAGGAATAAAAAACGGAATTACCGTTCGATGATACGCTTTGGCAAATCTGACAAAACCGCTACGCCACATGCCGTCATCCCATTTACCTTTATGATAACGCGCCACTTCGCCGGCAGGAAATATGGTGAACGGAGCATGGCTGTTTTCGAGCCTGTCAATCAAAATCCGTTTGTATTTTTCGGGATTCTTTCCGAAAACATTCACGGGAATAAAAAAATCCTTAAGCTGTTCAAAGTCCATTAAAACATCATTGGTCAAATGATTTACGCGCGGATAATAATCCTTCAAAACATGCATCAAAGCAAAAAAATCAGGACCGCCCAAAGCATGATTACCCACAAAAATCACTTCCGGCGACGAAGGAATATTTTCCGTACCGTAGGCTTCCACTTTCAAATCGAGCCAACGAATTGCCCCTTCGATAAATGCAAAATTTTTTAAATGCCCGATATGCGCCAATGCTTCGTTGATTTCACGCTCTTTGATCAAGCGTTTGAGTAATGCTATCATAAAGCCAGGCATGTAACGAATCAACGGCTCGGGACGGGAACGGATTATTTTTTTTAAATCGACACGGTAGGATTTCTTTTCGGGCATACTAATTCGGAAAAATTAAATAACAAAATTAACCAAATCGTGTTTTAATACAAAGCTTTTTGACCGGTAAAATCCCTTCAAGCCGGATTCGTTTATATTTTTGCCGGATAGGTATTAAAAAATTTCGGACCGATAAAAAACCTTTCGGGAAATTTATTGACATATTTATCGTTATTATCAAAGCGGTTCATTAAAAATCATTATCTTTGCCAATCAAATCCCGGTATGAAAAAAATTATTTTAATATTTTTAAGCGGCTTATTTTTAATTAGTTGCGGACAGTATCAAAAAACACTCAACAGCAAAGATCCCATGAGGCAATATAAAATGGGAACGAAATTATACGAAAAAGGGAAATATGCCCGCGCCGAACGTTTATTTGAAATGGCCGAAGAAGCATTAAAAACCACACCGCACTACGAGCGGCTGAAATACATGAAAGCGAAAAGCTTGTATGAAATGCATCAATATCATTCCGCCGGATTTGAATTCAGAAATTTCACCCGTCTTTTTCCGAAAAGTTCCAAACGTGAAGAAGCGGCATTTTATATCGTAAAATGTTATTATGAATTGACACCTGAATATTATCGTGATTTGACCTATGGAATTAAAATGCTTGAAGAAGCCGAGCAATTTCTGAAACGTTATCCGCAATCGAAATATGCAGAGCAGGTAAAGAAAATGAGTGCCGATATAGTTTACCGTTTGGACAAAAAAGATTTCGAAAACGCCAAATTATATTATAACATAGGTTATTACAAGGCAGCCATAAAAGCTTTTAACAATTTCCTTTCCGACCACCCGGGTTCGGGGTTAAAAGAGCAAGCGCAATATTACCGTTTCCTTGCGGCAGCGGAATTGGCACTGAATTCGGTTCCGTCCAAAATCAAAAAACGTACGGAAGACGCCTTGGATTTTTTGAAAAAATTTAAAGCCATTTATCCGCAATCGAAGTTTTTGAAAGAAATGGAACGATACGGCAAACGCCTACAGTCCGTTTTACAATCCGAAACTATCAAACCGAAAGAAAAAAACAAAAAAGTATGAGCGAATATAAAGACACCAAAGCACCCGTAACTACCCTAACCATTAACCGGGACGAGGTTATCAAACCCACCGGGAACATTTACATGGCTATTGTGATTATAGCTAAACGCGCCGAACAAATCCAACAGGAAATGAAGGAAGAGTTCAATAAAAAAATATCGGAATTTTCGGATGAAGATAAGGAGCATATCTTGAAAGAAGTATATGAAAAATCGGAATTAATCGACATTTCCAAATATTATGAACGGTTGCCAAAGCCTTGGGCAATGGCATTGCAAGAGTGGCTGGAAGGCAAAATCCAATGGCGCTTCGCCGACGAAGAAAGCGACGAAAACCGGGAAATTTTCTGATTATTGCCCATGCCGCTTCGCGGGAAAAATATCGTTATCGGAATAACGGGCGGAATTGCCGCATACAAGATTCCGCTTTTGATTCGCTTGCTTGTCAAAGCCGGCGCCAACGTTCAAGTAATCATGACCGAAGCGGCCAAAGCTTTCGTTACTCCGCTTACGCTTTCCACCTTGAGCCGAAATCCGGTTTATTCCTCCTTTGTTTCGGAAGCGGGACAATGGCACAATCACATTGCATTGGCACACACCGCCGATTTGATTTTGATTGCACCGCTCACGGCCAACACATTGGCGGATTTGGCCATGGGCAAAGCGGAAAACCTATTATCCGCCGTAATCATGTCGGCCGAAGCACCCGTTTATGTTTCGCCGGCCATGGACAGGGAAATGTATCGCTATGGGGCTGTCCGGGAAAATTTGAGCAAGCTAAAGTCCTTCGGATTTCATATCATTCCCCCTGAAGAAGGCGAATTGGCCAGCGGATTATCCGGCCAAGGCCGCATGCCCGAACCGGAAACATTATTTGCAATTATTCGCTCACATTTTAAACAAACCCAAGCATTAAAAGGGAAAAAAGTGCTAATCACAGGCGGTCCCACTTACGAACCCATTGATCCGGTACGTTTTATCGGCAACCGTTCGAGCGGAAAAACGGGAATCGCCTTGGCGGAAGCCGCCACCCAAGCAGGCGCTGAAGTCATCCTGATTACCGGACCCACTACCTGTTTACCGGGCAATCCACCTTATACAGTTGTGCCGGTGGAAAGTGCCGGAGAAATGTATCAAGCGGTGAAAAAACACTACCCCGAAAGCGATATTTTGATTATGTCCGCCGCCGTTTCCGATTATAAACCGGTCGATGTTAAATCATCCAAAATAAAAAAACATTCCGCACGTTTGAACATTGAACTCGAACCTACGCCGGATATTTTGGCCGAAGCGGGAAAAATGAAACGTCAAGGTCAAATAAACATAGGATTTGCACTGGAAACCGACGATGAAAAAAAGAACGCTTTGGATAAACTGAAGCGAAAAAATCTGGACATGATTGTTTTAAATTCACTCAAAGACGAAGGCGCAGGCTTTGGATACGACACCAATAAAATCACTATCATCCGAAAGGACGGACAAGAAAAAACATACCCCTTAAAATCAAAACATGAAGTTGCGCGCGACATCATATCGGAAATTAGTCATTTGGTTTAGCATCCTCTGGGCGGGAGCCCGCATACAAGCCCAAGAATTTCAGGCGGATATCACGGTGGACGCTTCATCGTTAACTTCATCCAATATATCCGTTTTTAAAACATTACAAAACGATTTGACTTCGTTCGTGAATTCCAAGCGCTGGACAAAAAAAATATTTAAAGAAAACGAAAAAATCAAAGTGATTTTTTATTTCGTCGTAAAGAATTATGAGAATAACAAATTTAAATGCGAATTGAACGTTTCGGTGCTGCGTCCCGTTTACGGGTCGGGATATGAAACGCCGCTTTTTACGATTTCGGATAAAAATATAGAATTTGAATATCAACAATACCAAGCGTTGGAATTCAATCCCGGTAATTTGGAATCGAATCTTACCGCCACCGTAGCTTTTTATTTGTATATGGCTTTGGGATACACTTTCGACAGTTTCAAATTCAATGCAGGAAAAGAATATTTCGACATGGCTCAGAACATTCAACAAACCGCCGCTTCGTCCGGCATGCAAGGTTGGGAAAAAACCAATGATTTCTTTAGCAAAGCCAAATGGGTGGAACAATTATTATCCGGCTCCAATATTATGTTTCATAAAGCCATATACACTTATCACCGCTTCGGGTTAGATTTCATGTCGGAGAATTTGACTACCGGGAAAACCAATCTTATTCGCGGCATTCAATATTTGACCAAACTCAACAAATCCAATGCCGACTTTATTATCAAGCTTTTCTTCGATACCAAATCGGACGAAATCGTTAATGTGCTAAAAGAAGGTCCCAGAACTACCAACCAACGCAATATCAAGAAAATTTTAATGAATTTAGCGCCCATGTACAGCGTTAAATGGAACGAAATTCCTTAAACATGGACGCTTTGCTTAAAATCGGTTTCGACGCCAAACGTTTTTTTCATAATCGCACGGGATTAGGAAATTACAGTCGCGATTTAATCCGGATTTTAAGTGAATATGCGCCGGAGATTCAACCGGTTTTGTTCAACCCGAAACCTTCGGAACATTTCAATGAATTTGTACCGGAACATGCGCGTGTAATCATGCCCAAGAAAATATTTTATAAAAAATTTCCGGCACTATGGCGTAGCAAAGGGATACTGCAAAATATTAAAACCCAATCACTGGACATATATCATGGATTGAGCGGAGAATTACCCATAGGCATAAGCCGTTTACCCGTTAAAAGCATCGTTACAATTCACGATTTGATCTTTATGCGCTATCCACAATGGTATAAACCTTGGGACAATTTCTTTTACAGGCAAAAATTTTACCGTACCGTCAAAGAAGCGGATTTAATTGTGGCAATCAGCGAGCAAACCAAGCGGGATATTATTCGATTCGGGCAAGTTAAACCGGAAAAAATCAAAGTTATCTACCAAGGATGCCACCGTATTTTCAAACAAAATTATCCCGGCCAAAAAGTCAAGGAAATAAAAGAAAAATACCGTTTGCCGGATCTTTTTTTGTTATATGTGGGAACAATTGAACCGCGAAAAAACGCCTTGACGATAGTAAAAGCCTTAAAAGATTTACCCTATACCCTGGTGCTTGCAGGACGCCAAACACCCTATGCGGAGAAAATCAAAAATTTTGTTCAATCCAATGGCATGCAAGAACGAATTCGCTTTATACAACACGTTCCGCAGGAAGATCTGGCCTTGCTGTATCGTGCGGCAAAGGTCTTTATTTATCCTTCGGTGTTTGAAGGTTTCGGAATACCGTTGATTGAAGCCTTGTATAGCGGAACACCGGTTATCACAAATGCCCGCGGCGTATTTCCAGAAACGGCAGGACCGGGAGGTATTTATTTGAAAGATATTTACGACACGCAGGAAATGAAAGAAAAAATTCGTTTTGCCATGGAATCGGATTTGAGTGAAAAAACCGAAGCAGGCAAGCAATTTGTTCGCCGCTTCAACGACGATAAATTGGCTGCACAATGGACGGAAACCTACCGTTCAATATTGGAATAAATAAACGAAATTTCGTATTTTTGCAATAAAATCATATTTTATGGGTAAAGGAGATAGAAAAACCAAACGCGGAAAAATATGGCGAGGCACCTATGGTAAAACCCGCCCCCGCAAGAAAAAGAAAACGGGAAAACAAGAAATTGTAAGCGAATAATTCATTCCGGTAAACGATTTTGATTTGTCCGTTATGCTTTTGACGGCAATAATTGTTTATTTTATCAAATTTTAGTGTATAATTTTTCTCATTGGATATATTTAATTTTCTCACAAATATATTTAGCACCGGGGAATCTTTTTTCTTTCTGCTAAAATGTTAAATCGCTAAATCGACCGATGGATCCGATACTATCCCGAAAAAGTGTGTAAAGTGAAGTCGATTAAATTTGCAAATAATTAACTAAAAAAACAAATAACCTGAAAAAGTTTCTTCACTTTACACAAGAGCAAGTTATGAATTTTTTTGCAAATTTCAAAATATGTCTTGATGCATCAATTTAGCGGTTCGTCTAACAGAAGCGGTGACCAAGGAAGCCTTTTACACCGTTTCGGGCGTTCGTCCCGACCGCACGCGTGAGGTATTGGCCATAGTAAACAAACCTACCGAAAGTGCCGAAGGCTGGCGGGATATATTCAGGGAATTAA
>Ga0256834_1002272_pt1 | contig 12248 bp, 11 predicted proteins | sample 4281140metaG_FD_190536 | JGI IMG/M metagenome (GOLD analysis project Ga0256834, IMG submission 190536) | Hydrothermal vent microbial communities from East Pacific Rise, Pacific Ocean - 4281-140 | ecosystem: Environmental > Aquatic > Marine > Hydrothermal vents | place: Pacific Ocean: East... | reverse complement strand
TATTAAAAATAATGAAGTTTAAGAAATCATTCGGACACTTATGCTAAAATGCTGTCATAGAAAATATCTCTTCTTGGACTGTCCGATATGAATCGGCTTTGGTGTCCGGATACTCCGTTATATGCATTAGGGGAAAAGGGCATAGTATCCCCTTCAAGGGGTTTTCAATACCTGCCTCTCTGGGGTAGGATTTTTATTTTTTAAATCATCAATTCTCTTTTTGATTTCTGTATCTAAAAGTATAATACTTTCTTGGTGATTTTTTATCAAATCATCCAAGTGTGTCTCTACTTTATTTTCAAACTCTTCTAAATTTTTTAATTGATGAATAGCACCTTTTGATGTACCATCTTTATTGGTAAACCAAGATTGTATAAACTTATCTAGTCTATCTTTGTTCTTTGTTTTTCTTTTATACTCTTCATCATCTCCGATAGCACTAAGAATTTTATTGTTTTTTTTATAAACTAGTATATGAGGTTTTCCATGTATATTATTATGATATTTGACTTCTTCAAACTCCTACTCAAAACCAGCTATAGGCTGTTTTCCTATTATCTTGCCTTTATAAGTAGAATCTAAATTGCTTTTTAGTTTTGACCATAGTATAAATATAACTATATCAAAAGCAGATGGATTACCTATCCCACCTTGATAAGAGTTTGTTGCGCTAAGTGGCTTGTCTTCCCAAAAATCCCACTCCAATTCATAATACTCTTTGTATCTTCTTTTTAATCTTTTTAAAATAGCTTTTGTTACTTTTCTCTCTTTTTCTACATCCAATGGAGAAGCTACAAATATTCTGATTTTTTTCATGCTAGAAAACATAAAATTTATAAATCCAGAAAATCCAATTTATAAATGTCATAATTACTTGTAGAGAAAAAAAAGTGATGCTTAAGGCAGTAGTATTTAAATTATATAAGGAAATTTGAGATGAAAAAAATAGGTTTAGGTATGCTTGCATGTATACTTTTGATAGGTTTAGGTGGCTGTGGTAACAATCCTGATTTGGAAAACAAAGTAGATAAGCTTGTGTCTGAAAATAAAAAAACACTAAGGATTTTAAATGGTGAAGAAGCTAATCCAAATGATTGGTCTTGGATGGTGGCAGTTTTTCCTGGTGATGGGTTATGTGGAGGTTCATTAATTGACTCAAAATGGATTGTTACAGCTGCCCACTGTCTTGATGGAATAGAAAAATCTGATATTAAAGTTTTTCTTGGAACTAATGATCTCGAAAAAGGTAAAAAAATTGGTATAAAACAATATACAATTCACCCAGACTACGATGACTCATTTAGCTTAGATTATGATATAGCATTGATTGAACTAGAAGAATACACCTCTTTTCAAACTATAAGTTTAATTTCAAATGATAATAATCTGGACAATAAAGATGCTACAGCTACAGGCTGGGGTCGTACTAGTGTTATGCATCCATATATCTCACAAAAACTGCGACAAGTTACTACATATATCGTTTCAAATGAAGAGTGTAGCAATGCATATAAAGAGTATGAAGTTACAGAAAATATGCTGTGTGCTGGGAAATATAATGAAAATAAAGGTACATATTATGGTGATAGTGGTGGACCTTTGATGATTAAAAACGGAGATAATTGGGAGCTTGTAGGAATAACTAGCTGGGGTAGTCCAAAAGCTGATAATTATGATGTATACACGAGAGTTTCAAAATTTAAAAAATGGATAACATCCAATATAAATAATGCCAAAGCTGATTTAATACCACAAAAAAGATTTGGTTGGACATCTCCACTAGTTATCAATAAAGAAGGGTGTTTTTTACTTCAACAATGCATTGGTGGTAATACTTTTAAAGAAACTGATAAGCTATATACATCTTGGTCTATTAAAAACATTGGCGGGGCAGATTCGGCAAACATTGCTAACATGGAAATTCGTATTTATATAAATGATATTTTTATACATGGTATAACAATGAATAGTAGTATAGCAAATGACAATAAATGGTCTTTGAGAAATATCAATATAGGCAATTTTGCATCTGGAACACACACTATAAAAATGGTTATAGATGCTGATAACAATGTTATTGAGAGTGATGAAACAAACAATGAATACAGTTATACTTTTACCGCAGGAGAAGATGTAGTAAAAGATGCAGACTACTATATGGAAAAATTCTATAACCAACATAAAAGTTTTTTTGGTACCAAAAGCAGTAGTATTGTTGATTGTGGTTATCCAGACTGGAAGTGTCAAAAATTTACTTCAGAAAAAAAGATATCTGCACATAAAGATAGTTATAACCTAGAGTGGTGGGATGGTTCAAAGTGGCATGAATATGGTATAGGCTCTAAAATATATACTGAAGATCAAACAGATATAGATTCTAGTATAAAATTTCATGTTGATGGATTTTATAACCAAAACAAAGGTTATTTTGGCACTAAACTTGGTGGTATTGTTACTTGTTATGAGGGTTGGGCATGTCAAAACTTTACTAATGGCAAAAGGATATCTATACATACAAATACATATGCTCTTGAATTTTGGAGTGGTTCTAAATGGAATCAAATATGGTAGATAAATATTAAATTAAAACATAAGGAGTTATTATGAATGCAACAGATTATGGAGCTTACTATTTTGATAGTAACAAACAAGATATATATCTTCCTAATGCATCTACACTATATAGTTATAAAGTATATATAGGTAAACACACGATAGAGTTAGAACAAGGTGATTGCCTCTACTATATCTGTGATGATAAACAAGAAGCTATTTTAAAAAGCGGAAAACACTCTATCTGTAGTTTGCATTGTGCAACGGTGATTCGAGGTTATAATCCTCCATCTAAACAAAATTCACTAAAAGAGCAAACTTTTTTGCCTTATGTTAATGGTTGTTCTACAAGGCAGATTTTTTCTCCTGAAAGGGTAGGGGATCCGACTTTGCAGCTTTTATATATTCCCTCTTATTCTGCTGAACAAGCACACCATATTCACTCTACTGCTAGAGTTGTTTACTGTTTGGAGGGGTTTGGAGAGAGCATTGTTGGGATGAAAAACCATAAGATAAAAACTAGACTAAAAGAGGGTATGGTTATCATTTTAGATGAGATGTTGCCACACCATTTTGAAACACAAGAGAGTCACTTAAAGGTGATTCCTCTGCATATATATAGTTCTGTTGGAAATTTAGAGTTTAATCACCCTATGTTTAACGGAACACACATAATCGAGTAAGATATGAAATTAATCAAAGATACACACGGTCAAATTTTTTTAGATAACAAAGTGGTTTTTATCCCTACGAACATGATTTTAGGTGAGTTTTCAAAAAAATTGCCACCAGAGTATATCAATGCTTGTAAATTTTTTGGTATTACTTTGATAGATAGAACTAAAACACTTGATGATGGTATTGATTTTTACATTATAGATTCAATGTGTCGAGAAAGTATTGATAAATCCTTTGAAGAGATAACTTTTGATAGGGCAGATGCAATCTTGGATAATGCAACACAAACCAATAGAAAAATTTCTCTTCTTTGGTCAGGAGGTATAGACTCTACAACAGCTTTACTTGCACTATATATAAAAGCTAAAAAGAGAGATTGTTTGGAAAGGATTCAAGTTTTTTTGACGACTCACTCTATCGAAGAGTTTGAAAATTTTTATACTCAAATCATTTTAAAAGATTTGAGTCACAAGATCATCACACCTCCTATATATACATATATGAATCCATCGGAGATAATAGTTACAGGTGAATTAGGAGATCAACTTTTTGGTAGTGATTTTTTGGAAAAGTATATCAAACAAGGGATTCATACTATGCCTTATGAATATATACTTCCTCAAATAGTCTCCAAAAAGTTGAATTCAACCAAAGATGCTGATTTGTTATTGAAGTTTTTAGAAAAACAGATTGAGCAATCACCTATTAAGATTAAAACTTTGTATGATTATATATGGTGGCTAAATTACTCTATGAAGTGGCAATATGTGACATTTAGAATTCTCTCATGCATAATTGAAAAAAGAGAGATACCTTATGAGGTAGAAGAAAACATGGTTCATTTTTTTCAAAGCTATGAGTTTCAACAGTGGGCACTGAGAGAAAACAGATTTAAAATCAAAAAAGAGTGGCAAAGTTATAAGTACATTGCTAAAGAGTTTATCAATAGATACTTTGAAGATGCAGCGTATTTGCAAAACAAAACAAAAGAGCAATCATTGGGGAATATCTCCAAACATGAGAGCTTTTCATTTTTATATAAAGGAGCGTAAATGGAGCTTATAATATTTTTGTTAGTATTCGTGTCAGTATTTTTATTAATACTTTATGATTCAAATAGTAGTTCATCATCTAGTCCAAAGGGAAAATGGCCTGATGGTTGATAAAAATATGTTATTAAAAAAAGATAACCATAACATTATATATAGTGATAATTTTATAGTTTACATTCCCTATAAAGCTATAAAACAGAAAGTGATATCTCTTGAGTTTAATCAAAACTTCTTAGATATATGTCATTTTTTTAATACTTTTTTCATTGATAGAACAAAAAATATCGATTCTAAAATTTATATTTTAGATAGTATTCCCAAAAATTACAATTCAAGTTATAGTTTTGATGAAGTTTGCGATATTTCAGCAAAAGAGATTGTTTCAAAAGCATTATTTTTTGAAACAGAGATAAATCTTTTATGGTCAGGAGGTATTGACTCTACTACAGCTTTGATTGCTATTTATAAAGAGCTAAAAAGTATCAATAAAACAGAATATCTAAAAATTATTTTATCAAAAGAGTCTATTGAGGAGTTTGAGAATTTTTTTACAAATTTTATCAAAAAAAATATTGTTTATAAAATTTTCACACCACCTATCTTTACAGCTTTGAATAAAAACAACTTGACAATTACAGGTGAATTAGGAGATCAGATTTTTGGTGGAAATATGGTCTATGACTATATGAGTAGAGCCGATATATTTGATAACTGGAGAGAACCTTTTTCAGATATTGTATATAGAAAATTTAAATATCTGAATAAAGTTGATAGTTGTATTGATTTTACACAATCATTTATGAAAAGAGCACCTTTTGAGCTAAAATCACTGTATGATGTTCTTTGGTGGTTTAGTTTTGCTTCAAAGTGGCAAGTTGTGCAATTTACCTTAATCTCACAAACATATCAAGAGGGTGTATTGCAATTTAGACTAGGTGATAATATCATCCACTTTTTTAATCATATAGAGTTTCAAAAATGGGCAATTCGAAATAGAATAAACCAAACAAAATATGATATTTATAACTATAAATTTCAAGCCAAAGAGTATATCTATGACTTTTTCCCTGACAAAAATTATCTTCTTAAAAAACAAAAAGAGAAATCTTTGAAAAAAGTTATATCTGGAACTGCTTTTAGTTTTTTATGATATAAAATAGTAGTCCAAAAAATAGTAAAGTTGTTGATATACAGTACTTTTTTGACCATAAAAATAGAGTATTGTTAATAAAATTATTTATATAACGATTGTTAGAAACTCCCCAAATCAACATAGAAGGTTTTTCATTGAACTCTTCATAATATCTCTGATGCAAATCTATAAAAAACTCTTTTTCTATACCTTTATTAAAATTTGAAGAGAAGTTTCTATGCAAAGGCTTTTTGATAATCGTTTCACACAACTTATGCCAATATGATTCAGAATACCCCATGTGAAATTTCCAAACTTTGTCTATCTGCAAAGATGGTGTTAGTGGGGTTTCAGTCATAGCGATAAGATAGATAAATCTTAGATACTCTTTATATGCTTTTTGGGCAAAACTCTTATTCCACCTATACTCTTTTGAGAGACTATCTACAAATCTCCGGTTGTTTTCACCTAAAACGATAAATGAACTTAGGTAATCATATAACTCTTTATCTTGCATTATTTTGCCTCCTATTTTTTTATCTAATTATAACAGTATGCAATTGGATTATTTGGATTTAAAAGTCTATTAAGAGTATCATTAGTTTTATAATCTAAATTTGAAAATATTATATAGAGGATAACTTTTATGAAGCATGATGTATTTGTATCTCACTCCTCAAAAGATAAATCTATAGTTTATGAAATTGTAGAGGAGTTGGAGTCAAATGGATTAAGTTGTTGGATTTCTTCTTGCAACCTTCTTCCTGGAAATATTTATGGTGACGAATTAATTGAAAATATTAAAGCTACAAAAGTTGTAATACTTATTTTTTCAAAGCATTCTAATAGTTCTCCATGGGTAAAAAAAGAGATCGAGAGAGCTATAGATTTGCAAATTCCTGTGTTGCCTATTATGATAGACAAAAGTAAACCATCTGGAGGAATGGAACTTTATATATCAGATATTCATCAATTTCATACTTCTGATAAAGTTCCAAAAAACTATTCTAAAGAGTTAAGCAATGCTATTTTAGCCATTATAAATAAAGATAAAAATAAGATAAATTTTTTTAAAAGTAGACCTAAGTTTAAATCTAAATCTCCTCTTTTCTATCTTGCTCCAATTCTCTTAGCAGTTTTAGTTTTTGGCTATACTCTATTTGATAAAACAACTACTAAAAATAATTGTTATGTAGAGTATAAAATTGTAACAGGAGCTATCGTAGGTAACTACTACAAAGTTGCGGAAGATTTAAGAAAAATAAGTACAAAATCTTGTGTTAAGCTGGAGGTTGTACAATCAGAAGGTTCTTTAGATAATTTACAAAAATTAATATCTGATGATAGTATAAAACTTGCAATTACTCAAAGTGATACACTTCAGATGAATGAACACTTAAATAGAAATATTGGGGTTTTGTATCAACTTTATAACGAAGAGCTACATATATTGGTGCGAGCAGATTCCAATATCAGTGGTTTTAGTAAATTAATAGGGAAAAGCATAGGTATAGGAGAAAAAAGAAGCGGTAGTGCTGTTACGGCAACCTATATATATGAAGAGCATTTCAAAGAAAAGATGATTAACCCAAACCACAAACAACTAAGTGAAGCATTAGATGATTTAAGAGATGGTGATATCGATGCAATTATGACAGTTGTGGGAAGACCTGCTTCTGAATTTAACAAAAGAAAAATGGAGAGTTTTAAGCTAATCCCTTATGATATAAATTTAACCGATACATTATCAGAAAAATATTCACAAGCTGATCTTGAATATTCTTGGATAATGAAAAGAGTAAAAACTATTTCAACAAAAACATTACTAGTTACCAAAAATAGTAACCAGTCAGATAAACATCTAAAACAATTCATAAAGGATTTAAAAAATAAATATAGAAAAGAGTTGATGGAAAAGGCCACAGATGACATAAATACTCCAATGACGAAATGGCACAATGAAATACCCATGAGTGAGTTACCTAAAGGCTTGAAATACCACTCTATTGTGAAAGATATGTATAACTAAAAATACGACTCCTTTCTCTTTCGTAGTAAAATAATATCTCTTTGCCAAAGGTTTAGAAATAGTTTTTATTCTCCTATGGAGTTTTGATATTTTTGTTTGGTTTCTATAAAGTTATCTAGATTTGACGAAGTGATTGAAAACTTAGAACATTTATACTTTACTAATCTTATTTTTGCCCAAGTATTAAAAGTTCAAGTGAAAAAGTTATAACAAATAAATTTGAGATATAAATCCAAATTAGTACTATTGCACTTAGATTACTTTTAAAAATATTTTCTTCAAGCATTGTATTTGTCCACACATAGTTTACTATATAGTCAACCAACCAAACTATAGTGATTGTATTAATCATGATATTGACCATTTCCTCCATATTATTATCCTAAGTGCTTTTTTTTCTTTTACAGATGAATTTTGATATTTTTAAATTATATTATTTGGATTTAAAAAAATATTTTACTTTAGATACAATTAGCTTCAACATTAGAAATCCAAAAAATCCAAAAAAAGAGCGATAAGATTACAAATAAAGGGTTGTTAAATGAAAAAAAACTACAAATACAAAGCATTTATATGCTACTCACACAAAAACAAAAAGTTTGCAGAATGGCTTCATAAAAGCATAGAAAACTATAAAATCCCAAAAAGCCTAAGAGAAAAGTATCCAAACTTACCGAAAGACTTAAAAAGGTTTATCTTCAGAGATGAAGAAGAGTTACCTGTAGACTCAGCCCTTACTACCAATCTAAAAGATGCACTTGATAACTCAGAGTTTTTAATAGTTATCTGTTCTCCTGATGCTACTAAATCATCATATGTAGAAGATGAGATAAAACACTTCAAATCAAAAAGAGGTGAAGATAATGTTTTGGCTATCATAGTTGATGGTGAACCAAATGCAACTGATAGTAAAATCGAAGCATTTCCAAAGCCTTTAAGATATAAAGTAGATAGCAATATCATAACAGATAAAAAAACTGAACCATTAGCAGGAGATGCAAGAATCAAGGGGAAGAAACAAAGAACACTTTTAAAACTTCTTGCGGGAATACTTGGAGTAAATTTTGCTGATCTTTGGGAAAGAGATAAAAAACAGACAACAAAAGAGATAGCTATACGGGCATTAATCATTGTTTTATTTTTAGGAATGAGTATATTTAGTTATACATATTTTTATATTAGTTCTACAAACAAAGAACTAGATAGTATAAAAATTGAGATAGCTCAAACAAAGTATAGATTAAAACAACCCAACATTCCAAGAGCTGAACGAAGTAAATTAAACAAAAGATTGGAAGAGTTAGAAGAGGCTAAAAAGAGAAAAGAAGATACTTTAAAATGGTTTGGTGAGACAAAAACAGAAATAACAGAGAAAGCCAAAAAAGCTTATGACGAAAAAGGAGTAGATGCAAGTTTAGCGATTTTAAATTCACCAGAATCACTACAAGAAGATGAAAAAGTATCAGAAAAATATATATTAAAAGCTAAACTGTACATAGAAAAATATGACTACAAGCAGGCTGAAAAAGCTTATGAAATTGCTATATCTGTAGCTTTTGAATATGATAGTATTTTTGAGTATGCAGACTATTTAAGAAAACAAAACAAATTTGGAAAATCAGAAGAATTATATCGAAAATTATTGAAACTAGAGTTAACAAAAGAACAAAAAGCTATCGTTCTAAACGACTTAGCTGTCTTACATGAATATCAAAATAGACTTGTAGAAACTGAAAAAGAGCATCAAGAAGCATTAAAGATATATAGAGAGTTAGCAAAAAAGAATCCTGATAAATTTAATTCCTATGTAGCTATGAGCTTAAATAACTTAGCTATCTTACATAGAAAGCAAAATAGACTTGTAGAAGCTGAAAAAGAGTATAAAGAATCATTAAAAATATATAAAGTATTAGCAAAAAAAAATCCTAATAAATTTAATTCCTATGTAGCCATGAGCTTAAACAACTTAGCTGTTTTATATCGAAGTCAAAATAGACTTCAAGAAGCAGAAAAAGAGTGTCAAGAGGCATTAAAAATATTAAGAGAGTTAGCAAAAAAGAATCCTGATAAATTTAATTCCTATGTAGCCATGAGCTTAAACAGTTTAGCTGTTTTACATCAAAGCCAAAACAAACTTCAAAAAGCAAAAAAAGTGTATCAAGAAGCATTAAAGATATATAGAGAGTTAGCAAAAAAGAATCCTGATAAATTTAATTCCTATGTAGCCATGAGCTTAAACAATTTAGCTGTTTTACATCAACGCCAAAACAGACTTCAAGAAGCTAAAAAAGAGCATAAAGAATCATTAAAAATATATAGAGAGTTAGCAAAAAAAAATCCTAAAGTTTATGACTTAGAATTGGCAAGAGTACTTCTAGTGGGATACGATTATCAACTAGACAAAACAATCAACCCAAATGAAATCGAACAATTGCTTAAAAAGTATCCAAATATACCAAAAGCTACAAAATTTTTAAAGATGCTTTATGGTATAAAACAGAGCAGATAATCTATAATCACATAACTTATATTAGAGATATTTCAACTCATTTAGTACTTTGTTATTATAAAAACAGACTAAGTCTTTAGAAAATTATGTGGTGAGAGGTACTAGTAATCCAAATAATCCAAAAAAATAGTGATAAAATTAAAATATCAGAAAATAGAAGTGAAAATTATATATCATATAAGTATGTAAAATATTATTTTATTAACAAAAATTCAACATAAAGGAAAAAAGATGAAATGTAAAACTTTGATAACCTCAATGATGCTATTTAGTCTACTCACAGGAGCAACAGCACAAGATAGGCCTATAGAAATTGAAAAAAAGTATAAAGAAGCAAAAAACTTAAGTAACTCAGCAAATTTATATGCATATCAAAATAAATATTTAGAAGCTGAAAAAAAATATCAAGAGGCATTAAAAATAACTAGAGAGTTAGCAAAAAAAAATCCTGATAAATTTAACTCGGATTTAGCTGATATTCTAAATAATTTAGCCATTTTGCACTCAAATCAAAATAGACTTCAAGAAGCCGAAAAAGAGTATCAAGAGGCATTAAAAATAACTAGAGAATTGGTAAAAAATAGCCCTGATAAATTTAGCTCGGATTTAGCCGCAAGCTTAAGCAACTTAGCTCTCTTACATACACAACAAAACAAATTTTTAGAAGCTAAAAAAGGACATCAAGAATCATTAAAAATATATAAAGTATTAGCAAAAAAAAATTCTGATAAATTTAATTCCGATGTAGCCATGAGTTTAAATAACTTCGCTAGCTTATATTTAAACTTAAATGAACTTCAAAAAGCTGAAAAAATGTATCAAGAATCATTAAAAGTATATAAGGAGTTAGCAAAAAACAGCCCTGAAAAATTCAACTCGGATTTAGCTGCAAGCTTAAGCAACTTAGCTAATTTATATTTAGAACAAAACAAATTTTTAGAGGCAAAAAAAGGACATCAAGAGGCATTAAAAATATATAAGGAGTTAGCAAAAAAAAATCCTGAAGAATTTAACTATTATGTAACTATGAACTTAAATAACTTAGCTTTTTTAGAGGCACAAAAAAATAGATATATGGAAGCGAAGAAAGAGGTAATAAAAAATAGTCTTAATAAATTTAATTATGGTGCAGACATGGTTTTATATAACTTTGCTCAGTCATTTGAAAATCAAAATGAACTTTCAGAAATTGAAAAAAAAGAGTATCAAAGAGCATCAAATTTACATGTCTCAGCAAATTTACATGCAAATCAAAATAGACCTTTAGAAGCTGAAAAAGAGTATAAAGAAGCTTTGAAAATATATGGAAAGTTACCAAAAAATAATCCCAATGTTAACTCTGCTATAGCTTTGATTCTAAATACCTTAGCTAATTCACATGTGTCTCAAAATAAATATACAGAAGCTAAAAAAGAGTATACAGAAGCATTAAAAATATATAGAAAGTTGGCAAAAAAGCGTCCTGATACTGATGAATTTAACTATTATGTAGCTACAATATTAAATAACTTGGCCAAGTTATTTAAAAATCAAAATAGACCTTTAGAAGCTGAAAGAGAGTATAAAGAGGCATTAAAAATAACAAGAGAGTTAGCAAAAAAAAATCCTAAAGCTTATGACTTAGAATTGGTAGAAATCCTTTTAACAGGATACGATTATCAATTAGACAAAACAATAAACCCAAATGAAATCGAAAAATTGCTTAAAAAGTATCCAAATATACCAATGGCTACAAATCTTTTAAAAGCACTTCATGATATTAAAAAGAGCAGACAATCCACAATTAAATAACTTACATTAGAGATATCCATATTAGAAACAGATGGATATCTCAACTTACTCACTTAAAAATTAATCCAAAAAAATAGTGATAAAATTATAAAAATCAAATAAAAAATGAATAGTTATTTTTTAATAAAAAACAGACAGATGTCAGCAATTCTAACTCTATTTTATTTGAGCTTTTTTCAAACTAAACATCTCTCTTTTTATATGTATAATTATAGCTAAAAGTCCCTATTTATAGGCTTTAAAAAAGAGTTATTTAAAAGAAATTTTGAAAGTTTTTTTATAAGGTTTAAGGCTGGAATTTTAAACAAATATTTGATGGTCTTGATTTATATTTGGGGGGGCTGAGTTGTTACAAAAATTGATTGTTGTGAAGAGTTAAACTTCACAATGATCAATTTTTAGTTTTTTAATCAGAGCTTCAAAAAATTGACCGCTTTGTTTATCATAATCATCATGAAATTCAATAGCATACTCACCACCTAAATCTTTACCAGGAGTTACAAC
>Ga0256834_1002271_pt1 | contig 12255 bp, 8 predicted proteins | sample 4281140metaG_FD_190536 | JGI IMG/M metagenome (GOLD analysis project Ga0256834, IMG submission 190536) | Hydrothermal vent microbial communities from East Pacific Rise, Pacific Ocean - 4281-140 | ecosystem: Environmental > Aquatic > Marine > Hydrothermal vents | place: Pacific Ocean: East Pacific... | reverse complement strand
TGCTGGGAAAATTAGACCCAGAATGACAACGAATACGAAAAACATAACAGTGAACTCACCATTTACTAAAACCTGCATTGCTTCTAATTGAACTGCTGATCCTGCAGCCATTCCCATTAACAGGTGAATGATCAAACCTAGTTCAAGAATGATAAGAGCTAAATCAATTTTTGTCATCAAATGTTTTTCATAATGATTTTTGGAAAACAATATAATTGCTGCAGCACCTGTTGACATACCAGAAGTTAGGAATAACGGACCTAAAATTGGGTTGTTCCAAAGAGGACGAGCATTAAAAGCCGATAATAAAATACCTGTATAAATACCTAAAATAACAGATAATGGTAATAAGATCATTGCTATTGTTCTACGGTTTTCTATGACATAAGCCTGGAATTTTTTAATAAAATCAAATTTCCAGTCCCATTTTGGGAACATTTCATTGGAGTAACTAAACACCCATAGAAATGATAAAATACTTACAATTAATAGAACCCAGGCTCCCCATGACATTGGAGACTCAATTCTAATGGTGGTATATAATTGCCAGGCATAGAACATATGAGTTAAATCATACATCAAAGCCATTAAACCAACACTAATAGCAATAATTGCTACCAGCATTGCACCTTTTACGGTTGTTGGGAAATCCTTTTCTTTTCTCATAATGGTAAAAAGAGAAGCAAAGAATATGATTCCGGCAGCCATTCCTCCTAAAAATAAATAAAGAGAGATGGGAAAGTGCCAAACTTGTAATACGGGATCAATATGTGGAATATTTCTTCCGCTTATAAAAATTTCTTCTTGCATGATTTTTTTATTTAATTAAATAATATACGTTTGGTTTAGTACCTGCTTCTGGTGCTAACACTTTGTACTTTCTTGATTTCAACAATTGAGACACCTCACTTGATGGATCGTCCAGATCTCCGAAATACATACATTTGGTAGGACATACAGAAACACAAGCTGGTAATTGTCCTTTTTCTAATCTGTGATGACAAAAAGTACATTTATCAACATATCCTTCCGGATGCTGGAAACGAGCATCATAAGGACAAGATTCAATACAAGCACCACAACCAATACATTCATTATGTGTAACTTTAACAATACCACCTTCTACAATATGACTTGCACCTGTAGGGCAACATCTAACACAAGGAGCATTGCTACAATGGTTACAACGTTCCGATTTTAATTCCAGTTCTACAGTAGGGTAGGCTCCACTTACAGATTCGGTTACCCAGTCTCTACAAAACCCTTCCGGTACATTATTTTCCGTTTGACACGCAACTACACAGTCGCTACATCCAACACATTTTAATGTGTCTATTACCATTGCATATCTCATACTTCTGTATTTTTATGTGGGTTTTCTAATACTATTTTAACAAAATTACCTCGCATACCCGTTCCTCCCATTAGTGGGTCAACAGATACTTTTGAAATTAAATGTGTATCACTAACACCTTTGCCATAAGCTCTTGATAATTTTTTACTTGTGTGTCCAAAACCATGATACATATAAACAGAATCCCATCTGATTCTTTCTGTAACTCTTACTTTGATTGAAAATTCAGAGAAAATACCATCCTGATTCTCTAACCAAACTTCCTGTTCGTTTCTTAACCCTTCAATTCTGGCAACTTTTGGATTTACCCAAAGTTTGTTTTCAGATTTTAAAGCATTAAGATTAGGATTGTTAATGGTTCTACTAAAAGTGTGCATAGGAGAACGACCGTAATTTAATCTGTAAAATCCAGCTTCAGGTTGTGCATGCGGTGTATAAACTGGCATTGGATCAAATCCTTTTTCTGCAAGCTCTGTAGAATAGAATTCTATTTTACCACTGTTTGTACCAAACTCATGAGGTTCGCCATCTGCAATAAACATAGAGCCTGATTTACGTTCAAACATTTTAACACCAACTTTTTCCATTTCTTCCAAAGAAGTGCCCATTTGTTCTAATTGCCAGGAAATTACATCCTTAAGATCATCATATTTAAAGTATTCTCCAAGACCTAATTTGTCACCAATTTGTTTGGCCATCCACCAGGCTGGTTTGGAATCGTATTTAGGTTTTGCAGCCGGCATACGTAATGCGATAGAAGGTACTCTGTTGGTTGCAGATCTGATACCGTCATAACGTTCCAGATATGTACATTCAGGTAAAACTACATCGGCATAACCGGTAATTTCCATAGGCATGGTATCCATTACCACAATAAATTCAAGCGCATCAATGGCTTTTTCTATCATGGCTCTTTCCGGTACTGTATTTACTAAATTAGTTCCTGCAACGAACCATGCTTTAACCGGATATTCCTCATTTTCGCCCGGAATTGTTGCTTTGATCACTTCAGTAGTACTTCCCATTTCTGCAAATGGATATTTCTCTACCAATTCTTCCCATCCCCATTTTGGATGTGGATAAGGAGGATGTGGGAATTTTGGAATTTTTACCTTTTCTTTAAAGTAGAATCCTCCACGTTTACCCCATGAGCCTAATAAACCATTTAAAATAGCAATAGATCTTTCTCTTTGTGAATCATCTCCATACCAAACAACATGTCTACCTGGGTGTACAATTACCGATGGAGCAGCAGCAGCCATTGCTCTTGCTGTTTTTCTAATATCTTCTGGTTTAATGGTTGTAATACCATATGCCCATTCAGGAGTGAAATCCTTTACGTGTTCTTTTAATTGCTCAAAACCAAATCCGTATTGATCAACATAATCTTTGTTATATAAATTTTCATAGATCAAAACATGCATCCATGAAAGTAACAAAGCAATATCGGTAGAAGGTTTGATCGCTAACCAGAAATCTGATTTACTTGCAGCAGTAGATAATCTTGGATCAACGGTTATGATTGTAGCACCATTATCAATTGCATCTGACATTTCCTGTACCTGCGAGTTGTGCATGTTCTCACCAATATGTGAACCAATCAATACCAAACATTTGGTATCTCTGATATCGGTAGGTTCTGGAGAACCGATCCAGGAACCAAAAGTTAATCCAAATCCGGTTTCTCTTGGACCTCTACACTGTGCATAAGCAGGTTCAGCAATGGTGTCTGACCCGTAAGCTTTGAACAAATGCTCTAAATGGCTACCGGGAGACCCGTGCTTTAATAAAGCCATACTTTCAGCACCATACTTGTCTTTAATGCCTTGCATTTTTGAAGCCACCAAAGTCAATGCTTCTTCCCAGCTAGCTTCTCTAAAGGTATCTGCTTCCCCGTTTTTACCACCAACTCTAATAAGAGGTTTCTTTAAACGGTCTTTATCAGCATACATACCAACTCCACCTGTTCCTCTCGGACATAAGCGTCCGAAGCAGTGTGGATCAATATCATTACCGATTACTTTTTTAATATTATTTTCTTCATCTGTGTATGCCCAAGCTGCGCATTTCCAAAAACAAACCTCACAATAAGTTGGCGTTCTTTTCAGGTTTTTAGCACTTTCGGCAAGCAAATTGTTTTCTGTTAAAGCATTTTGATTGATAGAACCAAATGCAGTTGCAGAAAGAGCAACACCACTTGCACCTAAGGCAGAGATTTTAATAAATGATCTCCGTGAATTATCCATAAGTTTTAGTATTTAGGATTTTTGATTTTTAGTTTTTCAAAGATAATTAAATTTGTTAAAAATTTGTTAATAATTTCAACAAAGCAAAATTAAATTACCATTACATTTATTATGATGATTTAAATCATATTGTTACCTAAGTAACAACTTGCTGTTACTTTGATGTCTGCAATATGTTTAAAAGTTAATTTGATTTATTTGAATAGAACTTAATCCTTAAGAAAAATAAATAATTGTAGTTTTGTTTTAAATTTTATGCATGAAGCTTTTAAAAAAGTTTTTACCTTATATAATTGTTGGATTTGTGGTAATTGGATTTATCTTGATAAAGCGATCTGACCCTAAAATGTCACAGGAAGAGGATAGTACATCCTATTCTGCAATGGGTAGCAATAAAGAATCCTGTATGAATTGTCATACAGATAACACAGGGTTTTCATCTTACCACGATCCTAAAAATATTGGTTGTGTAAGTTGCCATTTGGGAGATCCTAAAGCTACAGATAAAGAGGTGTCTCATAAAAATATGGTTTTGATTCCGGGTAATTTAGCTGATGCTGCAAAAACCTGTGGAAAGTGCCATTCAGATGAATTACATAAAATAAATCATTCATTGATGACTACCAACAGTGGGCTGGTTGCTGTGGATAAATTTATTTTTGGCGAGGCAGATTCTCCTGATTATCATTATGATATTACAAAAATTGGTTACACTGGTGCAGAGAAACATTTACGTGATCTTTGTGTGAATTGCCATCTGGGTGCTGAGAAAAGTGAATTTGGAAAGATCAATCAACTGAGTCGGGGAGGAGGTTGTAATGCCTGTCATTTAAATTATTCCGCTCAAGCGGAAAAAGATCTGGAAATTTACCTGAAATCCGATAAGAAAACCATTCCAAAAGTACATCCATCCACAGATATATTTGTGAGCAATGAACATTGTTTTGGTTGTCACAGTCGATCCAGCAGGATTTCAACCAATTATGAAGGTTGGCATGAAACATTATTGAATGAAGAAGATGCAAAAGGTAAGAACGGTTATAAAGTGATGGAAGATCTTAGGGTGTATAGTTATAAAGGGGAAGATGTACACCATACAAAAGGATTACTTTGTATTGACTGCCACAGTTCACATGAAGTAATGGGAGATGGAAAAGATTATTTGCACGAAGAACAGGCTGTTACTTTACAATGTGCCGATTGTCATTTCAAGAATGAACCTAAAACAGTTGTTTATGATAGCCTTGATAAAGAATCTTCTTTGGTTTTTTTACATAGAGATTATAAACATCAGGATAAGAAAATGCTTGCTGTTAAAAAAGACGGGCATCCTTTGGTTAATACTTTTGTAGATGAGAATAATGATGTTTTTTTGATTGGAAAAGGAGATAAAAAATTACATCCTGTCAAAAAGCAAGGTGATGTTTGTTCTCGTGATAATGCTCATAAAAATGTAAGTTGCTCAACCTGTCATGCGCAATGGACACCGCGTTGTATCGGTTGTCATAATGAGTTTGATAAGAATGATAAGGGTGGTTATGACCTTTTAGATAAAAAACAGGTTGTTGGTCAGTGGAGAGAGAATATTTTTGAGTTCTATGCAGATTTGCCTGCTATGGGAGTTCGTGAAAATAAAGAAGGAAGAAAAATTGAACCGGCAATCCCTGGTATGATCCTCACCATTGACCATAAAAGTTTTGACCCAAAGAGTAAAAAAGAGAATTCATTTCATCGATTATATGCACCCAATTCACCGCATACCATTGCAAAAGAAGTGAGAGATTGTAAATCATGTCATAGCAATCCCGCAGCCATTGGTTATGGTAACGGAAAATTGATCTATGATGTGTCAAAAGGCTACGGTGAATGGAATTTTATTGCTGATTTTGATGATAATCCAAATGATAATTTACCCGAAGATGCCTGGATACCATTTTTAGAAAAACCAAAGGCTAAAATTGTCTCTACTCGGTCAGATTTCCGACCATTTACTGTTGCAGAGCAAAAACAATTACTACTGGTCGGAGCCTGTTTACAATGTCATAAAGACGATTCGAATATAATGCAACAAACGTTGGAGTTGGGATTGGATCCGATACTTTTAAAAGTAACTAAATCATGTATTTTACCTAAATAAATTATGCAAAACAATAATGTAACCAAAGGACTCACTTTTCTCTTTTTTGTAGTTTCTGTAATGGAGATCATTGGAGTAGCAACAAATAATAGTCTGATTCAATCGATATTCAAACCTATGATGATGTTGAGTTTAATGGCATTGTACTTCTTTTCAGCAGAAAAGAGGAACAATCTATATATGTTGGCTCTTGCTTTTTCCTTTTTGGGAGATGTATTTCTATTAGATAAAAATAGTATGTTCATTTATGGAATTGCTGCGTTTTTACTTACCCAGGTCCTGTACATCTATATCATTGTAAAGCAAATGGAAAAACCTTCTTTTTTTCATAAGTATTTATATGCTTTTTTGTTTGCAAACTACATTGTTTATTTGATGATCTTATTAAAGCCAAATTTAGGAGATCTGTTTTATCCGGTTGTGGTATACGGAACAACTATAGGAGTTTTTGGTTTGGTAGCTACATTAAATTATGTAACCAGAAGAGCTAAAATAGACCTTGTACTGATGCTTGGTGCTGTATTGTTTATTGCTTCGGATAGTATGATCGCATTAAATAAATTTCATGAAGAAAGAGCATTTTACCCTATTGCAATTATGAGTACTTATATTTTAGCGCAGTATTTGATCTTTCGATTTATGGTTCTTAAAACGGATGACAGAAAAGAAGGTTCTGTTTTAGAATAATGTAGAATTCTTATTTTTATATGCTTGATTACTAACATAATTCAAAATTCTCTTTGTGAAACTTGTATATTTTCTCTGTGTAACTTTGAGTAATAGCTATTGCACAAAGTGACACAAAGGGTTTTATCAAGTTACTCAAAGACCACACTTTTCTAACACAACTTAAAAGAATAACAAAAAAAGAGAGACCCGTTTGGATCTCTCTTTCAATAGTTTGTTTAAAATCATTAGCAAATATCAGGTTAATAGATGTTATTAAATTTGCTCAAAGAAATCATTTCCTTTATCATCTGTAACGATAAAAGCAGGGAAATTTTTCACTTGAATTTTACGAACAGCTTCCATACCATACTCTGGGAAATCTAAAACCTCAATAGAAAGGATATTCTCCTTAGCCAATAGGGCAGCAGGCCCACCAATAGAGCCGAGATAGAAACCACCATATTTCTGACAAGCTTCTTTTACTTGTGGTGTTCGGTTTCCTTTGGCAAGCATTACCATACTTCCGCCTTTAGCCTGGAATGGCCCAACATAAGGATCCATTCGGTTTGAAGTGGTTGGTCCAAAACTTCCTGAAGGCATTCCCTTTGGTGTTTTTGCAGGGCCTGCATAATATATCGGGTGATTTTTGAAATATTCAGGCATTTCCTCGCCATTCTCCAGCATTTCCATAATACGGGCATGTGCCATATCTCGGGCTACAATTAAAGTACCCGTTAGGCTCAATCGTGTTTTAATTGGATGCTTGGTCAACTCGGCAAGAATATTTTCCATAGGTTGATCCAAATCAATTTTCACAGCAGGAATTAAATGTGGAGCTGTTTCAGGAAGTAATCGTTTTGGATTCTTTTCCATTTGTTCCACAAAAATTCCATCAGCAGTAATTTTGGCTTTGATATTTCTGTCGGCACTACAGCTAACGCCCATTCCAATAGGATTTGAAGCTGCATGTCGGGGTAAACGAATTACACGAACATCGTGAGCAAAATATTTTCCCCCATATTGTGCACCAATACCCAATTCCTGAGTCATTTTCAATACTTTTTCTTCCCATTCCAAATCGCGAAATGCACGTCCGCCTTCGTTTCCGGTAGTTGGTAGATTATCTAAATATCCTGCGGATGCATATTTAACTGTTTGTAGATTTTTTTCGGCAGAAGTACCACCAATTACGAAGGCTAAGTGATAGGGAGGACAAGCTGCGGTTCCAATCTCACGTAATTTTTGTTTTAAAAACTTCTTTAAGTTTTCTTCTGTTAATACTTGTTTAGTTTGCTGATATAGATAAGTTTTATTGGCTGATCCACCACCTTTGGCAACAAATAAGAACTTATACTGATTTCCTTGAATAGCGTATAAGTCAATCTGTGCAGGCAGGTTTGTCCCTGAGTTTTTTTCCTCTAACATACTAAAAGGAACAATTTGCGAATAACGCAAATTCTGTTTGTTATAAGTATTGTAAACACCTTTTGAAAAGAATTCCGCATCATTTACACCTGTGTAAACATCTTCACCTTTTTTTCCCATGATAATGGCAGTTCCGGTATCCTGACAAGAAGGAAGAACACCTTCGGCCGCAGTTACTGCGTTTTTAAGTAGAGAATAAGCTACGAATTTGTCATTATCCGTTGCTTCAGGATCATCGAGGATTTTGGCCAGCTTCTCTAAATGTGTTTTTCTTAATAAGAATGAAACATCGGTCATAGCTCTCTCAGCTAATAATTCCAATCCTTTAGGATCTATCTTTAAAATTTTACGACCATCAAATTCAACCTCAGATACATAATCCTTAGTTATTAGTTGGTATTCTGTATCGTCTTTCTCTATAGGGAAAGGCTCTTGATAAAAGAATTCACTCATTTTATTGTGTTTTTAAGGGTTCATAGATTGAACTGCTAAGATAGGGAAAATAGGTTTATCAAAATTTGATATAACTCGCTTTTTTAAGAATTATGGAGTGTTTTTTTTAATAATAAATCACTAACATTTAATATGTTAGAAACTAATTTATTAAAGTTTTAATTATGTTTTTAAATGTGAGTACAGTTACTTAATTACAGTCGGTTAGTTACATTTTAAAAAGGAAGAAGGTGAAAGAATAAAAATATATTTATTTTATTGCATTTTTAAAAATATGTATTACTTTTGAAAACAAGTATAATTAAGAAGATAGTTTTATGGATATTAGTCAGTTTTCAGGATATTTAGTTTTTTTAGCCATATTTACCATGGGATTTTGGTTGATGTTATTTTTATTAACATTTGTAGTTCCTTATTGGTTGTTTGGTAATATTGTTGAAATATGGAAGGAGAAAAGAGCTGCCAGAAAGGAAAAGGCATAAAATAGTATTCAATATATAATTAAAAGACTGGTTTTTACTGGTCTTTTTTTATTTGTAATTATAAGTAGAAATTATTATTTGATCTTTTCTTTTATCTCAAAAACATCTCTGTTGATATCTTTTGACCGATTATTGGCATTTCGCTTACTGGCTTTATTAAACCGATAGGTAAAGGTTAGCAAATATCTGGTTTTAAAAAGTACTTCCCTGTTGGTAATAGCATTTGCTTCTGAAGAGGTGTAAACTGCTTTTCGGGTATGAAAAATATCACTTATTTTAAATGATAAGGTTGCTTTGTTATCAAAAAGATCCTTACTTACTGTAAAATTAGTGTACTTGTATTTATCAATTTCCGTTAAGGCAGATTTGGTAGGAGATTGATAAGCATAGTTCACCTGAAAACGAAGGGTATTATTCATTCGGTAAGCTAAAGACATCTGTGCAGACCATCTGAAATCATTGTAATCATATTTATTTTCAAAAGTATCAGAAAAACTGGAAAAGTAGGGACTGATCAATCCTGCAAACCTTATCTTTTTAATTGGATTATAGTTTACAGATATTTCTAAACCTGCAAAATTTAACGTTCCGTTATTGATGGGGTAACTGTGGTAAATATCAAATCCATCTTCTGTTTGCTGATCAGTTTTTTCTAAAATATCAAATATTTCATCCGTAGAATTAGAATAATAAACAGCAGTATTCAAAAATAATTTATCAAATTCCTGATTGAATTCTACGACAAAATAATTGGTGTAATTAGGTTTTAAAAACGGATTTCCAGATCGTATAAATCTTTGATTCACAAATGAATTAATAGGATTTAACTCAGCAATACTTGGACGATTAATATAACGATAAAAACTGCTGGAAATATTGTTTCCATTTTCAAATGTATAAGCTATGGTAGCTGATGGGAAAAACTCATTATAATTATTATTGTATTGATCATTGTCATAATCAACCAAAATTTCTGTCTGTGTAAATTCAGATCTCAATCCAAATGAATAACTAAATTTTTCAAGCTGTTGGCTGAAATTCATATAAAAGGAGTAGACATTTTCATTGTATTGAATATTATTTGCATAATTAATGAGTGGATTACCCATAGGAGAAACGGGATCAAAACTAGTAGCAATAAAATCATTTTGATATTTTCTGAAATTTGACTTATGCCCGGCAATCAGCTTGGCTTTATTTTTAAAGGTATAGTTATAATCTGCCTGAAAATAATAGTTATCCACCATTTCATCTTTTTTATATGCTTTATTATCTATACTACTAACATCAGGAAAAACAACATTATCTAAAATCATTGTATTGTTTTCTGAACGGTTTTTACTATAACTCATATCCAGTGATAACTGATGACCTTTGTCATTAAATTTGGTGGTAAAATTGAAAAAAGATTCGAAAAAAGACACATCACTATGGTCTTTCGTATCTCTTAATGAAGAATTTATTAAATTATCTACAGGTTGATAATCATTCATCAAGAATTCAGAGTCATAATTTTTATTGGCATTTGTAAAAAGTAAAGAGGCAGTGATCGTATTTTTTTCATTGATCAGAAAATCACTTCCAATATTGAAAAGAACACTATTTCTTTGCCGGTAATCATCTCTTTCTTCTTCAAAATTACCAATGGGCTGTTGATCATTTCCTAAAAAGGTTTGATGAATATCGGTATTTTTTAATTCTACATTATGGTTAAAACTAGCCGTTGTGTATAAATTAACGGTTTCAGATTTGTAATTTAAAAAGGTATTGATTCCATCGTTATCCGGATAACCTCCATGTACCTCAACAGTACCATTGTAGCCATCAACTATTCCTTTTTTTAAAATAATATTTAATATTTCACCACCACCATCTGCATCATATTTTGCTGACCGGGTTAAAATCTCAATATTTTTTATTGAATTGGCCGGTATTAAACTTAAGATATCTGCATTTGTTTTTTGTCCGCCATACGGTTTTCCATTTACCAAAACTGCTGCAGTATTTCCCCGAATGGTAATTTTACCATCTTCACTTATTCTTACTGTAGGTGTATTTTCAATAACAGTAATGGCATTACCTCCCACATTGGAAATATCCTTGGAAGCATGATAGACTTTTTTAGAGAATTTATAGTCCATCAGTTTTGATTTTGCTACGATCTCAACTTCTTCAAGTTCTTCAATATTTTGATTGAGTTCAACCATACCTACTTCATAATCCTGGCATACATCTATGGAGTTAATAATAAATGGTTTGAATGAAAGTGATTCTACAATACAATCATATTTTCCCTCCGGAACAAGAAAATCAAATGTTCCTTTCTTATCCGTAATAGTTCCAATGATCTCTTTGGTAGTTGTGTCTTGTAACGTGATGGTAACAAATTGCAGCGGTATACCAGTCTCTGCATCCAATACAGAGCCTGTAACCAAAAATCTATTGTCAGTTTGCTGACTATAAATACTTAAAGAAAGCAAACTGAATAAAATAAAATTAAGCAATTTCATTTCGCACAAATGTAATTTGTTAAAAGTATCCTTTTATCCATAACTACAAAATAGTGGTTTAACGGTATTTTTAGTGACTACCAAAAACAGGTATATGGATGTCTATTTTAAAAAGAAACTTGTATAAAAATTAAAGAATAGTGGAAATATTTTCAGGCGGACGACCAAGAACAGCTTTATCATTATGAATAACAATAGGTCGCTCAATCAGCTTAGGGTTTTCGGCCATAGCTTTGATAATTTCTTCATCGCTAAGCTCTTTCCCTTTGTAGTTCTCTTTCCAGATAGCTTCATTCTTTCTAACAAGAGCAATGGGCTCCATGTTGAGTTTTGATAAAATATCTTTAATTTCCTTTTCGGAAGGAGGAGTTTTTAAATATTGTATGATTTCAAATTCTACATTTGCATCATTTAAAATTGCAAGTCCCTGTCGGCTTTTGCTACATCTGGGATTGTGGTATATTTTCATAAATTTAATTTGGTTAGTTATAAAGCTGTAAAGATAAGTTTTTTGACAAGTAGTATTTATATTTTTTTAATATAATTGTTACTTATTTATCAAAAGTGTATTTGTACAATAATTTGGTATATGATGCTAATATTGCATAAGCTATTTTATATTTGCAATATGATATTAACAGATACACATACACATTTATATAGTGAACAATTTGATGAAGACAGGGCACTTGTAGTACAAAGAGCAATTGATAAAGGGATCAGCAGGTTCTTTGTTCCGGCAATTGATTCAACTTATTATACTGCAATGTTTGATTTTGAAAAGCAGTTTCCTGATCATGTTTTTTTAATGGCAGGGTTGCATCCAACCCATGTAAAAGAGAATTATAAAGAGGAACTAAAAATTGTGCAGGAAAAGCTAAAAGAAAGGAAGTTTTATGCTGTTGGAGAGATAGGTATGGATCTGTACTGGGATAAAAGTTTTTTGCAGCAGCAACAAGATGCTTTTAAATTGCAAATA
>Ga0256834_1002270_pt1 | contig 12258 bp, 6 predicted proteins | sample 4281140metaG_FD_190536 | JGI IMG/M metagenome (GOLD analysis project Ga0256834, IMG submission 190536) | Hydrothermal vent microbial communities from East Pacific Rise, Pacific Ocean - 4281-140 | ecosystem: Environmental > Aquatic > Marine > Hydrothermal vents | place: Pacific Ocean: East Pacific... | reverse complement strand
TGACACCAGATGCTGCTGCGCCAGCAGCAGTCTCTGCTGCCCTTCTTCAATCTCTGCGGCCGCGTCCACTCTGCCAAGAAGTCCTGACAAGTCCTGCCCATGCATGGCCCGCCTTGCCAGTGCTTCCAGTTCCATTGCCGCCTGTCCCTCATAATCGGCCACCGGACAGACACCGAGAAGGGCTGCAATTCCATCAAAAAACCGGCCGCAACTCGAGGTAACGGGGCAGTTCAACCCCTGCTCCATCATCTGCCACAAGGCTGCCTGCTTCTTCTCATCGGCCAGCGGAGATCCCGCGGCAGCCGGGTCCTCACCCATGCTGTGAAGCAGTGACAGGCCCATACGCCACGGCTCAAGGGCAGCAGCATCACCACCGGGCAGCAGCATGGGCATAAATGAGCCGATGCGCCTGTAGCCGCGGCAATCCGCCTCCAGGACCTCGCCACCCCAGATACTGCCGTCATCACCGAGTCCTGTACCGTCAAGGATCAGGGCCAGCACCTTTTCCTGAATACCATGTTCCACAAGAACAGCCGCAGCATGGGCGTGGTGATGCTGCACCGTATACAGTGACAGTCCCAGCTCTTTTGCATGGTGAGTGCTCAGGTAAGCCGGATGCAGATCACAGGCCACAGCCACCGGAGTCACCTGAAGGAGTCTCTTGAAATGATAGATGCTTTCCTTGTAAAAATCCAGTGATTCCAGCGTAAAAAGATCCCCGATATGCTGACTGAGAAAGGCCTCTCTTCCCCTGCTGAGACAGAATGTATTTTTCATACCGGCTCCGCAGGCCAGCAGGGGCGGCAGATCCCATGACAGTGCTGTTGCTTCCGGTACGTAACCGCGGGCCCGTCGCAGGATCTGTATCTTTTCTCCGCGCCCCAGAGGCCTTGTCACCGAATCATCAACCCGGGTAAGGATATCCCTGTTGTGGAGCAGAAAGCAGTCCGCTATTGCCGCCAGCCCCTCAACAGCGGCATCATTTGCAGTAAAAATAGGTGCTCCGCTTCTATTGCCACTGGTCATCACCAGCACAGAAGGGCAGTCAGGTTCTTCAAACAACAGGTGATGCAGCGGGGTGTAGGGCAGCATCACCCCGAGCTCATCAAGCCCCGGCGTAAGTAATGCTGATGCCGTCACGGAGTCGCGGCGGGGCAGCAGGACAATGGGATGTTCAGGCCCCTGCAGCAGCCTGACTGCTGTGTCAGTGACACGACAGATGCGTTTGATCTCCGCCAGGTTTTCCGCCATCACAGCCAGGGGTTTCGACCTTCTCCCTTTGCGGAGGCGAAGCCTGGCAACGGCCTCTTCCGATCCGGCATCCACCAGCAGATGAAACCCGCCAAGCCCTCTTACAGCTGCGATCCTCCCACGACGGAGCGCACGGGCCAGCTCACCCAGGGGAGCAGTCGTATCAATTTTCCTTCCCCTGTTATCATACAGTGAGAGCTCAGGTCCACAGCGGGGACATGCATTTGGCTGGGCATGGAAACGACGATCTTCCGGATTATCATACTCAGCCTGACACTCCGGGCAGAGCTGAAACTGTTTCATGGACGTGGCAGCACGGTCATAGGGTGTGGATTCCACAATGGTGAATCGCGGTCCGCAGTTGGTGCAGTTGGTGAAGGGATAGGAACAGCGGCGGTCTTCAGGGTTGAGAATATCATTGAGACAATCACTGCAGATGGCAATATCGGCAGGAATCAGGGCGCTGCTCCGGTGGGGGGAGCTGCTGACAAGAATGGAAAAATCTGTGAATACTTTTGCTGATGGACCGGGATTTTCCTGCAGGGATCTGATACGGGCCAGTGGCGGCGGATCACTTTTCAGACTTCTGATAAAAGAATCAATGGATGCCCTGGCACCCTGTGCCTCGATAATCACTCCCTGCCCGGTATTGGAAACCGTCCCGACGAGATCACACTCCCGTGCAAGCTTATAGACAAAGGGGCGGAAACCAACGCCCTGGACTACACCCTGGACGTTGATCTCCGTGAGACAAACGGAATCAGGCATTCTTGTGCTTAAATTTCTTCCCGTTAATCATTGAAGAAACAAGGCCTTCCGGTGATTTCACATCATTCCAGACCACCATGTAGACATGGACAAAGGCAAAGAGGATAAAATACCACATCAGCAGATGATGAACAAAACGGCCCTGCTGCTGACTGCCGAATATTCCATTGCCCAGCCCCTGCCAGAAACCCGCCTCCGGAAAAAGAAGATAAAACCCGGAAATAAGCTGAAATATTGCTGCCACAATGGTCACAATATAGGTACTCCCGGCAAGGACATTATGACCAAGACGCGGGTCATGTCTGTCACTTATGTAGGAGTAGTAGCCAAGGGTGGTGACAAAGCTCCTGATATTTCTCGGAGTGATCGGAAGAATATCCCAGATCCGCTCCTGACGATTACCGAAAATATAGAGAAACAATCTCACGGCAATCGCTGCCGCAAACAGATAGCCCGCCACAAAATGGATGTATCTCATGGTGGCCATTGGAAAGGAGACACTCCCCTCCAGTGTGGTGTTGGTCCATGGTGTATTGACATACAGTCCTGTCACCACGAGTGCGATGATGGATAGCACCAGAGACCAGTGAAACAGGCGGAGCAGAATACTCCATACATTCTTTATCTCATAAGTCATAGCAGCCCTCTCAGATCATTGAGGTACATATCCTTATTTATAAGGCCTTCACCTTTGCCATCTCCACACCATTTGCATCCACGGTGTGAACTGCACAGGCTATACAGGGATCAAAGGAGTGAACGGTCCGAAGGAGCTCAAGCGGTTTCTCAGCATCAGCCACCGGATTCCCCACCAGAGACGCCTCATAGGGACCGGGAACACCATCTCCATCTCGCGGACCCGCATTCCAGGTTGACGGGACCACACACTGGTAATTCTTGATTTTCCCGTCCTGAATAACAATCCAGTGCGACAGAACACCACGCGGTGCCTCGTGGAAGCCGTAGCCCTGCTGTTCACCCTGTGGAAAAACAGGTTTGTTGAAGATCTCAAGATCACCCTTGCCGATATTATCAACCAGAAGATCCCAGTGCTTCAGCGCGAGATCACTCAGCATTGAGGCACGGACGGCACGGGCCACATGGCGGCCAAGGGTTGAATGCAGGACTTCAGGACCAACTGTAACGCCGGCCACACTTGACACCATCGAGAGAGCATTGTTGACATTGTCGATGATGGGCTTGTGCCCCTGGGCATAGCCGACCAGCATCTGGGCCAGAGGTCCCACCTGCATAGGCTGCCCCTGGAAGCGCGGTGCCTTGATCCAGGAGTACTTTCCGTCATCCTGAAAATCTCCATAAGCCGGAGTATCATCCTCTTCATAGGGATGCTTGGACCAGTCGCCCTTGTACCAGGCGTGGGCAATGTTCTCCACCACGTTATCCCTGAAATAATCATCATGGAAGGAGGTGATTCCCTTCACACTACCCAGATCACCATTCATAATGGTTCCACCGGGCAGATCGAACTTTGTGGCCCTGGTGTCAAGGACCATATCGGGAACTGCCAGATAATTTGTCACTCCGGCGCCATAGGGAAGCCAGTCTTTATAGAGCGCACCCACCGCAACGACATCGGGCAGATAGACCTGCTGAATAAAGCCGCGTACCTCCTGGATCAGCTGCTTAATCCAGTAGAGCCGTTCCATATTCAGGGCCGAGTCACTATCCGGATTCAGAGCCGTGGTAACCCCGCCGACCGAGAGATTCTGGATATGGGGGTTTTTCCCTGAAATAATACCCAGGGCCTGGGTGGCCTTTCTCTGATAATCAAGTGACTCCAGGTAATGGGATACCGCCATGAGATTGGCCTCCGGCGGAAGTGTCATGGCCGGATGGCCCCAGTAGCCATTGGCAAAGGGACCAAGCTGCCCCGAGTCAACCAGGGCCTTCAGTTTGCCCTGAACAGCAGTAAAACGTTTGGCACTGTTTCCGGGCCAGTCGGACAGGGATGAGGCAAGGGCGGCCGTCTTTTTGGGATCGGCTGAGAGTGCCGAAACCACATCCACCCAGTCCAGGGCAGACAGGACGTAAAAGTGGACAATATGATCCTGCAGTGCATGGACCGCCATTACAATGTTTCGGATATAGTGGGCGTTTATGGGGATCTCAAGGTTCAGGGCATTCTCCACTGCCCGGACAGATGCCAGGGCATGAACCGTGGTACAGACACCGCAGATCCTCTGGGTAAACAGCCAGGCATCACGGGGATCCCGACCCTTTAAAATGGTCTCTATTCCACGCCACATCTGGCCTGATGACCATGCCTTGGTGACCTTCCCTCCATCTACTTCCGCATCTATACGCAGATGACCCTCAATTCTTGTGATGGGGTCTATGGTTATCCGCTGTGCCATTGTATCTTCTCCAATATGCTAAGCTTTGTTCTTCAGTCAGTCTTTCTGCCGAAAAGAGCTTCTTCAGCCCTTTTTAGTCTTGGACTTTATAATTCCCGCTGCGGCATGAATCGCTGCTCCTGCTGCCGCCACACCAAGAATTTTCTTCCCGACACTATCAGCATCGGCAATGATTCCGGTGCCGGGAATTGCCACCTCCGGCAGTCTCTCATAGAAGGGGGTCATGGTGTCCCAGAAGTCTGGTTCAGTACAACCCACACAGCCGTGACCGACAGAAACGGGCCACACGTCTACATCATTGAATCTTGCCGCCGGACAGTTGGAGAATGTTTCAGGTCCTTTACAGCCCACCTTATAGAGGCAGTAGCCGTTTTTATGGCCATGATCACCAAACTCTTCGGCAAAACGTCCCTCATCAAAATGGGCCCGGCGCTCACAATGATCATGAATCCTGCGGCCATAGGCGAAGAGCGGTCTTCCCATCTTGTCACAGTTGGGGAGCCGCTTGAAGGTCAGATAGTGCAGAACTGTGCCAAGAAAGGTCACAGGGTTGGGAGGACATCCGGAAATATTCACAATGGGTACTCCGGAGAGAAGTTCCTGGACACCTTTCGCCCCGGTGGGATTGGGTGCCGCTGCCTGAATACCACCGAAAGAGGCACAGGTACCAAGGGCAATAACCGCTGCCGCCCTGGGACCGACCTCTGCCAGAATATCCATGGCAGTACGGCCTGCAATCTTACAGAAGTTCCCGTTTTCAGCCGTGGGAATGGCACCTTCCACAACCAGAATAAATTTACCGGAATTCTTTTCCACCGAGTCATGGAGACTTTTTTCCGCCTGGTGCCCGGATGGAACCATGATGGTTTCATGGTAATCCAGTGAGATAATATCAAGAATCAAACGACCTATATCCGGATGAGAACCACGGAGAAGGCTCTCAGTACACCCGGTACATTCCTGAAAATGAAGCCAGATAACAGTGGGCCGCTGCGCCGATTCCGCGGCCTCAAGAAGTTTGGGGATCATGGCCTCGGAAAGACCAAGTGCTGCCGCAGCCAGGCTGCATCCTTTCAGAAAACCACGCCTGCTGACACTGGAACTCAACTTCACCATCCCTGCCTGCTCTTCCATCATCATCTCCTCAATCACCCCTTTTTTATGATCCACAAGGGTCATTCGTCGCTGGCAAACCGGACCTGAAAGGGGATTCCCGGCCCTTTTAAGACGAAACGCTCCACACCACACCATTCTCCTGAAAAGTATATCGGTACTCCACATCAAATACCACAAAAAAAAGACAACACGGGACAATAGTTGTTAGGATAACTATAAGTTTTATTTATGTTAGGAGACGGTTAAAAAGAAAAAACACTTTTTGTCCAAAAACTTTTCTTCTCTTTTCCATTTATGATATTCTATAGATTAATACGACTCGATCCCTGAATCTGTGTGGAGGAAAAGTATGAAAGGTTCCATAGTTAAAAGCTTTCGCTTCAAGCTTATCGCACCAGTGGCCGCAGCACTTTTAGTAATGATTATCAGCGCAGTGGCCTTCACGGTCATCATGCAGACCAGCAGCAGCAGTCAGCTCAACACAAAAGTTACTGAATCCTTTAACACCATCAACAAAACCATTGTCAGTGACCTCAACGAGCTCTCCAGACAGCTTGACAACAAGCTGAAATCAATGCAGGAAGAGGCTGCCACAACCCTTGAGGAATCGTCCAGTGCGGCACTTGAGGAAACGGCCGGATCAGTGCAGCAGAGTCTTCGCACAATTCGACGGCAGAGCGGGAAAGATCTTGTGCAGCTTCTGGCACTGGTGGCAACCAACGGTGTCTTAACCCGAGATTTTTCAGCCCTGAACAGTTATGTCAGAAGTGCTCACAACAACCCTGACGTGGTTTTCCTCTTCTACCGCGATAAAGACAAACACCCCCTCACCCGATACCTGAACCGGAAAAACGCCAAACTGAAATCCCTGCTTCCCAAGGGGAAGCCAGATATTGCAAAAATCATTCAGGCGGGGATGGATGACCCCAACGTCCTCACCCTCAGCCAGGACATATTATCCGATGGTGAAGTTATAGGAAGCGTCACCCTTGCCATCAACATGACCCAGGCAAGGGAGCAGGCCATAGACCTCAAAGATGAATTTGACGACATGGTTGACAGCAACTCTGAACAGATCTATGCAATCCTGGGGAAAGAGGCCAAAGATATCAGAGATGATCTGAAAGAGGTCGTTCTCCACGTAAAGGAACAGCTTGCAGAAAATGCCGGGAAAACTGTTGCCGATATCACCGCAATGAGTAACAGTCTCAGCAGCCGCACCAGAAACCTCTTCATTGTGGGCTCCATCGTGGGATTTATTCTTCTGCTTACAATGCTGCTTCTCAATGCCAGATCCGTCCTCAGACTGCTCGGTGGCGAACCGGAAGCCATGGTGGCGCTCGCCACCCGTATTGCAAATGGAGATTTAAGCGAAAGCAAAAGCGACAAGTCCGTTCCCGGCAGCCTGCAGTCCGCCCTGCAGGATATGACAATCAATCTGCGCCGCCTGATCGGTAACATCGTGACCGAGGGAAGATCTCTCTCAGCCACCTCCACCGAACTGGCACTGGCCGCCGAGGATATGACAGGCGGAGCTGAACAGTCCGCAGCCAAAGCCGACACCGTGGCCGCTGCCACAGAAGAGATGTCCGCCAACATGGGAACAGTGACCATGGCAAGTGAGCAGGCAGCCCAGAACGTGAATGTGATGGCCAATGCCATGGAGGAGATGTCTTCCGCCATTCAGGGAATTGCCGCCAACACGGAAAAGGCAAACAGCATGACAGGTGAGGCCGTGGCCTATGCCAGAAGCTCATCAGAAAAGGTAAATCAACTGGGTAAGGCGGCGCGTGAAATCAGCAAAGTCACAGAGGTTATCACCGAAATATCAGAGCAGACCAACCTGCTTGCCCTGAATGCAACCATAGAAGCTGCCCGCGCAGGAGAGGCCGGAAAGGGTTTTGCCGTTGTTGCCAATGAGATCAAGGAGCTGGCAAAACAGACAGCTGAAGCCACCGGCGAAATTAAAAACAAGATCGAATCCATTCAGTCCTCAACGGACGAAACAGTCACTGAAATTACTGAGATCAGTACCGTGATCGACAGTGTCAACGATATCGTCTCCACCATTGCCACGGCAGTGGAGGAACAGTCCAGCACAGCATCAGACATCTCTTCCAACGTGAATGACGCCGCCAACGGCATCAGTGAAGTAAACGAAAATGTCTCCCAGGCCTCAATGGTGGCAGGGGAAATCGCCCGGGATATCGTGGATGTGAGCCAGGTCTCCAAAGAGGCCCGTGAAAGCAGTATCCGCCTCCAGGGAAGTGCGGAACATTTGAAAAATATCGCCGACACCATCAGTCGGGAAACGGGTCGCTTTAATCTTGGAGAGACCGCAAGGGCGCACGGCAGCAGGAATGCGGCTGCCAGCACGGGTCCGCTCCTGCGCTGGAACGCCAATCTTTCCGTAGGACTGAACTGTATTGATGACCAGCACAAGGTGCTCATTGATCTGATCAACGAACTGCATCGGCAGATGAGCTCAGCTGCACCGGAATCGGAAATAGGAACGGTCCTCAACCAGCTGATCGATTACACCAAAACCCACTTTGGCTTTGAGGAGGATCTCTTTACAGAACACGGTTATGAAGAGACGGAAGCCCATGTTCAGGTCCACAGCAAACTGGTATCCCAGCTGGTGGATTTTCAAGCCCAGTTCAAGAGCGGAAAAACAGATATTTCCATTGAGCTGATGGAATTTCTCAAGGACTGGCTCGTCAATCATATCAAAAAAACTGATACCAGGTACGTCCCCTTTCTGAGAAGCAAGGGTGTGAAATAAAGCCTTATTTTTTGAGGCCGAAGACGCCTTTCTTTTTTGATGAAAATGCCGGATTGTAGCCCTTGCGGCGGCGTCCGCGCCCTTTGGAACGGGAGGATTTCGCGGTAGTGGAATGGCGGGCCTCCTGTTTCACGGGCATCAGATGCAGATCAGTCTCATCACCACCGGTGACGGCCTCGGCGTAGAGTTCACAGAACAGTGAGCAGGATTTAAAGTAGCTTTTCTTCCTGATCCATTTTGGCCAGGAATTGTTTTCATGATATGCCAGAAACTGGGGCAGGCTGGCAAGTAATGTCACCATCTCCTGCCGGATGGATCGCCGCAGATTCAGCTGAACCCCAAGCTTTTCATCCAGCTCTTCACGCAGAATTTTGGAAAACTTGAACGCTGCAGCACCTTTGAGATTCTGATGCACCAGATCAAAACGTGCATTTGCCCAGGGAACAAGAATAAGGGCCAGCAGAAACTCGTTTCTCAGGGCCCTCTTTCCCGACTCTTTCGCCAGCAGTGAAATCCGGTCTATGACCTTCACCAGAGCAAGAAGCTGCTCCTTGTACGGCAGCTCTTTGCTCCCCGCTTTTTGAAAAAGCACCCTCCTGTACAAGCCGAAGATATCAAAAAACAGCTCTGAATCAAGGGCCAGTTCAAGCCAGTCCGCCAGGGCGGCACTGTGCAGATCCTTGAAGAACTCATCTCTGATTCTGGAAGGAGGACAGAGGCTGAGTTTTTCATGATTGACACAGATTGCCTCCCAGCTCGCAGGGGCAATGGAAAAGCCAAGCCTTCCCGCATGCCTGATGGCACGCAACATGCGCACCGGGTCCCTGGTGATACGACGTTCCGGCTCCCCAACAAACTGGACAACTGAATGATCAAGATCTTCAATACCACCGACATAATCGATGATTGTATCATTCTCAATCTCATAAAAGAGTCCGTTCACGGTGAGATCCCGACGCTGGGCATCTTCGGCAAGACTGCCGTAGGTGTTATTGGGAGCAAGGACAACCTCAGGGCCGTCAATGTCAAATTCACTGAGGGAACGAAGGGTTGAAACCTCAATCTCCTTGCCGTGAAAGAAGACCTGCACCAGCCTGAAACGCCTGCCGATGGTGCGGCTGTTACGAAAGAGTTTCCGGATCTGACCGGGCCGGGCATCGGTGGAAATGTCAAAGTCCTTGGGAGACTTGCCAAGATAGAGGTCACGCACCCCGCCACCCACCAGATAACCGGCATAGCCGTTATCCCGCAGGACACGAAGCACCTTCATGGCATCTTTATCTATCATATGATGCCGGATGGGATGCTCATCACTGGTGATGATCCGGGGTGTGCTGGAAAAAGTCATGGGCAGGTGAGAATGATCTTTTGAAGTATGCCTGAATCCGTGACGAATACATGGCAACAAGTATAATAGTACGCTGATTTTATCAAATTATATGTACAAAAGGTATGGCTGTATACTGCGTACTGTTCTGGCATACGATAATGACTTGCTTGCCTCTGTTTGTCAAGGAACATGGCTGCATTCAAAAAAAGAGAACAGCAATTCCACAGCCCGGCAACGGCTCACAAAATCACCTGAATCCACACAGAAAACACGATTTTTGGCCAATGGACCCGCATCTTCTTGACATTTTACTGTAATTGCGTTTTATTTTATCCTTTTTTGATAACGAATTTTTCCGGAGGAACTGCAGTGAAAATAAAGGCCCTGAACGGCTTTAAAGATATCGTACCCGGTGAGGTTGAGTTGTGGCAGAAGGTGGAAGAGACTGCCCGTGATATTTTTGCCCGTTTCAACTTCAACGAAATCCGCATGCCCATACTGGAGAAGACTGAACTCTTCGCCAGATCCATTGGTGAAGCAACCGATATTGTTGAAAAGGAGATGTACACCTTTGTCGACAAGCAGATCACCATGCGTCCGGAGGCAACCGCCTCCCTGCTTCGTGCCTACATCCAGCATGGACTCCATGTCCAGAAACCCATTCAGCGCCTCTTTACCATCGGCCCGATGTTTCGACATGAACGCCCACAGAAGGGGCGCCTCAGGCAGTTTCACCAGATGGATGTGGAGGTGCTCGGCACCCCGAATCCCCGGGTGGACGCAGAACTCATGGCCATGGGAGCCATGCTCCTTGAAGAGCTCGGCATCACCGTGAGCCTGGAGATGAACTCTCTCGGCTGTCCCGTATGTCGTCCCGGATTCCGCGAGGCACTGCTCGATTTTATTGAAGATCGTAAAGAGTCGCTCTGTGAAGACTGTGCACGACGCAGCAGGACCAACCCTCTGCGGGTGCTTGACTGTAAAAACCCCACATGCAGGGAACAGGTCGAAGAAGCGCCATCCATCCAGGAACACCTCTGTGAAGAGTGCGGTGAGCACTTTCAGGCGGTACAGGATGGTCTGCAGCAGCTGAACGTGCAGTACAGCCTCAACAAGTTCATGGTCCGCGGCCTTGATTACTACAGCCGTACCACCTTTGAGTTTATCACCCGGGATCTCGGTGCCCAGGCGGCGGTCGGTGCCGGTGGCCGTTATGACGGGCTGGTTGAAAAACTCGGCGGTCCTAAGGTGCCTGGAATCGGTTTTGCCATGGGGCTTGAACGTATTGTTCTGCTTCTGCAGCAGCAGGAGGAAAAGGCTGAAGAGAGTGACCGGATCGATATCTTTGTGGCGGGACTTGGTGAAAAGGCATCCGAATTTGCATTTCCCCTGGCCCACACACTGCGCCGTACCGGGCTCCTCACTGCCATGGACCATGAAGGCCGCAGCCTGAAGAGTCAGATGAAACAGGCAAACAAGGCACATGCCCGCTATGTCCTGATCATTGGAGAAAACGAACTGGAACAGGGAGCAGCAGTTCTCAGAAACATGGAGACTCAGGAGCAGCAGGAGATTGCTGTTTCCGACTCACTGTCTTCTGATTTACTGGAAATACTTTCTCCCGCGCAGAAATCATAACCGGGACAACAACAGTCCTTTATAAAAAATCAACCACGGAATGAAACGGGGTGCATCAGCACGTTTCAAAAAAGCTTATGGAATCAATGGGAACATTACGCAGGACCCACTCCTGCAACGACCTTGGCAGTGCCAATATTGGCGAAGAAATTGTCCTTATGGGCTGGGTACTCCGCAGACGTGATCATGGCGGAGTTATCTTCATTGACCTGCGGGACAGGCATGGTCTGACTCAGATTGTCTTCAACCCCGAGGTCAACCCCGAGGTCCACGCCAAGGCACACAAACTCCGCAGCGAATGGGTTATTGCCATCCGCGGCAGGGTCGAGGCACGACTTGAAGGCATGGCCAACAAAAAACTGGCCACCGGAGAGATTGAGGTCTTCATTGATGAACTCCGCATCTTAAATACATCTGAGACACCCCCCTTTCCCCTTGATGAAGAGAGTGATGTCTCAGACAATATCCGCCTCCAGTATCGCTATATGGATCTCAGACGCCCTGAAATGGCGGCAAAGCTGTATCAGCGGCACAAGGCGGTACAATCCATCCGCAACTACCTCAACGACAATGACTTTCTCGAGGTGGAAACCCCCATGCTCACCCGCTCAACCCCTGAGGGAGCACGTGACTACCTGGTTCCCAGCCGTGTCAACGCCGGAAAATTCTACGCCCTGCCCCAGTCCCCCCAGCTCTTCAAACAGCTGCTGATGATCGGTGGCATGGATCGTTACTACCAGATCGTCAAATGCTTTCGTGATGAGGACCTTCGTGCCGACCGCCAGCCGGAGTTCACCCAGATCGATATGGAGCTCTCCTTTATGACGGAAGAGCAGATCATCGAAATCACCGAGGGAATGATCAGCAAACTCTTCAAGGATACCCTGGGCATTGATGTGGCTCCACCGTTCAGGCGGATCAGTTATGATGATGCCATGAACCGTTTCGGTACCGACCGGCCCGATACCCGGTTCGGCTTTGAGCTGGTGGATCTC
>Ga0256834_1002269_pt1 | contig 12259 bp, 10 predicted proteins | sample 4281140metaG_FD_190536 | JGI IMG/M metagenome (GOLD analysis project Ga0256834, IMG submission 190536) | Hydrothermal vent microbial communities from East Pacific Rise, Pacific Ocean - 4281-140 | ecosystem: Environmental > Aquatic > Marine > Hydrothermal vents | place: Pacific Ocean: East... | reverse complement strand
GTCTAACTCATCATAAGGGAGTGCTTTTGAAAAGTACCACCCTTGCCCATACTCAATACCAATCTCTTTTAATACCTCTGCTATCTCTTCATTTTCAACAAACTCTGCAATAACTTTTATATTGTTATTTTGACAAAAATTACTTAGTGATTTAACAAGCGTATAGACAGGTTTATTGCGATGAATCTCTTTTATAAGGGAACCATCTATTTTCAAAAAATCTATCGAGAGATTTAACAGATGCCCCATGTTTGCATAGCCAGCACCAAAATCATCAATGGCTATTTGATATCCAAATATTTTTAATTTCTGAATAGAGAGTTCTACTTTTGAATAGTCAATACTTTTATTTTCTAAAAGTTCAATTTGAAGTCTATCTGCCAAATCAGAGTTTTCTGCCAGTAGTGATAAAATCGTTTCATTTAATAAATCATCAGCACTTAAATTTATAGAAATTTTCATTTTAGAATTTTTTCTTAACTTCTTTACATTAAATTCTATAACCCGTTTTGACAGATAACTATAGAGATGACTATCTTCCAAATCTGGTAAAATTTTATCTGGGAAGATTATATTTTCACCATCTTCTATACGTAGTAGTGCTTCATAGTGATGAATAGCCGAGTCCTCTAAGTTTACAATAGGCTGATAGTGACATATCAACTTATCTGACTCAATTAGCTCTTTTAATTTGTTTCTATAGAGCTTTTGACTATGTGTCATATCAAAAAAGACCACACAGTTTCGTCCATGACGTTTTGTCTCATAGAGTGCAGTATCGGCTTTGTGAATCACATCATTAATTGATTTTTCTAACTCTGTCTCTAGCAAAGCACCTATAGATATGGTTAACTTCACTCGTTTGTCTGGTATTCTAAAACTTTTTCTTTCAATATGCAAACAGATAGTTTCCATAAGTTCTTTAAACTCTTTTTCACTTGTTTTACTTTTTAAAATAAATAGTAAAAAAGATTCACCACTATACTCAACAAATATATCATCTTTTTTTAACAAAACATTAATAGTTTTTATAACAGAGTTGATTAAAATATCTCCATTTTTTCGACCATGTAGTGAATTTATACGTTTAAAAAAATCTAAATCTGCCAAAGCCATATAGTACTTTTCAAACTCTATTTTTTCATAATTTTCAATAAGGTAGGCTTTATTTAACGTATTGGTTTTTGAGTTATAATACATTTTGTATCTTACATATTTTCGATAAAGTAAATAGTAACTAATAAGTATAAAAATAATCATTACAAAAAACAGTGCAACATTGATACTTTTTACATTTAAATTTAGTAATTTAGATATAGAGAGTAAACTCTCATCACTATAGTCCACAACAAGAAAAGCCTTAACTTTATCATCTTGAATAATTGGCTTAATAAGAGTAAAACCTATATTGTCAACATCTTTTTGTATAAATGTTTTCTTCTTACTATCCTTTAATATCTCCAAATAGGGGTTTATAGATACGGGACGAAAAAGTTCACCTAAACTTCCTCTATCTTCTTTTGCTGTATCAAGAAGATAGAAAAGTTGATGCTTTACAGGATAAAGTACAAAAAGTGATTGAATATCTTTATTACGAAGAAGTAATAAAGATTTTTCATTTTTTACTCGTAGTTCTTTACTTAAACGATTTGTCTTAACAAAGTCTATTTTATTCTTGATTATATGATCTAATACATTCTCTGAACTATTATCTACTATTTCAATGGCATGGTTTAAAAGTATATTTTTTAACTTATGTTCATAGACTTCATTGTTCTTATAAAAATATAAAAAAGTTATAAAAACAATAATAATAAATGAAAACACAATGTAATAATGTTTATTTTTGTTTAACAACATAAATTTTATATTCACTCTCTTTTTGTAAGGTTTTTCTTATAATTAAGAGATTTTAACATAATATAGTGCCTAAAAGTGAATATTGAAGAAAATTATTGTAAAAGTTTGATTTTTTTCTCTACTTTTAGAGCCAATTTATATACAAGTAGAGTTAAGATAACAAGTTGGAACTATGTAATTATTAAATTTTTTAGGTAAGCTTAATAATTTATTTTCAAGTCGTTCTTTTATAAAAATAATTTGTGTTCTGTTCTTTTTCAAGTAAATTGCACCTATACTATTTTTATCATTTTTTAACTCTTCATAAGAACTAACTATCACTATTTTTTCACTCTCTGCATTTTTTGGAAAAAGAAGTATGTCAGCATCATCATATGATGTTAAATTAATCTTTCTATACATTGCATTATTGGTTTCACTGCTGTGAAATTTTAATTTATTGAGAGAATGAATACTAAGAAGTACACTGTTCACTTCATTTATATTTAATCCAGCAAAAGTAATTAGGGGGAAGAGTATAGATATTACTGCTATTTTTTTCATTATTGAGTCCTCTTCTATATGATACTATATAACATCATAAAACATGATTAAACATATAAATGATTAAAAAGTAAAATAGTCAATATTTTGATATAATTCCATCATTATATAATCAAGGATTTAAATGCGTGTATTAACAGGAATCCAAGCCTCAGGAAAACTTCATATAGGAAACTATTTTGGAGCCATGAAACCTATGATAGAGCTTCAAGAAAAAGAAGAACTTTTTACATTTATAGCAAACTACCATTCACTTACTACCTCTAAAGATGCCAAACTTTTAAAGCAGCTTACTTTTGATGCTGCTGTAGATTACTTGGCTTTAGGTATTGACCCAGAAAAAACAACTTTTTGGGTACAAAGTGATGTACCACAAGTACTTGAACTCTACTGGATTCTTTCAAAGTTCACACCAATGGGTCTGCTTGAAAGAGCCCACTCCTATAAAGATAAAGTAGCTAAAGGTATCACAGCTAACCATGCCCTATTCTCCTACCCTGTACTTATGGCAGCTGACATACTTCTACTCGACACCCAAAAAGTACCTGTAGGTAAAGACCAAATTCAACATGTAGAGATGACACGTGATATAGCAATAAAGTTTAACAATGAGTATGGTGAAACATTTACTCTACCAGAACATGTTGTAAATGAAAATGTAGCAACCATTCCCGGAATAGATGGTCAAAAAATGTCAAAATCTTATGATAATGCTATTGATATATTTATGGAAACAGAGAAGAAACTACAAAAGAGATGTAACAAAATAGTAAGTTCCTCTACACCCCTTGGTGAACCACTAGAGTATGAAGGTTGTAACATATATAACTTGGCTTCACTCTTTTTAGATGACGATAGAAAAGTAGAACTCCAAAAACGTTACGGAACAGGTGAAGAGGGTTATGGTCACTTTAAACAGTACCTAAAAGGTCTTATTTGGGATGAATTTGCAGAAGCTAGAGAGAAACGTGAGATGTATATAAATAATCCTAACTTAGTAAAAGATATACTAAGTGATGGTGCTAAGAAAATGCAAAAAGTTGCAGATGCAAAAATGGCTATAGTTCGCGAAGCTGTAGGTATTTTATAACCACATATCAGCTATTTTTCTCAACCCTGCTACATTATCTGAGGCAAAGATTTTTAACTCTGCCTCTTTACTTTTACTGCTCAAATGATAACGAGCTTCCAGATACTCTACTATCGCTTCTCCAGAATGAATTAAAATAGGTTTATTTGAAAAATAACCCTGCAAACTATCTCCAATAAGAGGAAAATGAGTACAACCTAAAATAATAGCCTTAGGCTCTTTAATCTCTGAGAAATAGTATTTCATCGTAGAGTTTAAAATCTCACCTTCAAATATACCCTCTTCTACCAACGGTACAAAAAGTCCTGTTTGAAGTGAGGTAATATTTGTATGTCCCAGTTTTTGAAGAGCATCTTCATAACGTTTAGAGGTAATAGTCGCACGAGTAGCGATAATCAAAATATTATCATCTTTTTTTAACTTACTATTTTCTAATGCCAAAACCCCCGGCTCTATTACCCCTAAAACAGGGTAGGCACTTTGAGCATTCATCTCAGGTAAGGCATAAGCAGATACTGTATTACAAGCTGTAATTAGTAAGTCAATATCAAAGTTGTTAAAAAATTCTAAGGCTTCAAGGGAGTAACGAATAATGGTATTTTTATCTTTAGGACCATAAGGAACACGAGCTGTGTCCCCATAATAGATAACCTCATCAAAAAGGTTATGAGCCAATAGGCTTTTTACAACAGAGAGTCCACCAGCCCCTGAGTCAAAAACACCTATTTTCATTAATAGGTTCTCCTTATATTTAAGCAAAGCTCAAATATAATTCCTCTCACTAAAGCTTCGACTATCGTCTCAGGTACCATATTTATCGGCTAACCATTCATAATGGCTAAGAACTCTTCATTGGTTTTAGTTTTAGACATTTTAGAGAACAAGAACTTTAATCCTTCTACATCTTCCATACCCTGCATAGCATTACGAATAGCCCATACTTTTTGCATAACTTCTGCATCGACCATCAGTTCTTCTTTTCTAGTTCCAGATTTAGTTACATCAATAGCAGGATAGATTCTTCTTTCAGAAATATAACGGTTAAGGACAACTTCTGAGTTACCTGTACCTTTAAACTCTTCAAAAATAACCTCATCCATACGTGAACCTGTATCTATAAGAGCTGTAGCAATAATAGTTAAAGAACCACCCTCTTCAATGTTTCTAGCAGCACCAAAAAATCTTTTTGGTTTATGAAGTGCATTTGCATCAACCCCACCTGAAAGTACTTTTCCTGAACTTGGTGTTACTGTATTGTAAGCACGTGCAAGTCTTGTAATGGAGTCGAGTAAAATTACAACATCTCTACCACTCTCAACACGTCTTTTTGCTTTTTCAATTACCATTTCTGCTGTTCTTACATGGTTTTGTGCAGGTAAATCAAAAGTTGAAGAGTAAACCTCACCTTTTACACTTCGCTGCATATCTGTAACCTCTTCTGGTCGCTCATCAACCAAAAGTACCATAAGTGATACTTCTGGTGTGTTATGAGAAATACCATGAGCCAACTCTTTAAGAAGCTCTGTTTTACCAGTTCTTGGAGGAGCAACAACCAATGCTCTTTGCCCTTTACCTATAGGAGCAAACAAGTCAAGTACACGACCTGTTAACTTCATTGGGTTATACTCTAATTTTAATTGATCAGTAGCATATAGAGGTGTAAGGTTATCAAAAAGAGGTCTTTTTTTAGACTCTTCAGGTGGTAGGTAGTTAATCGCTTCTATTTTAAGAAGTGCATAGTACTTCTCTTGCTCTTTAGGCTGTCGTACTTGACCTGTAACGATGTCACCATTTCTAAGTGCAAAACGTTTAATCTGAGTACCACTTACATAAGTATCATTTTGAGAGTTGGCAAAATTTCCATCTTCTGAACGTAGGAATCCATACCCATCATTCATAACCTCTAAGATACCTGTAAAGAGAATAAACCCTCCTTGAGATACTTGAGACTTTAAGATTTCAAAAATCAAGTCTTTACGTTTAAACTCGTTTGGGTTTTCAACTTTAACTTGATGAGCGATAGTTACTAGCTCTTCTAATGGTTTTGATTGAAGCTCTTCAACTTTATATCCATCAACAGGAACGTGTGTTCTATTATTATTTTTTTTATTGTTGTTATATTTTTTGTTCTTTTGTTCGCTCATAAGTCCTCTTGAAAGCTATATATTGGAGTGTTTTGTACAGTTAGTACGTGTAGTTGTGTCATTATAATCTACTTTTTGTTAATCTATGATGATATTGCCATAAATAGTAATGGTACATAGGTAAATATACCAAGAAGTCCCATCCATGGAGCAATTTTACTATTTAACATTAGTGCTAATTCTGGATCCATCTCTCGCTTTTGATAACGTTGTTTTATCATCTCAATTTTAAAGAACAGATCAAATACTTTGAACAGTAAAATTATAATAATGTAAAAATTAAAAGCATCAAAATATAGAGCAACACAGAGTACAAAATAAAAAGTTGGATGAGAGATAAAAAATAGGAAAATACTCTTCTTATAATATTCATACAATCTATCAATCATCTCACCTAAAGTACCAGCCTTCTGAAAGTGTGCTTCAATTAATTCTAAAAAAATCATAACTATTATAAGTTGCATTACTAAGTTCATGCCATAATGGTATCAAATAATTAATAGCAAATAGGTATAATTCTTTAAAAAAAAGAAGATTCATGCCAAAACTTTATATAACTGATTTAGACCATACATTTTTACACAGTACGCAAACAGTAACTGACTTCTCTAAAGAGGTTTGGAATGAAAAATCTCATCATGCACTACTCTCCATTGCGACGGCTAGAAGCTTCTCAAAAACAAGTGAATTTCTAAAAGGTCTCAACTTAAAAGCACCCCTTATCCTTATGGATGGAGCCATGGTTGTTAGCCCAGAACAGAAGCTTATTGACCTTAAAACTTTAGGTAAAGAGATTGGTGATGCCATCATAGAAGAGAGTGTACAATTTGGAATTTACCCTTATGTTATTTCACTCAATAACCATGAAACACTGGATGAAACCTTTTCTATACCTCCTATTTTAAATAACTATCAAGAATTTTTAATAAGAGAGAACTATGCTAGCGACAAACGATTAAATCATAAGAAAAAAATAGAGGGTGCAGAAGATACACTGAAACTTGTCTACATGGGTGAAGAGAAAGTTTTACGCCCTTTAGCCAAACATCTCTCAAAAGTTTTTGGAGATGCAATAGAAGTAAAACTGGCTCCTGAAAACTATATGAAATGTTATTTCTTAACCATACTCCATCCACTTAGTGATAAAGCTCATGCTCTATCTAAGGTATTAGAGTACTTAAATAAAGACTCTATAGATACTACTGTTTTTGGAGATGGATTAAATGATATAGGTATGTTTAAACTTGCAGGGACAGCAATTGCAGTCGCAAATGCTCTGGATGCTGTTAAAAATGAAGCTGATATTGTTTTAACAAAAAGTAATGATGAAGATGCCGTAGCAACTTATCTGCAAAGTACCATTAACTCTTAGAAGTTAATTTTGTACCCTACTCCGTATTGATTTTTAATTAAATCTTTAGGGATTTTTTTACGAAGATTTTTTACTAAGGTTCTTATAGATGAGTTGGTAACTGTTTTGTCAAATTCATCACCCCAAACATAGAAAAATATTTCATCATCACTACAAGGTACTCCTGCTTTTTCTACTAAAAGTTCAAAAAGTTTTGATTCTCTCTTCGTAAGCATTATAGATTTATTGTCTGTAAACAGAGTTTTACTCTTTCCATCCCACATAGAATTACATGGTAAAGGTATGTTATGACCACCATCTATCTTTTTTGAGACTTTTAAAAGTGCTTTCATTAAATCACTTCTACCCACTGGTTTAATGAGATAAGAAGAGAAATTAAGTTCAACAATTTCCAATAGTATCTCTCTATCAGAGTGAGCTGTTAATGCAATTATAAATACATCTTCATCTATTTTTCTAATCTCTTTTGCCAATCCTATACCATTGAGTTTAGGAATAAGTAAATCCATAACAATTAGATGAGGCTTGTATTCTTTATATAGAGCTAATGCTTCTTCTCCATCACGTGCCACATGCAAAGATTTAGAGCAATCTTCTAAAAAGTATGCATACTTGTCAATGATTGACTCTTCGTCTTCTACATATAAAATGGTTAAATTTTTTAAAGTTTTCAATACTCTTCATTTCCAATATAATTAATAATTTACTACAATAGTTACATAATAATGTGAGATAAAAGTGATATTCTAGATAAAAAACCTAAAAATATATTAAAGAATGTTATATTTTTCTCTTTTTACCCAAATTTTTTGGTATTATCATTTTACAGTTGACACCTTTATTTTGATTATAAATCTGGACTGACCCCGACATACTCTCTTCTACAATCATTTTTAATATATAAAGACCCAAACCTGTTCCTTGTGATTCATGCTTTGTTGTAAAGTATGGATTGAAAATATCTTTTAGTATCTCTTCTGAAATACCTCCACCATTATCTTCGATATTGATATGAACATTATTATCAACCTCTTTAATATCTATATTTATAACAGCCAACATCTCATTTCCTCTAGCAGCATCTATAGAATTATGTATTACTATCAATAAAGCCTGTATCAACTCTGACTGATAACCAACCATTTTAATGTTAATATTGTTAATATTCGAGAAAGTAATCTCCTCTTTAATAAACATAGATGCCAACCTTTTACTACTTTTTAGTGCATCATATAAAAGAAACTCTTCTAACTCTTTTTTATGAGAAAAAAGATTCATAAAATCATGAATGGTTTTAGAAAGATAAGAGGTAATGCCTTCAATATCATTTAAGTGTTTGTCAAACTTATCTCTACTTAATTTCTCTTTTCTATAGTCTATATCCATATTTAGTACCACACCATTTATTTCAGACAGTGGTTGTCTCCATTGATGTGCTATGGTCGATATCATCTCTCCCATTGAAGCCAATTTACTTTGCTCCACCAACAATACTTGTTGTTCAGACTGTTCTCTTTGTATCATTTTTATCTTATATGCCAAAATAAATGAAAAACATAAAACTTCAAAAAGTATTAAAAACTGAAAGATATAATCAGATGGAATATCTGTCTCAATAATATTTAAATAGACAAGAGGAAGTAAAAGTCCAACAAAAGAGACTATCGTCCATACCCAAGAGTAGATTTTTGCAACACTGTCCTTTTTAACATAAGCCAAATAATACGTTACAAAAATAACAATTGCTACGTATATAGGGACTATCACAAAGAAAAGATTAAAAAGAAACTGAGCATAGATAAATTGTTGAAATTCAAGCATAATAATATTGATGATTGTTGCGATTATAAAGTAACCAATGAAAATATTTAGAACACTATTTATTTTGGGTAATTGCTCTTTCAAATTTAAAATAGATTGTATAAAGAGTGTCATCGAGACAAAAAATGCTCCAGAACTTACATAGAATATCCATGTATAATCAGCGAAATAACGTTGTGAAAAACCAAAAAGACCTGCAAAGTAAACAGTTAGCCAAAAAGTATAAAATACATAATACAAATAGGCTCTAAATTTTAGAAGAAAATATAAAAATAGATTATAAAACATCATCATCAACATTCCACCAAAAAATAGACCTTCTACTATATTATAAGTTTGGTAAAAATCTAAAAGATACTCTTTGGTCACCAACGAAAAGTCTATATCTATTTTATTGTAGTTTTGTATTTTAAAAAGAACCTCTGCCTCTTCATTTCCAGCCAAGGTCAGAGGAAAAATCATATGATTTACATTAAATTCTCGCTCTCTATTCTTTGAGATAACACCATCCACAATACGCTCTACAACTTTACCCTCTTTTAAAAGAAAGTATTCAATATTATAAGTAAATTGATTTTCTGATTTTAAATAATATGTTTTTTTCTCAGAACTGATATTTTTTATCTCTAATTTTGTCCAGTATGGCTTACTTGCATTAGAGAGGGTATTAAATATTTTTTTACTATCTTCCCATTTTTTAGATAATAAACTATCTGGTGTATCTTTTATATCTTCTGCTAAAGTATAGACCATATACTCTTTTGTTTTATAAAAATCGCCTGTACCTATTTCTAATGTTTTAGAATGAAGCAGAGTAGCTAAAAAAAGAAAAGTAAGTAAAAATAGTTTTTGCATTATCTTCTAACACCAACTATTTTAGAAGACTATTTAAACTGTTTAGGCGTTCTGGTGTTCCTATATCATACCACTGTCCTGCATAATGTTCTGTTGTTAACGTGTTGTTATCAATAGCCTTAAAAAGAAGTGGAGCCAAACCTTGCTTACCATAAGTTAAATCATTAAACATCTCTTTTGAATAGTAACCTATACCAGAAAAAGTATATTTATTTTCACTTTCATCTAAAAAGAAATCACCATTGGGGTTATGTTCTGGATTGTCTATAAGTACCAAATGGGCCAAACTATTTTGAGCAAGTTTAAAAAAGCTATCATATCTGTAGTCTGTCCAAACATCTCCATTGATAACTAAAAAGGTATCACTAAGTAGTGGAAGAGCTTTTACTATTCCCCCTGCTGTCTCTAATGCACCTTCACTTTGTTCATCTGAAAAAGTTATATTTACTCCATACTTTGATCCATCACCCAAATAGTCAATAATCTGCTGACCTAAATAGGCAACATTTATAACCATGGTTTTAAATCCTGCATCACGTAAACGTTCTATATGCCAAACAATAAGGGGCTTTCCCCCTATCTCTAAAAGTGGTTTTGGTTTGTGGTCGGTCAAAGGTCGCATTCTCGACCCCAAACCTGCTGCAAGTATCATTGCCGTCATATTTTCTCTCTATTATATAATATTAGGCTATTATATAATGTTTTTATTGATTATCCTAATCAATTAAACTATTTTATCTAAAATCTTCTCCAAAGGCTTAAACTCATCATATCGAGCTATGTTTTCTCTTATATACGTTAGTGTCATAGGAATATCATTTATATAGGCTGGTTTGTTGTCTCTTATTTTTAGACGGGCAAAAATACCTAATATTTTAATATGCCTCTGCATTGCCATAAAGTCAAACCAGCGAATGAATTGCTCGTCACTAACATCTTTTATACCTTTTAAAATTTTAAACTCTAAGACCAACTCAACTATCTTTTCTCTGTCAAATTTAATATATACATCGTTAAGAAGTGAGGCTAAATCATAGGTGATAGAACCTATAAGGGCATCTTGATAATCTATAACCCAAACTTTTCCTCTACCTGCAAACATGATGTTACGAGAGTGAAAATCTCTATGAACAAAATAACCTTGGGGTTGAGCTATAACCTCATTTTTTATAAGCGTTAAAACACTATTCAAATCATTTTTTTCTTCATTATTTAATGTAATGCCTAAATGTTTTTCTAAATACCACTCAGGCATAAGATTCATCTCAAGCATTAAAAACTCTTCATCATACAAGTCTAAACCTGTAGTATCTGCTTTTTGCATCTTTAAAATTTCGTAAATAGCTCTGGTATAGAGTAACTTACAACTCATCTCGTTGAGTACATTTATAAGGTGAATATCTCCCAAATCTTCTATGAGTAAGTATCCTAAACTCAAATTTTGTGCATAAACCCTTGGTATTTGAACATCTGCTTTAAGCAGCCGTACACTCACATCTATAAAAGGGTAAATACTCTCAACTTGCATAGATGAATCCATAACAATATAACTTCTACCTTTTATCAAAAGACGATAATACTTTCTATAACTTGCATCAGCAGAAACCACTTCTAACTTGCAATCTTTATACCCTAAACTCTCTATCCATGCTTCAACTTTTTGCATATAACCCTCCTAAAATCGTACTTCTTTTTGCACCTGTTACACTTTTTAGTGCTACAGGCTTCTCCCTTAGACGCATATATGCAAACCATGCAAATATCATCGCTTCTAAATCATCACTATTTATATTATAATCATCTGTTTTTTTTACATCTACTTTTGGCAGTAATTTTTGTAACTCACTTACTAAAAAAATATTGTTGGCACCACCACCACAAAGCAGTAACTCTTTTATATTAAACTTTTTCACCTCATTAGCTATAGACTGAACAGTCACGGCTAAAAGGGTTGCTTGTATATCTTCTTGAGGTATTCTATCAAATGAATCCAAATAGTTTATTAAAAATTTCTTATTAAAGTATTCACGACCTGTACTTTTAGGATATTTTAAGCTAAAGTACTTATCATTCAAAATATTATTTAACAATTCATCATGAACAGTCCCAGATTTAGCCCATGTTCCATCTTTATCATAAGCCAAACCTTTATGTTCTAAAATCCACATATCCATGAGTACATTTCCACAGCCCGTATCATAGCCTATCAGCTCTTTACCTAAAATAGATATATTTGACATGCCTCCAATATTAAGCACAGCAGAAGATTTGAGATGGGAAAATAAAAATTGATGAAACGCAGGAGCAAAAGGAGCTCCTTGCCCACCTAAGGCAACATCTTTAGCTCTAAAGTCAGCTACCACATCTATGCCTGTTTCAACTGCCAACACAGAAGGGTTACCTAACTGCATAGAGAAAGGAGTCTCTCCATTTGGTTCATGCCAAAGCGTTTGACCATGTGAACCAATAGCTACTATATCTTGAGGTTTTAAATTCTCTCTTTCTAGTAAAGCATTAACAGCTTTTGCAAAAACTACTGCCAATTTATAATCTATCTCACCTATCTGCTTTATG
>Ga0256834_1002268_pt1 | contig 12259 bp, 16 predicted proteins | sample 4281140metaG_FD_190536 | JGI IMG/M metagenome (GOLD analysis project Ga0256834, IMG submission 190536) | Hydrothermal vent microbial communities from East Pacific Rise, Pacific Ocean - 4281-140 | ecosystem: Environmental > Aquatic > Marine > Hydrothermal vents | place: Pacific Ocean: East... | reverse complement strand
CTTTGTCTTGCCTGCCTTTATGAGCTCTATTGTTTCGGGTTTGAGCCTAATCCTCCCTTTCGCAACGGCTTTTCGAAAAACAATGTCCTTGTGGCCGATTTCAACCATCTTAACGCCCTTCTCGTCAACGTGAGTCAGCTCCATGGTAACACCCCACAAAAAGGGAGATGAAATCAGCCCTTAGCTACTCCCATCGGGCGCATTCTCGCGACGAGCTTCGCTATGCCGGCCTGATGGACGACGCTGACGACGTTGTCCACGCTCTTATACGCGCCGGGAGCCTCCTCTGCAACGACCCTGAGGGAAGCCGCGCGGACGTAGATTCCCCTCTGGAGGAGCTCGTTTCTCAGCCTGTCGCCGCGGTACTGCTTCGTCGCCGCCTTCCTGCTGAGGAGCCTTCCGGCACCGTGGCAACTCGAACCGAAGGTCTCCCTCATCGAACCCTCTGCACCGGCCAAGACGTAGCTCGCGGTGCCCATCGAGCCCGGAATGAGGACCGGCTGTCCGACGTCGCGGTAAGCTCTCGGCACGTCCGGGTGGCCGGCAGGGAAGGCCCTCGTCGCTCCCTTCCTGTGGACGACGACCCTAACTTTCCTCCCGTCAACCTCGTGCTCTTCTACCTTCGCTATGTTGTGCGCCACATCGTAAACCACGTGCATCTCCATGTCCTCAGCTTTCCTCTTGAAGACCTCCTCAAAGCTCTCCCTGACCCAGTGGGTTATCATCTGCCTGTTGGCCCAGGCGAAATTTGCAGCAGCTTTCATCGCGGAGAAATAGCGCTGTCCCTCCTCGCTCTCGAATGGAACGCTCACCAGCTCGCGGTCGGGCCAGGGAATCCCGTACTTCCTGTTGGCCTTCTCCATTATCCTGAGGTAGTCGCTCGCCACCTGGTGGCCGAGGCCGCGCGAACCGGTGTGAACCATCACAACGACCTGCCCCTCGAAGAGGCCGTACGCTTTGGCTATCTCATCGTCGTAGATTTTGTCAACGACCTGAACCTCGAGGAAGTGGTTTCCTGAACCAAGGGAGCCGAGTTGAGGAGCACCCCTCTGCTTCGCCCTCTGGCTTACTGCACTGGGGTCTGCACCTTTCATCCTCCCGCCTTCCTCGAGGTGTTCCAAATCCTCCTTCCAGCCGTAGCCGTTCTCAACTGCCCACTTGGCACCGTCCGCTAAGACGTCATCGAGCTGGGTCCAGTGGAGCCTCACACGTCCCTTGCTTCCAAGTCCGCTAGGAACATTCTTGAAGAGGGTATCAACGAGCTCCTTGATGCGGGGTCTCACCTCCTTCTCGGTGAGGTTGGTTCTGATAAGCCTGACGCCGCAGTTGATATCGTATCCGACGCCTCCGGGGCTTATTACGCCCTCCTTCACGTCAAACGCTGCGACACCTCCAATCGGGAAGCCGTAGCCCTGATGTCCATCGGGCATGACGATGGAGTACTTGTATATGCCGGGGAGCATTGCAACGTTGGCGGCCTGCTCAAGGGTTCTGTCCTGCTTCATTTTTTCAATCAGCTGGTCGTCGGCATAAACCCTGCCCGGAACGCGCATCCGCTTGTCGAACTTGGGAATCTCCCAGCGGATTTTGTCTATTCTCTTCAGCGGCACCATCGCTCTCACCCTTAGGGTATTCTAACGCCAGAACTTTAAAACCTTAGCACCGAATTTCCAACCGCTACTCCTTTATACCCTCTTCTCGAAAATTTCTCGATGGCCGGGAATCTGCTCAAGAACATCGGGCATCTGATGGCGGGGAACTTCGCGAGGAGCATGATAATGGTCTTTTTCACAATCTACATAATCAGGATTATCAGCGTTCAGGACTTCGGTGTGTACTCCACCGTTCTGGCGTTCTCCGCGATAACGACGGCTTTCGTCAACTTCGGCCTCGATACCTATCTCACGAGGGAAGCCAGCAAGGAAAAAGACGTGTTCATCCCGCTTCTCAAAACGGTTACGAAGGCCCGCTTCCTGCTCTTCGCCCTTTCAGAGGTTCTCCTATACGCTCTCCTCAAGGTTCTTGGTTACTCCGAGGAAGTTATCATACTCACCCTCGTCTTCGCCTTCGACCCACTTCTCTGCTTCCTCCTCGACTCCATATACTCAATCCTCTACATCGAGGGCAGAACGCATCCTGTGGCACTGGCGGAGTTCGGAAAGAGGGCACTGCTTCTGCTTTTCGTCCTGTTCACTGCCAAGCTCGGCCTTTTCTGGATTGTAATCTCCTATATCGTCGCGGATTCAATAGTTCTGGCATTTCTCTACCTCGATTACAAGAGGCTGGTGAGGGACTTCCCGAGGGGGAGCGGCGTTTCCCTGGTTGAGGTTCTCAGGAAGAGCCTTCCATTCTCCCTCCAGACTTTGACCGGCCTCTTCTTCTGGAACGTGGACATAATGATGGTGTCAAAGCTCCTCGGAGCTGTCGCAACGGGATTCTACAACGTCGGCGCGACGATTTTCAAGGCGATATACTTCATTCCCCAGTCCTTCGGTTCGGTGCTCTTTCCCAAGATGAGCGAGGCCCACCACGAGGGCAACCTCGAAAGGCTCCGCGGGCCAATCCTCGAGTCCACCAAGAGCCTTCTCTTAATAGCGATTGGCATCGTGCTCTACTCCCAGACGAGCCTTCCCTACTACATTCCCCTGCTCTTCGGCGACAAGTATGCCCCTGCGATGAAGCTCATGGGCCCGATGTCGCTCATAGTGCTCTTCTACTTCCCGGCCTTCATCGGTCAGAGCCTCCTCATGGCAATCGGGCGTGAGAAGGAAGCCGTAAACACGCTGGTTTTCGCGAACATCGCCAACTTCGTCCTGAACCTGATTTTCATAAAGCTCTTCGGACTCCTCGGTGCTGTTTATGGAACGGTGGTCAGCCAGGCCCTCTTCCTCGGGGCGACGGTTTACTACCTCCGCGACGTCCTCCCGAAGGTGCTCCCCCCGATGGAGCTCGCGAGGAGTCTCGTCCGGGGAACCCTCGCGTGGGTTCTCACTGCCCTGGCCGTCCTCTGGCTGGAGAACTACGTAAAGCCGGACTGGGCCGACAACCTGTACTTCCTGACGCTCTACCTGCTCTACAAAACGGGGATAATAAAGGTGGAAGGTTTCAGAATCTAATCCATTCTTAACCTTCTCTCCTTCGGGACGTAGTTGAGCAACCTCCCGTTCTTGGCCTTAGCGGAGCCGAGGTAGTAGGAGCGCCATTTGAGGAGCACCCAGCCGTCCGGCGCATCAATCTCAACACTCTCCCCGGCCAAGTAGCGCCTCGCTCGCTCATCGTCCAGCTCAACAACGTTCTTCGTTGCCCTTGGTCCGATGAGGAAGGCACCCTCGATGGTAAGCCTTATTCCATCGCTCTCTATCCTGCCGAAGTAGATGCCTCTTCTGCCGGTGTCGCTTATCTTCAGCCTACAGGGCTTGTAGGCGTAAACTTTACGATGGTTGCCCCGGATTTCGTAGATTAGCTCCGGAGCATAACCGTAGTTCTCGATGAGGAGCCTTTTAACGAGCTCGGCATCGCCGGTTTTCCCAATCTCGTTTCTTGGGTTGCTCATTCCCCATCACCCGGCTTGACTATCTTCGCTATGAAGAACGCCTCGGTGTCGTTGTCGTTCGGGTGTATGCGCAGAGCTTTTCTCAGCTCGTCCGAGTAGGCCTTCCCCTCCCACTCAAGGACCGGCTTGCTCGTCTTCACGGGCAGGTCTATCTTTTCAAGCCTCGCGTCGGTCTTCCTCAGGAGGTAGTCAACGACCTCCTCGTTTTCCAGCGGGTCTATTGTACAGGTCGAGTAGACCATAACCCCACCCGGCTTCAGCGCCTTGTAACCGGCCAGGATGAGCCTCTTCTGAATGTTCATGTACTTGACGACTGCCTTCTCACGCCACTCCCTCAGGAAGCGCCAGCTCTTTCGTATCATTCCGACAGAGGAGCACGGTGCATCCAATAGAACCCTGTTGAAGGTATTCTCGAAGCGTGCGAATTTGGCCCCGTCCCTCGTTGTTACCCTCGCTATCAGGACCCCCATCCTGTTGAGGTTCGCTATCAGAACGTTGGCCCTGTCCCTGTTGGGGTCGTTGGCTATTATACAGCCTTCGTTCTCCATGTACTGGGCTATCTGCCCAGTCTTCGAGCCCGGCGCGGCGGCCATATCCAAAACCAGCTCCCCCGGCCTCGGCTCGAGAACCACCGACGGAATCATCGAGCTGGCTTCCTGGCCAAAGATTAAGCCGAGGCCGTGCTCCGGGACCTTCGCGAGGTTGTCAACGTTGATGAAGAACCCCTCCCTGACCCAGGGAATCGGCTCGAGCTCGAACTCCTCTCTGAGTCTCTTAACCACCACCTCCAGCGGGGCCTTGAGCGTGTTCACCCTTATGCTCTGCCTGAGGGGCTTAACCATGAGCTCCCAGAACTCGTCCGAATCGTCGAGCTTTGAGTAGCGTTCGTAAAAGGCCGGATTGGTTTCCTTAATAACGTCCCTCGCGCTCATCCAATCACCTCACAGGTCGGGGACGAACTGCGCCATCCAGCGCCCGTCCGGCAGTTTCTCAATCCTCATGTCGTGGTAGGTTATCGCCTTGACTTCCTCCTTCGGCTCGTGCTTCTCGTAGTCGAGAGGTTCTCCGCAGGCTTTGGCTTTGAGGCGGTAGCCGTTCTCGGTCTTCTCTATCCTGACCCTGACGTCGCCGAAGACCAGTCCCTCCATGTCATGGAGCACTAGGAGTTCCTCAAGGAAGCTGTACAGGAGCGCCTCCAAGTCCTCTTCCTCCACCTCAACCTCGCGGCACTCCCCCGGCTCGACCTTCCTCACGTCCACCATAACATCAAAGAGGCCCAGCGCGACCGCCTCAAAGGCCTCCTCCAGCGTTGAGCCGTAACCGCGAACGCCTATGTCGGCGGTGTGCTCGTAGTGCTCCCAGGTTCTCATTCTCTCACCCCCACGAGGATTGAGTTCAAGCCCTCTTTGAGGGCCATCTCGTGAAGCCTCTTATCTGCGGTGTAAAAGGCATCGGCTCCTACGTACTTCGCCGAAACTATTTGCAAGGCGTCTGCCTGATAAATGTGATACCTCTCAATCAGCTCCCACGCATCAGCTAGGAGTAGGGAATGGACGGGAACGACCTCGAGGACACCCAGCCTCGTGAACCGCTTTACCTCCGCCAGGAAGCCCCTCTTCAGAAAGTTGAACTCCTCCTCGGTGAGCTGGCCCCTCCTCAGCTTTTTGTCGAATATCCCGATTACCTCACCTATGTTCCAGAAGCTGAAGGCCAGCTTTACCTCACCCCTGTAGGCGTCCCTGAAGGCTTTCTTCACGAGGTCGCTTCCGTTTTCGTTCAGATACCTCTTCAAGATTGCGCTACTGTCCAAGTAAACGCTCCTCGCGGTCATCCCTCATCTCCCTCAGGAGCTTTTCACTGCTCTCGCCACCAACGTTGAGTGGCTCGAACCACAGGGGAACCTCGGAGTCGTCAACGTCCTTCAAGACCTCGTTTATGAGGTAGTTCATCAGCGCCTCCTCCAGCAGTCTGCTGACCTCGCTCCCCTCCCGAAGGGCCAGCTCTTTAAATTCCTTCCACAGCTCCTCATCGACGTAAACGCTCGTCTTAACCTTCCCCATGCCATCACCTGTAGGTAATTACCGACATCGGTATATAACCCTATCGAAACCGTTAATTAGACCGCCGTCGAAACGAAGGCAGGTGGTTGCATGAGGGAGGTAACGCCAAAGAAAATCCGCGAGATGAAGGGGAAGGAGAAAATCACGATGGTGACGGCATACGATTACCCCTCGGCGCTCCTGGCGGATAAGGCGGGAATTGACATTGTCTTCGTTGGTGATTCCCTCGGAATGGTCGTTTACGGCGATAACAACACTCTCAACGTGACGATGGAGCAGATGGTATTCCACACAAGGGCCGTTGCAAGGGCCGTTAAGCGGGCGCTCGTTTTAGCTGATATGCCCTTCTCCAGCTACGAGGTCAGCATCGAGGAGGGCGTTAAGAACGCCGTTCGGCTTATTCAGGCCGGAGCCGATGCCGTGAAGATTGAAGGTGGCGCCGACCACGAAAAACTCGTCAGGAAGCTCGTTAGGATGGGAATTCCGGTTATGGGACACACCGGTTTAACTCCCCAGCGCTACCTGAGGCTCGGTGGCTACAGAATCACGGGCGAGACGGAGGAGGAAATCGAGGAAATCCTGCGCGACGCGAAAGCCCTTGACCGGGCCGGGGCCTTTGCCGTTGTGCTTGAGTTCGTTCTGGCCGATGTCGCGAAGCTCGTAACTGAGGAGGTCTCGATTCCGACGATAGGAATTGGCGCGGGCCCGTACGTTGACGGTCAGGTTCTGGTCTGGCACGACCTCCTTGGAATTTACGAAAGCTCGCCCCCCTTCGCCAAGCGCTACGCCGAGCTGGGGAAGATCATCGTGGAGGCCCTGAGTCAGTACAACCGCGAGGTCAAGGCTGGAGAATTTCCAAGTGAGGAGCACTACTGGGGGTATCAGAACAGGGAGGAGTTTAAGAAAAAGGCCCGCAGAGCGCTTGAAAAGCTGAGGAATTTACGCTCCTAATGGACCTGTCCTTATTTCTTGGATTTTTTTGAAAATGTGAGTTTTTGACGATGTTTCTGCCGCTTCTGTAACTTTTTAGAATAATAAAACTGCAACCTTTATATGTATCGTTTGCATACTCTCCAATGGGGATTGGAAAATGTTCAAGTGGTATGTCCACACGAGGACCTTTGAGGCGGGACTCTTCGCGGCATCAGTGGCCATACTCCTCGGGCTAGCCCTCATCGGTGCCACTCACGGAAGCTACAGCGGTTCATTTCTTCTCACCCCCAACTCAACCTACTCGATTCAGCTTAGGGGTTATCAATGGGAGAGCATCTATATCGAGATAAAATCAAACGCACCCGTTACGGTTTGTATAACGGACTCGGCTGGATTGAGGCTACTCCACTCGGGTGAGGGCGCCCTCTGTTACCTGTATAAGGCCAACGTTACAAAATTTGATGAATACTGGAGGTTCCCCACGAGTGAGAAGCTTTACCTGCTTATAATTTCAAAGGGAGAAGCGGCCGAGGTTAGGGTAAGCCTGAGAATGGGGGTATTAACGTGGTAAAATGGAGCCGGGACCGGGATTTGAACCCGGGACCTGGGGATTACGAGTCCCCCGCCCTGCCGAGCTAGGCTACCCCGGCACCGTTCTATGGGACAGAGCTAGGATTTATAAGCTTTTCTCAGGGCTGGCCGAGTAGGCTCTTAATAAGGAGCATCCACCTCCCGGGACTGAGGGCTATTATAAAAACTATGAGGGCCAGCAGGAGGTTGACCATTGTTATTGCCTTCAGAGAGTCGAACTCGAGGCTGTAGATTTTTTCAGGAGCCTTTAAGACCCAGCGGGAGGGCACCTTGGAGACGAGGACGGCCAGCAGGAATCCCGTTATGACATCGTATATCCAGTGGTGGGCGAGGAACACGGTTGCGAAGGGAATGAGTGTATTGACCGCGATTAAAACCTTACCCCCAAGCCGCTTCCTGTACTTCCATATCGTCAGTATGTTTATCGCCGCAAACGTGTTGTGAAGGGACGGAAACACGAACTCCTGTCTCGTTAGGAGAGTGCTCTCCGAGCTGTATCCGGGAATTCTATAGACCACGTGGGGGGCGTATATGTGGAACATCATGTATATCGAGCCCGCTATCGCGTAGGCGAGCAGATAGCGCGACAGCAACTCGTCCGAGGTCTCAAGGTCGTACAGGTATATCAGGAGGTAAACCACCATCATGCCTATCGAGCCGGCGAATCCAAGGTAATAAACTGCCCTGAACAGTTCGTAGAGAGGGGGTATCGCTTTAATCGTGTCGAGGACGGAGTACACCAACGTCCTTGAGGTGAGGGGAAGCTTCAGAAACTCGTTCGTGACGTTTACACTCCACCTGCCTATGTAGCCGTAGAGGATTCCGAAGAGTATCCAGCCAAAGTAGCTCAGCACGAAGGCGTTCAGCCTTATGAGAACGCGGGGGTCGCTGAGCCTCTGCCTCAGTAGGTTCATTTTTTACCCCCCGGAGTTATTGGGTTAACTCACTTTTGTGTATCAGCCGGTTGATACACGTTAACCCTTAAAAAACTTTACACATATTCCAGCCGGTGATGTCAATGGAGATTCCGGGATACGGAAGGATTGAGTTTAAAGCCGTTCTGTTCGACCTCAACGGGACGCTCGGCGTTGAGGGCCGGGTTCCTGATGACGTTAAGGAGCTGTTAAAGAAGCTCTCCGAGAAATACACAGTTGTCGTTTTGAGCGCCGACACGTTTGGAACCCTGGAGGAGGAGTTCAGGGGACTGCCGGTTAAAATCGAGAGGGTTTCAAGCGGTTTTGAAAAGGCCCGGATAGCCGAGGGCTACGTCCCCTACGCCGCCGTCGGGAACGGGAACAACGACATTCCGATGCTTGAGAAGGCCGAACTGGCGTTCTGCATTGTGGGAAAGGAGGGTGCAAGCGTTGATGCACTCCTCGTCAGTGATATCGCGGTTACAGACGTTAGAGACGCAATAGAGATGCTCCTCAACGAGAAGAAGCTCATAGCGACGCTGAGGAGGTAGCATGAGGACTTTGAAAGGCATTGGAACTGCCAGGCTCGTTGTGAAGAAGTCGGTCTTCATAGGCTACGCCGCCCCCGCCGGAAGCGAGGAGGAGGCGAGGGCCTTCATCGGGAAGATAAAAGCCCATCACAGCGACGCCAACCACAACGTCTCGGCCTACGTCATAAACGATGGGAGGAGCTTCGCGGTTCGCTACGATGACGACGGCGAGCCGAAGGGAAGCGCCGGAAAGCCCGTGCTGAGGGTTATTCAGAACAGAGGTTTGAGCAACGTTGTCGTCGTGGTCACGCGCTACTTCGGGGGTATAAAGCTCGGTTACGGGGGACTCGTTAAGGCCTACAGCGAAGCCGCGAGTCTCGCTATTGAGAACGCGGGCGTCGTTGATGTCCACGAGACGGGGCACTTTCAGGTTACCTTTCCCTACAGCCTGTTTCGCACGGTTAAAGAAACCATAGAAACGGCCGGTGCGAGGGTCATCGGCGAGGACTACTCCGGGAGCGTCACGTTCACCGTCGCGGTGAGGAAGGACGAGGTTGAGGAGCTTATGGAACTGCTCGTTGAGAGAACGAGGGGAAAGGTAAAGTTCGGGACACCCCTGTGAGCTTTCTGGATTAAGGAAAACCTTTAAATTTACAGGGTATGTAATTTACATGGGGTGTAATTTGCATGGTATGTAAAAATTTCTTCCGAACGAGGCCGGTGATGGAGGAGGAATGCCTCTGGGGGAAGGGGCATAAGAAAGCCGTTGAAAACCTTCTCAGTGCGGTTCTCAGGAGCAATACCGCGGTTCTTCTCGGTCCGAGAAGGGTGGGAAAAACGAGCGTAGTAAGTGTGATGGCGGAAAAGTTAAGGCGAAAACGGGGCTATCATTACGTCTATTTCAACTTCTCTCGATTCATAGGCTCCCGGGCGATATCAATAGCCGACATAGAACCCAAGAGGACGTCCCTCAAGATGGTAACGACGAGCAAGAGCTACAAAATATCGTTTCGAGGGGTGAGCGTTGAGGTGAGGAAGACGAGCATTGAGGAGTTCAGCAGAGACTTTTCAACGCTGGTCCGGGTTTTGTCCCAGAATGCCAAGCTGGGTGTATTGATATTCGACGAAGCACAGGTTCTGGCGAGGCTGAAGAATCTCGACTTCAGGGGACTGTTGCAGGAGATAACGGACAGTTACCCGAACATCTCCCTCGTTTTCACGGGCTCAATGCCGGGTATGCTGGTCGAGTATCTAAACCCAAGCGCCGAAAAACCGAACTTCATGCGCTCGGCAGAAATCTTCGCCCTTCCAAGGTGGAGCATCGAGGAGGGGAGGGGATACCTCATCGAGGGCTTCAGAAGCTATGGAATAAAGGTAACGAACGAGCTGGAGCTCTCAAGGGCCGTTGAAGAGCTTGGAGGAATTCCGGGGTTTATCGCACACTACGGCGTCACCGCGGTTAACCTTGTGAGGACTGGAAAGGACCCGGAAGAAGCTCTCCCCGTGGCCCTTGAGGAAAGCAGGGGGTACGCCCTTGAGGAGTGGAAGAAGGACATAGAGGCTTTCCTGAACGTCTACAACAGCAGGGTTTACCTCGGCGTCCTCAGGGTTCTGGCGGAAGCCTACCCGAGCGCCCTCCGTGGGGCGGAAATCTACAGGAGGCTTAAAACCCTCGGCTTGGCACCCACGAGGGTTCAGCACGTCTATAAGTACCTCGAAACGCTTGAAAAGGCCGGTTTCATTCGCTCGTCTGAGAGAAGGTATTGGATTGAGGACCCCCTCCTCAGGGAGGCCGTTAAGAGGTTTAACCTCAGCTGAATCATTAAATGAAGGGGGGCCGGCCCCTCAGCGGAAGGGCCAGCCGAAGGGGAGGACCCGCGCCAGAAGGCGCAGGAGCCTCCTGAGGAGCCTCACGGCATCACCTCCCGGCGGTTATCTCGTCCTTCGCCGGGAGGCCAAAAAACGAAAGGTCAGACGAGGCGCCTCATCTCCTCCTCCACCTTCACCCGCTCGGCGAAGGCCTTGAGGAGCTCGTAAAGCGCCTTGGCATTCTCACGCGTGTAGGAGATGCTGACCGAGCCAAACATTGAAGACGCGAGGCTGACCGAGTCGTCGTCGAACACGAACTCTGCAGGATACTTTATCGGTGAAAACGTGAACGCATCAAAACACTCGAGCACGACGCGGGTCTTCTTAACCTTTCTCACGCCCACAGAAGCCACCTCCCAGCTTTTTGGAAAGAAAAGAAAGCTTCACAGGGCGGGAACCGGCTCCTGAATTCCGCGGGGAACGTTCACACCTTCAACGTGCCCCGCGTACTTCCAGTAGAGGTAGGCCAGCTTTTGAACGTTCTCGCGGGTGTACTTGAGAAGAAGCTGGCTTGAAAAGTTCTCGCCCGTGATTGTGAGCTTCAGATACTTGGGTTCAAACTCGGCCTTTATTGTTACTGAACCAGAAGGACCCTCGAGCTCCAGAAGGTAGCAATCAAACTCGTATCCGAAATCCAGAACGCGCCTCATCGGGCATCACCAGAAACGCTAAGGCCAGTCCCGCGGAGGTCCGGAAACGGCAAGATAGATTAAGGTAACAATCAGTTTATAAATTTTTTGGTAATCCCGGGCAGGGGCTTCTCCTGACATGCTCCTCCAAGGTATGCAATCGCTTTCTTGACGTGCTCGCTGGTTTTTTCTGCGTGGTATAGATTGATACGCCGTCGTTTCGATGTTTTCGGCTCTGTCTTCGTTTCTTTTTCAAATGTGTTCATTTGGAAACAAGGCAGTTCCCAGCCCAAAACCGGAAACAGGGAGAGGAACAACCCGGCGGGCGACTATTCCCCCGAATAAAACTCTCAAACCCGAAGAAAAAGCATAAGAGAAAATTTCCCATTTTTACGCTGCATAAGAGTATCACCATGCACAAGTTTGACAGAGAAAGGTGGAAAAACCTTAAAATTCCAATTCGGGCAGTAATACGGTCAAATTGATGGAATAAGGGCGGGTAAACTGTTTTTCGGGCTGGGGTTTAATGGGGCATTCTGAAGGCTTTTTTCGTCTTTTAGAGGCTTCTCCTTGGAGTGCGGTGGAGTGAAAAGTTTTGATTAACCCTTGTTTTTGTGGTTAAGTTCTGTTCACTGTTGGTTGTTGTTTTACCAGTTTTTTAGGGTTTATTTTGGGTGTTTGGGTTTTCTGCTTTCCTCGTTTGTGTTTTTACTATTTGGTATAGTTTAGACTAGGCTTTTTCGTGTTTTGTTTTTCTGGGCTTCTGGTTGGGTAAATTTTTTAAGGAGAAGTTCTCCTTCTTTTATCGTCCAAAAGGACGAAAAAACCCGAGGGTTTACAAACCTCTAGAAGAATGGCTACTGGGCTTCAAGAAGGTCAAGGAAGATTCTTTGAAACCTCCATAGAAATAGTCGTCTTTCCAGTTTACAAACCTCTAGAAGAATGGCTACGTTCCGTCCTTGCTCGGAGCAATGATGTCTGCTCCGGTCTCTCTGGGTTTACACACCTCTAGAAGAATGGTCGCTTCTTCTCGGCTCTCTCGATGTTTGTGAACTCGTCGAGGAACGGCAGTTTACAAACCTCTGCAAGAATAGCCTCGACCTGAAGTGGTGAGCTCGCCGGAGGCACTCCTCCGGCACGTTCAATCGAAACCCTTATAACTCTCGAGCGTTATTTCAGC
>Ga0256834_1002267_pt1 | contig 12263 bp, 12 predicted proteins | sample 4281140metaG_FD_190536 | JGI IMG/M metagenome (GOLD analysis project Ga0256834, IMG submission 190536) | Hydrothermal vent microbial communities from East Pacific Rise, Pacific Ocean - 4281-140 | ecosystem: Environmental > Aquatic > Marine > Hydrothermal vents | place: Pacific Ocean: East... | reverse complement strand
ACCGGTACGGCCGGTGCCGTTCTTGATGTGGCTGGGGTCAAAGCTGGTCCACAGGGGATGCCCGGCCTTGCACAGGGTTTGTGCCAGGTTGGCATCCCGGGTCCATTCCACGGTGCGGGTCATGTCCATGACCAGGTTGCCGGTACCCTGCAGCATGGCGTTGCCGCTTTTCGTTGCCATGGTGGCATGAACGTTGATCTGGATAACGGCGAAGATAAGGGTGATGATGATGGTAGGTCTCATGTTTGTGCTCCCAAGATGTCTGGTGTTCAGGAACCCAGGAGTTCCACGTACTTCCGGGTGATCTGGTTCATGGTGGCCATGATGTTGTCGGTGGTGGCCAGTACGATGACCGGCAGGCCGCCCCGCTCGACATCCTTGTAGAACTTGGCAACCACTTTCCAGAGCCGCTCCACCTTGGCCAGTTGCGCCTTGATTTCCGGAGTGTTCTGACGCGCCTTGATGAGGGCGGCGTGGGCTTCCTCGAATTCCCTGACGGCGGTTTTCAGCTGTTCCACGGTGTTGTGGTCACGAAAGCCGGCCTGATAGGCAATGTAGTATTTGGCGATGCGCTGGGTGAGCATGCGCTGACGGCCGGACAGGTCCACAATGGCCTCTTTTTTCAGCTTGGACATGTCTTCGAGACGGGAAACGATATCCTGGCTGCCTTCCAGCATGGTTTCACTGTAATCCAGTACCAGGGATGCGTTTTCCTTGCTGTAGGGCTGTTTGGCCAGGGAGGCCAGTTCGTCCTTGGCCATGCCGATATAGACCAGCATGTCCTGCACACCGGGATTGTCCACGGATTTGCGGATGATCTCGAAGTTGTGGTCGAACTCCTTGATGCTGTCGAACAGTTGCTGGCGGGTCTTGTCCCGACGGATGCCCTGTCCATAGAAGAAGTAGGCCTTGGCAATTTTCTGTGACAGCATGCGCTGTTTGCCGGCGATGTCGATGAGCTGGGCAAGACTGGGTTTTTCAGTGGTTGCGTCCTTGGCCAGGCTGGTGCTACTGAACAGCATCAGCATGACAAGACTGAGCAATGCCAGAAAGGTCTTGTTGTGAATATTCATGGTTACAACTCCGGGTCTGGTTGTTGGTGTTCTATTTCTTGGTGGCGGCATACATGGCGGTGACCTTGTCCATGTCAGCCAGTATGTTGTTTGCCGATTTGTTGATCAGGGATGGAATGACGCGTCCGGACTTCGACCGGCCCATCATTTCGAACCAGGCATAGGATTTCTTTACCCGGGCGAGGATTGCGCGAATTTCCGTAGTGGTCAGGGGCGAAGCCTCCAGTCGGGCATGGGCGCTGGAAAACTCGTCCATGGACTGGGAAAGCTTGCCGGAAAAATCCAGATCGTCGACCTTCCAGGCCTTGAGCATGTAAAGGGCGGCCATGCGCTGGGACAGCATGCGCTGGCGACCGGCCAGGTCGACGATCTCTCCCCGCTGGTTGCCGGAAAGTTCCGCCATGAGGCGGGTATTCTTCTGGCAGGCGGCCAGCAGGGCATCGAGATCCCTTTGCAGTTTGGCCGCCCGGCTCTTGTCCGGTACGTCCTGCAGGACCTTCTTCAGGGGGACCCACTGCTGACGGATGTCCGCCAGGCTGGCCCGGATTTTCTGTTCACTGGAATACTTGTCCAGATCGGCAAGAATGGAATCGAACTGCTGAACGAACTTTTTCAGATCGGCATCCGGATTGCCCAGATCCAGATTCATGCCGATCATGGCGTAGTCTTTCATGAGGCGCTGGGTGATCATGCGCTGCTTGCCCGCCTTGTTGATGGCATCATCGATGGGTGCTGCAGAGGATGGAGCCGTCCACCCGGAGAGCAGCAGTGCGGCCAGGGCCGCACCGGAAACCATCTTTCTGTTCAAGAGATCTTTTGCCATTAAATCTTTTCCTGTTCGGTTGTCTCCCGGTGCCTGACGTAAAGGGTCAAGGAACTGGGTCTCAGTTTGTCGATGGATGTAATTATGCGCGTCGCAAACCCTGTTGATAATGAGGAATGGGTGGCGGAAAATCGGGTAGGTTTATTACCCGTTATGGATGTTTGCAGCAGTCCGGGACAGGGCTGCAGGGGCCATTGCGGTCCCGCAGCAGCCTTTCGGCGGGGTTCAGAGGGACCAGCTGGCGGGAGGCTGAAGACCGGCATTCATGAGCTTTTCAATGAAGTGCCTGTGACGTTCCTTCAGTCCGGTCTGACGATAGAGGGCAAGCAGCTCGTCACCAAGGGCCGGGTTGTCAGGATTCCTGAGCATGGCGCTCTCCAGCCGGTCCAGGGCCTGCTCCAGTTGCCCGTATTCCAGGTATTCCCGGGCCTCGGCGAGAGGATCGTCTTCCGGGGAATGCCGGGCGCTTTTCCTTCGGGTTACCAGGGGGAGGGCAGAGTCGTTACCCCGGTGCAGCAGGCTGTTGCCCCGGTCGGAAAGCGGTGTATCCCGGTGCAGCCCTTTTTCCATGGATGCCTGCAGAATGTCCCGCTGATGGGGTTGCAGTTTGCCTGCACAGCGTTTCAGCAGATGTCTGCGCAGGGAGAGTGCCTGATCCTCCAGGGCAATGAACAGATCCAGCAGGGCTGAATACAGGGCGGTACTGTCCCGTTGTCCGAGAGCCAGATACACCAGTCGGGTGTGGGATTTGAGGTCCATGGGGTCCCGGGTAATGCAGTGTCCCAGATGGGAAGCCAGGGTATCACCACAGCTTTCCGCATCCAGCACCAGCCGACCGTCATCCGGGATGAGGAATACGGGATCCAGCAGGGGTTGTTCGGGAATGTCGGTCTTGGGCAGGTTGGCAGATGTCATGGCTGAAGGTGTTCTGTCAGGATGGTTGACAACAGGCGGGCCGGATCCGGCCCGCCAAGCGGGGGCCTCAGGCAACCAGGGCTTCCATGAGGTCAATCATGAATTCCATTTCTTCCTCATCCACGGGATTCCAGGAATCGAAGCCCAGGCTGTCCAGCAGGCTTTTTCCCTGAGGGCCTTCTGACATGGAAAGAAGCCTTTTGCCCAGCTCATCCTTGCGTTGGGCCAGCTTCGGACCCAGCAGCAGGGTGTGGGAAACCAGCTGTATATCACTGGTCACCAGTGGCTTGAGCTGGCTTTTCACCAGGCTGGAAAGGCCTTCGTAGGCTTCCCGGAGGAAGAATCCCACGTCGGCCCGGCCCTGGATCAGGGCCTTGGCCACCTGGATGTAGCTGTCCTGGATGATGGTCTCCGTATTGGACTTGTCGAGATTTGCCGGTTCCAGCATGATCATGCCCATCATGCTGATGTCCGGGTCATCGGTCTGGGCAATGCGACAGCCGGATTCCAGGGATTCTATGTCATTCACCGGGCTGTCCGCCGGAACGGCAATGGTGGTTTCATCCGGTTTGCGGGGACTGGCCACGGCCACAAAGCCCTTTTCCCGAACAAGGAAGGAGGCGTCATAGGGATTGGCGTAGATGATATCCACCCGGTCTTCGCTGATGGCCTGGCGCTGGGCATCGAAACTGTCGAAGGTCTCGAAATGGATATCCGTTTCCAGCTGACGCTGCATCCAGGTGTTGAAAATATGCCAGCCGGCAAGCTGGTCCGGCCCGAAATCCGGGCTCACGGTAAATTGGTATGGCATGGATCTGTCTCCTGTTGAGCCTCAGCTCATGTTGGCATAGCGGGAAATGGCTTCTTCCACCTTCTGGCGGGACGGCTTGCGGCGTACGGAGGTATAGCCGGTAACCTTGCCATTGCGCACATTGGGAATGACGGTGGCATACACCCAGTAGTAACCACCGTCCTTGCGCAGGTTCTTGACATAGCCATGCCATTTTCGCCCTTCCCTTACGGTATTCCACAGATCCGCGAAGGCCGCCGCGGGCATGTCCGGGTGGCGCAGGAGGGCATGGGGCTGGCCGATGATCTCGGATTCCTCATAGCCGGACATTTCCACGAAGGAACGGTTGCAATGGGTTATGCGTCCTTCGGTATCGGTACGGGATACGATCAGTCTGCCTTCGGGGTAGGGTGTTTCCACGTCGGTCACCAGCACCTTGCGCTGGCTTCCGTCGAAGTGTTTCAGGATCTTTTCCTGGAACTCACCCCTGATGTCGGACGGGTTCATGTCTTGCATTGTTCTCATCTCCGCCTGTCGGCCTGAATTCTGCTGTTCAGTGGGACAGGTCATCTAGTTTTATCAGTATGTTCACCAGCGTGCCGGAAAGCACGTGCATGCGGGTCATTTCCTCTTTGCAGCCTTCATGATCTCCGGCGGCATGCTTTTCAAGAGCGCGGCTGCTGGCATGGTGAAACTTCTCGTGGGGTTCGAAAAGTTCATCGAATATGCGTTTTGCCTGATCTCCCACGGCGGCGGCTTCTTCCGGACCTGTGCCATAGAGCCATTTCCCCAGCTTGCAGTGATGGGGATCGGTGCCCTTGAAGGCGTTCTTGTCCTCGATGGCCCCCTGCACCTTTTTCAGGTACTGGATGTGGTCATTGAGCCGCTGAAAGAAAAAGGCGTTGTCTACCATGTGGGCCTCCTGCTCGAGCCGTTGGTGGTTTCCAGTGCTGCAACCCCGGGCTACAGCAGTTTTGCCAGTTGCTCGGCGGCGCGCTTCACGTCCAGGAAGATCAGGCCGAGCTTGGCGTTTGACTTGGCCAGTACGGTCACCACGGCTTCGCTGCCGGCATAGACCATGAGTACATAGCCTTCCTTGCCCTTGATAAGAACCTGGTCGAGATCGCCACGCCCCAGTTCGGATGCCGTACGGTCACCCAGGGAAAGCATGGCGGCACTCATGGCGCCGACCCGGTCTTCATCCAGACCGGCGGGCAGCTGGGATGCCATCATCAGGCCATCGGTGGATATGACTCCGGAGGCCTCGATGTCGGCGGAGGTGCCGTTGAGTTCATTGAGTATGGAATTGAGCATGTCTGCACGCATTGTTCTCTCCTGACGGATATTGTGATTGTAGATATGTAAAGACGGATCTGGGGTGCCCGGAAATCAGCTGGGATCCCGTTGATCCGGTTCATTGTGGGCGGAGGCACGGTCCCCGTACCTGCTGCCCAGAACCCAGACAAGCTGGGTGAAAGCATTCTGGTTGAGGCGGGGGAGTCCGCCAATGACCAGGGAAAAGCGTTGGTCGCCGATGAACAGGGGCCAGAAACCGACCTGGCTGTTTCCGGCTGCGTCCCCCAGGGTCCAGGCGCTGGCCTGGTAGCCGAGGTTGTTGTTCAGCAGACGCCGGTGCCGTTCATGCAGTAGCCCCAGGCTGGCGCTCAGTGCTGCCAGCTCCTCGGCCGATTCATGGGGGAAGCCGGACGAGGCTACGTAGAACCCCTGATCGTCGGCCAGCAGAGCCTTGCCTTCACCGGAGAGGGCGGGCAGCAGGAAGGGCAGTACCTCTTCCAGAGGGCCTTCCGGGCAGATGCGGGGCTGTTCCAGACCCTGGATCAGGGTTTCCTGCTGCATGAGGTAAAGAAGCTGGATGGCATCTTCCTCCTGCTTGCCGGTCCAGTGCTCCAGCTGGCTGCTGTCTGCCCGGGGACTTGCGGGCATGCTGAAAAGAGCCTGCAGCAAGCGGCGGGCAGGGTCTTCCTGGGGGGATGCACTGCAATAGAAGGCGCCACCCGGGGTGGGCGCCAGATAGGTGTCCTGGTGCAATTGATAGTCCTGCATGTCAGGCTTCCAGACACTGGTCGAGGGAGAACAGCAGTGACTCGACAAGGATCACCACGTCATGACGCTCACGAGCATCCACCTCGAAAATGGGGGTGTTGATGAACTTTGCCGGCAGCTCCCGATAGTAGTCTTCCAGGGTAGGTCTATGTGCCATATCCGTCTGGGTGACGCCTATGGCCAGAGCTGTACGGTCAATGAATCTGTCGAAAGCCGACAGGAAGAAATGCAGATCGGAAAAAGGCGCTGGCCGGGCATTGTTGATCAGCAGGATGAGTCCGATGCCCCCATGGGTGAGAATGTCCCACATGAAATCGAAACGTTCCTGACCGGGTGTGCCATACAGGTGCACGGTTTCACCGCCATCCAGCTTGAGTACGCCATAGTCCATGGCAACGGTGGTCTGGTCCTTGCGGTGCCGGGTAATATCACTGGCTCTTTCATCCGTGGATACCGGTGCAATGTCACTCAGGCTGCGGATTGCAGTGGATTTGCCGGCACCTACCGGCCCGGTAAAGATGATCTTGTGGTCGCTCATGCCTGATTGTCTCCCTGTTTTCTGTAAAGTGTCTTCAACAGGCGACGGAAAAGGCCTCTGCGCCGGTTGGTGCCGGGGGTTGATGTCCTTGAATCCTGCGACTGGTTGGTACTGTCCACTGCCTTGAGATAACCGGTTGCCATGGCGGCCGAGAAAAAGGCAAAGACGTGACGCTGGGGCAGGGACAGCTGTTCCAGTATCTCCCGGATGGAACGGGGGCCGGCTACCCAGGCCGCGGATATGCGGGTGGCATGGGGGAACAGCATGAGCCGGGTCAGGTTGGGCCAGCGCCGAAGGATGAACCGTTGATCCAGATCCGTTCCCTCGGGCAGCCGTCCCCGGGAGCTGGCCAGGGCCATGCGCCAGATGAAACTCTCCCAGGAATGGTGCTGCCCTTCCGTCCGAAGCTCTTCAGGAAGCTCGGACAGTTTCCTGGTGGACAGATTCTCGTGACCCAGGGGCAGGGCACCCAGGGAGCGAAGGCTGCGCTCACCTGTCAGGGTGTGAACCCGCTTTTGGAAGGGGTCGATATAGAATTCGGCGTCACAGCAGCCAAGGCGCAGATATTTCTGTTCGCGAACAGCTGTTTCCATGAGCCGGTTCAACTGCCAGGCAAGAAAATCGTCCGGGCTGTACTGGACACTGGCCAGGGCCCGGGCATCATCGAGATCCACATCGGTGGCGGATCCCACAAAGGCATGCAGCTCACGGTCATTGAGGCTGCTGGCAGCGCTGGAAGACAGGGCTTTCCTTTTGTCCGGCATGCGCCTGTCAGTGGCCAAGGATGACGGTTCCGCCTCTTCTTCCGGTTCAATAGTTTCATTGGCGGCCTGTCCTGAAACCCTTTCCAGCAGGCGCTCTATGGCACCCAGTATGTCGTCGGGGCGAAAAGGCTTTCGCAGGGCAATGTCCTGTTTCACTTCCATGGGTTCCAGGCCAAGAAGAATCACGGGGTTTCTTGACTGGCCAGGATTGGATTTGATCTTGTTCCAGGCCTCCAGGCCACGAAAATCATCAATATCGATGATGGTGATGGCATCAGGATGCTCATCGACCACTTCATAGCGCCGGGTTTTCTGCATGGAAAGCAGAAAGCTGATGCTTTTCCTGCCAAGGCCCTCGATACCTTTCAGGGATATGCGCACGGGATCCGCGCCGCTGATGCCTGTTTCCTGCGGGGTCTGTTTCATGATCATGCCGGTCATGATGCCTGTTCCTGTTCGCAACGGGCCCGTATGCGCATGAGTTCGTTACGGTTCCGGGCCAGTATGTCCACGAATTCGGGATCCAGCCTGGAGCCGGCAAGAGACTGAAGGGTTCTCATGGTCTTGTCCATGGACCAGGCTTCCTTGTAGGCACGTCGGGTGAGCAGGGCATCCAGTACATCCGCTGCTGCCACAATGCGGGCCTCCAGAGGGATTTCCTCGCCCTTCAGGCCGTGGGGATAGCCGCTGCCGTCCACGGCTTCATGGTGGTAGGTGATGATATTGCGGAGCATGTCCGTGTAATGCAGCTCGTTGTGATAACCGAAACAGTTGATCATGTGATCGATGAGATCGCGGCCCTTGAGGGTGTGCGCCTTGACCACTTCAAACTCCTCGTCCGTGAGACGCTCGGGTTTCATGAGTATCTCTTCCGGTATGTATACCTTGCCAATGTCATGCAGGGGCGCGAACATGACCAGGTGTTCGATCCAGTCTTCCGAGAGCTGGTATTCCTCCGCACAGTTTTCCGCGATGAGCCTGGAATACAGGGCCACCCGGCGCAGATGAGCCGGAGATTCGGATTCGTTGGCATTGTTGAGTTGCAGTATGGATGCCACCGCGGAGCGCAGGTTGTCCGTCGACTGATGCTCTCCCGCCAAAAGTTGGGCGATGACCCGGGCATACACGTTCATCTGTTCGATGACCTCCGGGGTAAAGCAGTCCTTTTCCCTGGCGGCAAAGAAGGTGTAGCCGAGTTTTCTGTCCCCGGCGATCAGGGGCAGGCCCAGGCTGGAGTGGAAACCGGCGTCGCTGGCCTGTCGGGTGATGTCCAGGTCTTCCGCGGAAGCGGCATGGACATTCTTTACCACGATGGCATCATCGGGACCGGACACCATCTCCAGTACCTGGGTGAGCAGGGCGCCGTTCATGGTGTCGCAGGACGTGGAATACAGGCCGATACTGTTTTCCGAGGCGCTGCCGGGCGCGGCAACGCTGATGCAGGACAGAAAGGGATACTGCCGGCTGATGCGTTGGTAGATCAGCTTGAGCTGTTCATTGATGTTCTGGGGTGTCCCCGTTGCCGGCTTCTGGCCGGCGGGTGCTGCCGCAAGGCTTGACATGTTTTTCACTCCGGTATTCTTGTTCGTCAAGGGTCACAGCCTGATGACGTTTTGTGGAGGGAATTATGTGGCAGGCGGCGGGTATTGATAATGAGGAATGAGAAGTGGTATTTCGGGTAAGTGCGCTACCCGACACGGGCCGGATCCGGGTATATGTCCCCGGATCCGGTGCGGAAACTACAGGGAAGACAGATAGGCATTCAGGGACAGCTTGCGGTCCTTGATATTGAGTTTCCTGCGGATGTTCTTGCGGTGGGTGGAGATGGTCAGATCGGAGAGGTTGAGCAGGGAGGCGATCTCCTTGGTCTGCTTGCCTTCCTTGATGAGATTGGCTACCTGTATCTCCACGGGTGTCAGCTTCATTTCCAGGAGATCATGGTTGTTGATCAGGGACTCCGAAACCTGTTTCAGGTTGGCGATGAGCATTTCCACGATACTGCGCTGGTTGTCGTTCAGGGGGGTTTTCTGCAGGCGCTCGGCGTAGGGAATGACCAGGTTGTTGATGTTGTTGAGAATGGTTTTTTCCGCTTCCTTGCTGTCCTGCTGTTGCTGGGTCATGAGTACCCGCAGGGCGGTCAGGGTTTCCTCCACCTCGCGGGTCTTTTCTTCCACCTGAACCTGCAGCTCCTTGCGCAGGCGATAGAGCTCCACGTGGTTGTTCACCCGGGAAAGCAGTTCCCCGGCATGAATGGGTTTGCAGATGTAGTCCACGCCACCCACCTCGAAGGCACGGATCTTCTGCTCCTGCTGTTCGTGTCCGCTGACGAAGATGACAGGCACTTCCTGCAGGGATTCCTCCTGTTTCAGCTCGCGGCAAAGATCGAACCCGTCCATGCCCGGCATTTCGATGTCCAGCATGAAAAGCTCCGGAGGGTTCGATCGTGCGATGTCCAGTGCCCGTTCACTGTCTTTGGCGGCTCGCACCTGGTGGCCATGTTCCGTGAGCAGGCTGCCCAGCAGGTGAATCATGTCCGGGTTGTCGTCCACGATGAGAATGTCGGAAGGTTTCATTGCACTGTTCCTGTTTGTTCCAGAAGTTTCTTGAGGCTGCCTGTGGCAGCGTCGAAGTCGAAGTTTTCCAGGTCGTCCCGGATATTCTGCAGTTCACTGAAAAGGCTGTGATCGCCGATCTGCTGCAACAGCTTGTCCAGCTCACTTACCGCGGATACGTTGTACGCCTCGGTGAGGGTGATCAGTTTTTCCAGCTCGGCAGGGATGTCGCATTCGTCCAGGGGGTTGCTGTGGTCGCTGCCGGAAGCGGTTTCTTCCAGCCCGTCAATATGTGAAACGACTTCCTGCAGCAGGGTCTCCGCCGTGTCGATCTGTTCCGGACTGATATCCGCCGACTGCTTGAGTTGTGCCTCCATGTCTGCCATCTGCCGGGACAGGGAGGTAGCGCCTATGGTACTGGCCAGGCCTTTCAGGGTGTGTGCCAGGCGACGGGCATCTTCCTGTTTGCCCTGCTGCAGGAGACTCCTGATGTTTTCCAGGTCATGACGATGGCTGTGGGCAAACTTCTTGAGCAGGGTGATATAGGCGTCCTGGCGGATGGACAGGCGCTGCATGGCTTCCCCCGCATCCAGGCCGGCAATGTCCGGGACTGGTGGATTGTCCTGTCCCTTGCGGAAGGGACGTGGCAGTTCCTGGGTGGCAATCCGGTTCACCACGGGGTTGATGAGCCTGTCGATCATTTCCATGAGCTCGTGAATGTCTATGGGTTTGGACAGGTAGTCGTCCATGCCGGCCTCCATGCATTTCTCCCTCACGCTGGATGAGGAGCTGGCGGTAAGGGCGATGATGGGAAGATTTCCGAGACCCAGTTCTCCCCGTATGGCCCTTGCAGCCTCGTAGCCGTCCATGACCGGCATCTGGATGTCCATGAGCACCAGGTCGTAACTGTGCCGGGTCAGCTGAATCAGGGCCTCCTGCCCGTTGCTGGCGGTGTCCACCACCAGTTTGTTCCGGGTAAGTACCTCGGTAGCGAGTTCCCGGTTGATCTCGTTGTCTTCCACCAGCAGTACCCGGGTGTCCTTGAGCTGGGAGAAATTCCGCTTGATGCTGGTTTCGGAAGTGTCCTCCGTCGGATTGCCCTTGATGATGGGGAAGCTGAGGCGGAAATAGAAGGTGCTGCCGATGCCGGGCTCGCTTTCCACGTGAATCTCCCCGCCCATCTTGCGGATGAGCTGGGAAGAAATGGTCAGTCCCAGACCGGTACCGCCAAAGTTTCTGGTGGTGCTGCTGTCCGCCTGGGAGAAGGGACGGAAGATGCTTCCCAGCTTGTCGGCGTTCATGCCGATACCGGTGTCGCAGACGACGAATTCCAGTTCCACGCTGTCTTCTCTGCGAGAGATCTCCCTTACGGAAATCTGGATAACGCCCTTGTTGGTGAACTTCACCGCGTTGCTGGCCAGGTTGGTCAACACCTGTTTGAGGCGCAGGGGATCGCCCTTCAGCCAGCCCCGGAATGTGGGGTTGTAGTCCAGGTGCAGCTCCACCTGGTTGGTGTTGATCAGCTGTCGGGTAATGGCCACCACGGAGGAGAGCTCCTTGCCCAGATCGAAGGGAATGGACTCCATGATCAGCTTGCCGGCTTCTATCTTCGAGAAGTCCAGAATCTCGTTGATCAGGCTGAGCATGCTCTGGGCGGATTCACGTACATTGCCGAGATATTTGCGCAATACGGGATCGGGATTGCTTTCCAGGCACAAATCCGTGAAGCCCAGGATGGCATTCATGGGGGTCCGGATCTCGTGACTGATATTGGCAACGAATTCGGATTTGGCCACGTTGGCCGCAAGAGCGTCCCGCTTGGCCTGGCGCAGGGCTTCCAGCTGCATCTTCTTGCGTGTGATATCCCGGGATACGGCCACATAGCGGATAATCCTGCCTTCCTGGTCCTTGATGGGTGAAATGGATGTTTCTATCCAGTAGGGCGTGCCGTTCTTGCGCAGGTTCTGGAATGTTCCCTGCCATACATGGCCGGCGGTGAGGGTTTGCCAGAGATGCTTGTAGAAGCCCACGGAATGGGCGCCGGAGGAGAAGATGCGTGGATTGTGCCCGATGAGTTCCTCGCGGTTGTAGCCCGTCAGTCTCCCGGTTGCCGGGTTGCAGTCCACGATATTGGCGTTGACATCGGTGACGATGATGGATTCCTGGGAATGGGCAAACACCGTCGCTGCCAGGTTTGCCCGTTCCTGGGAACGTTTCTGTTCGGTAATGTCCTCGGCAATGCCGTCGATGGAAATGAGCCGTCCCTGTGCGTCACGTACCGGGTGTGAAGAGACCCGCAGGGTGCGTTCCGACCCGGAAGGATGGATGAAGCGCATTTCGAACTGCATGAAGTCGGCCTTGTTCTTCATGCGCTTCAGGATGTATTCCCTGGCCTTTTCCAGGTCCTCCGGCAGCCAGTTGGCCAGATCCACCCAGCTGTTGCCGATGATGTCGTCACGCCCGATGCCGAATACGTTGGCCACGCCGTCAGAGACGAAGGTGACTTCACCATCCAGGCCGCGGTGGCTGTAGATGATGAATTTTTCGCCAACGTTGTCCACCAGTCGCTGGTACTTGGCCTGGCTGGCCTGCAGTTTCCGGGAAGCCTCCACGCGCTCGGTAACGTCCATGTGGGTGCCGAACATCCACATGGGTGAGCCGTCCGCTTCCCAGTGCGTGACCTTGCCCCGGGAATGTACCCAGACCCAGTGGCCGTTCTTGTGGCGCATGCGGAAGTCTGCCTC
>Ga0256834_1002266_pt1 | contig 12265 bp, 11 predicted proteins | sample 4281140metaG_FD_190536 | JGI IMG/M metagenome (GOLD analysis project Ga0256834, IMG submission 190536) | Hydrothermal vent microbial communities from East Pacific Rise, Pacific Ocean - 4281-140 | ecosystem: Environmental > Aquatic > Marine > Hydrothermal vents | place: Pacific Ocean: East... | reverse complement strand
TAGACATTCATTCCTGAAAATTCAATACTTTTACTCTTCATAAGTCCTTATCTTTTAATGGTTTAAAATTGCGACTCCACAAGGTAAGGATGATCGCTGATAAGGGCTTATGCTTTTACATAGGGGGCTAAACTCAATAAGGTTTCATCTGTTAAACACTTAATTCATTTCTTGTAGCTAATCCCGTCAAATTTTTAATTTGCCTAAGTGGGTTATCAAAATTTTGTACTTTTAAAATCCTTACTGTAGTTTACAGTAAGCGTTAGGCAAAATGGGGAAGATTCAGGGATAGAAATTGATTTCATTAGCTAATGTTAAAGTAATAAAAAGAGTATATATGAGAATTAAAATAGGATCTGTAGCACACTGATAATCAGTAACAAAATTTAACGTTAGTCAGTATTAGAACAAACGACATAAACCTGAAAGTGAAAAAAATCATAATTATACTAATTCCTTTTTTCTATAGCATATCCAGCTTCAGTCAATATAGTATTTCGGGCTATATAAGTTCTAAAGAAAAAAACAAAACAGTTTACCTTAGTTTACTTAGATACAATGAGGAACATCTAATTTCTACCGAACAGGTGTTATTTTCTACACAAGCAGACAGCACAGGTTTTTTCCAAATGAAAGGAAAATTACTTTCTGATAAAAATAAATTATACCGTATTCACTCTAATTTAGAAGAAAATCATTCTGGTTTTCAATTTTCTGATGATGGTATAAATAAAAACTATCATAATTTCATTTTCTCAAATTCAGATTCCATTTTTTTCCCAAACAGAAACCAAATATGGTTTAGCCATTCACAAAACTCCAACCAAGCAGACAGTGAATGGAGACATTTTTTAGAATATGAATTAGAACTTCTAAAAGGATATGCTGAAATTAAAAATGAAGAAACGAAACAGCAAGTAAAAAAAAGATTTTCGAATGAACTAAAATTATACTGCAAAAATTCTTTAACAAGCCCTTTAGTTAAACTACTGGCTTTTTCTCATATAAAAGCCAATATTCCTAATCTAGAAGAAGATTATCGAGAGGACACTGATTTTTATTCTGAAATACAAAATGAACTAAAACAAGAATATTCTGAAACATCGTATTATTTGCAATTTCAAGAAGAAATCTCTAAAATTTCAATTTCATCGATTAACAAAAGTTATCAATTTCATAAAAAATTAAATTACCTTTTAGGGCTATTTTTATCGGTGGCATTTGCAACTATATTTTTCTTAGTTCAGAAACTAAAGAAAAAGAGAAAACAAGTGATTATTAACGAAGTTGCAACGCTTACCAATCAAGAAGTAAAAATAGCTACACTTATTTGTGATGGATTATCAAACAAAGAAATAGCCTCTGCTCTTTTTATTTCGTCTAGTACAGTAAAAACGCATATTCGCAATCTTTATTCAAAACTAGAGATTTTAAATAGGCAACAATTAATTGAAAAATTAAAAAATCATCCCCAGGACTAGTACTTATTTCAGCCTCTGCACTCATTTTATTTTAAAACTAAACATATTTATTTGTAGGTAATAAAAAATAGCTACAAAATGAAATCATCAATTCTTAAGAGAGTATTCAGAATTACTACGGCACTTTTTTTCACTCAATTTTCTGTTTCAGCGCAAGAAATCGACATTAATGTGGTTTACCAATCTGCAATGTCAGCATACGATTCAAAAGACTATAAGGAGGCTTCAAATCAATTTACCGCTCTTATAGATAATGTTGAATTTAAAATAAAAAATGCAAGTGTTTATTATAACGGGGCTTGCATTTATGCCCTCAATAATCAACCAAAAAAAGCTTTTAAATTATTAGAATATCTAATTAATGAAAAATTATATTCGAATTATAAGCATATTTCAACAGATAGTGATTTAGAGAGTTTACACACCTCTAACCAGTGGGCAGAAATAATGGGTAAAGTAAAAGCGAACCTAACAACTCAACCCGAAAGGAATCGAGAAATGATTAAAAAGAGGCTAATTGAGGCAAAATCACTCTTAGATAATGATAATGGAAAACTTTGGGAAGAAAATATTTGGCATACAGATTTTCTCATTTTAGATTTTGATAATACCATTTATACACTAAAACCGATAGTCGGATTTAAAACAACAGATTCTACTCTGTACTATTCAAAAATGAACGAAAATGAATTAAGTTTTTCAAATTCTGTTCAAGAGTATATGGGCAAAGAGTATGCTACAATTTTAATCAGCTATCTCACAGATGATGGATCAACCTTTATACATGAGCTTTTTCATACCCTTCAAAATAAACATATAACGCTTAATGGAGAACCTATCGTATATCTCGACAACTACGATGCAAGGCAATGGCTTCGATTAGAATTTAAGGCATTAAAAACCACCTTACAGTCTATTATGAACAATCAAGAATTAGAAAAAATAAAACTCCATTTTAATGACGCCCTTCTTTTTAGAAAAATAAGACAAACTAAATATAAAGAGCACCTTACAAAAGAGCTAGAAATAGAGACGTTAGAAGGGTTAGCACAATATACAGGAGTAAAACTTTCAAATACTAAAAGCGTATATGCTGATGCCATTACAGAAATTGATGAAAGAGAGGCTGCTCCAACTTATGGGCGCCCTTTTCCTTACGCAACTGGATTAGCCTACGGACTAATTTTTGATTATTTAAATATAGAATGGAAAAAAGGATTGGACAGTAGTTATAATTTTCTTGAGATTTATGAAAAGAAGGTTATTAAAAAAGAATTAGCTATTACAGATACACTCGTTCTACAAGCAAAATCAAGAAACAATTTTAAACAAATACATCAAGAAGAATTAGCAAAAAAGATAGAGCAAGAAAAGCTAATTGATTTTTATTCAGAAATGTTCTTCAAAAAACCTACCTTATCTGTAACCTCAATTAATAATAATTATGGGCGCTCTTATGATATGTATGGAACACTCACTTTAGATAGTTCTAGTATTGTCTATTCCAGAATAAAGGGTACGGCACAATCAAAAGAGAATTTCGGAAATTTTTATATAAAAGAAGATATTGCTAAACTAGGTACTACAGGCATTTTAGGAACTTGGGTTGGAGGAGATGTGCTAAAGTTTACCTTTCCGTTACCCGAAAAAATTGAAGATAATAAGATAATAGGCGAATTTTACGTAATAGAATTAAATGAAGGATGGGAGGTTGTTAAAGTTAATTCAAAAGGAAATTTAGAAATTGTAAAAAAAATAGAATAACAGCGCACTACAATCAATAAACTCAATTGGGTTTCATATTTTAAACACTCAATTCATTTCTTGTGGTTAGCCCGTCATCCCGATAATTATCAGCGATTAATTTGGCTACATGTTATGTTGGTTTTCGCCAAAACCATTCTCCCAAGGAGACCTTTGGGCCTTCAGAGCTTTCAAATCAAAAAGTTTGCCTAAATGGGTTATCAAAAACTCGTATATTTAGGGCTTGCTGAAAAACACATAAATAAAAGTTTATCAGAGAATTACAGTAGTTAACTGTTAATAAAGTGCAAGGGTTTTAATCAAAATTGGCTAAAACCCTTGCACCTGTTAATTTCATTAAATTAAAATTTAGTAAAATTATGTTAGCCCCAGGCACGTCATCTACTTCACAGGCTTCAGCTCGAAGTATTACAATACATCTTCGCTTTGCCTGCTCGTATCTAACGTACCTGGGACTTTTTCAGCAAGCCCTAGGCAAACTCCTTAATATAAGTTTATTGCAGAGCGCTGGGCACCACTAAGTATTAAAGCATGAGAATTCTACTTGCACTAATAATTGAAATTAGTTCTTTAACAATTGCACATTCACAAAACAGAGAATATAAAAATCTAGTTTTTGAAGGGGCAGGAATTAGAGGAATTGCTTATTCTGGAGTAATAAAGCAGTTAGAAGAATTTCAGATCATAGATGAAATAGAAAAAGTTGGTGGTACTTCGGCAGGAGCAATAACTGCATTAATGCTTGCATTAGGATACGAGTCGGGTGAAATCTATCAAATTATCTCGCAAACCGAATTCCATAAGTTCAATGATGGAAAATTTTGGTTTTTTGGAGGATTTCATAGAATGAAAAAGAAATATGGTTGGTATAGGGGAGACAAATTTTTAAAATGGATAGAACAAATTATAGAAAGAAAAACTGGAAATTCGGAAACGACATTTAAAGACTTAAATGATCAAGGGTACAAAGGTTTATATGTAACAGCAACTTGCCTTAATAAGCAAAAATTATTGACTTTTTCAGTAGAAACATATCCTTTGATGAAGCTAAAAGATGCTGTGAGAATGTCTATACCTTTATATTTTGAAGCAGTTTTTATTGATAATAATGGATATGTGTACGATAAACAGGATGCCAAAAAGAATTTGGATCTGGTTGTTGATGGAGGAATACTTGCCAATTATCCAATCAGCATGTTTGATAAAATAGTAAAAGATTCATTAGGTAATGAAATAAGAATCCCCAATAGCAAAACAATCGGAGTAAGAATAGATTCTGATGATCAAATAATTAAAGACATAAAATTAGAAGGCCTCGCCCCTATTGAAATAGATGACATAAAAAGTTATATAGAAGCTTTTTATGTGATAGTATTAGAGAACCTGAACAGAAACCATCTAACAGTTCAAGACTGGGAAAGAACAATATCAGTTTCATCAGTTGGAATCAGCCCGAGAATAAAAAAACTAGAGGAATCTCAAAAAAAGACGTTGATAGAAAGTGGCCAAATATCAGCCATAAAATATTTTCAAAATAGATAAACAATGGTGACTAACAATCGCTGCTAAGCAGGCAGCCCAGCAATATAGTGTGCTAACATTTCAGTATATGATTAAATAGCAGCAAATGGACGAACTCAGGTTAAAATTTACCGCAGCAGAAAGTATAAACATTGGCAAAATGACAATTTTAGAATGGAATACAAATGATATTCTTGTAGAAATGCAAATGTGGAACGAAAAGAAGAGTATATTGAAATCATTACTATGGACAAAATTTACACATTACGATTTAATCAACCAAAAACGGATTAAGCATAATAATTTTCTAAATGAAAAGTTTAGCAAATATGAAAACCCGTTAATGAAAAGAGTAAGTTTTGAGCAGAAAGTGATGGACATAAAACGGAAAAATAAAGCCAAGTAGGCAAAGGGGAAATTGCCCCGCCCAAAATGAAGCACCCTTATCCCGAACTCAGGTTTATAGGTAGTTTAACAAGTCTGCTTAATCAGCCCTTGCCAAGAGGCAGGTTCTCTCATCTCTTCTACAGGTTTGTCACTCTTTTCAAAAAACGAATCCTTATATTGCATCTTGGAGTAACGCAAAGCACACTAAATACACCCAACAATGAAACAAAGTTTAACATACTATATTACTTTACTCGTTATTAAGTTAAAGGGTGTAAAAAAAGATTTTGGAAAAGACCCCATAGATTTCAAAAAAATTAGAAGAGAAGATATTCATCATCCTAAGGGGAATTTTTTAACTCAAAATCAAATACACAACTTTAAAATTTTAAATACTTCAATTACTGAAGTAAAACGCAACAAGACATCTAACGACTTATTGATATTCATTCACGGAGGCGCTTTTATCTCTGGCCCTTCAAAACATCATTGGGACACTATACAGGAAATTGTTAAACAAACAAATCATACAGTTTGGATGTGTGATTATCCAAAAGCTCCTGAAAACAAGATTTTAGAAATATCGAAAAACATAGATTTGATATACAATACTGCATTAAAAAAATACCAAGCAAAACAAATTACCCTTATTGGCGATTCAGCAGGAGGAACTCTGGTTACAGCTCTAACACAAAGATTAATTAAAAAAAATATTGAATTGCCTCTTAGAATTATACTTGTTTCTCCTGTTATGGATGCCACTATGTCTAATCCTCAAATTGATGAAATAGATAATATTGATCCTATGCTCTCCAAAATTGGAGTACTTAGTGCAAAAAAAATGTGTGCTGAAAACAATGATTTAAAAAATTCAATGATTTCACCTATAAATGGTAGTTTCGATAAATTCCCTGACACAGTTTTATTTCTAGCTGAAAATGACATCACTTATCCTGACCAGCAATTGACAGTACAAAAATTAATTAAGGCCAAAGCTAATATTGAAGTAATTGAAGGGAAAAAAATGCCACATATTTGGCCATTTCTACCTGTTATGAAGGAAGCAAAAACCGCTTTAAAACAAATAATAAACAGGTTAAATAACTAACCACAACATCATTAAAAACAATAAGAGTTCAGGTTTTTAGTATTTCCTTAAATCCTCAAGGTAAATCTATTACAAGCCTTAATATACTATCATTCAGTCATTTGCTCGGTATTTGGTACTCACCAATATTCAACATTGTTTCTGTTCCAAATACCTGTGCGAATGCCTGACTAACAGCATCTTAAAGCTTTCATAACGAAGTCCCTTGCGGATTTAAGGTATTTCAAAATCTCATACTATCTTATCCCGACCTTTACTTCAACCCTCCCCTAAACCTTCTACTTACAATTGGGTACGCAAAAATGGTAAGGATAATTATTACACCTCCCCAATAAAAACCAGGGTTCATTTGTTCGGTTTGACCAAATATTAATAAAGCCAACAAAATACCATAGATAGGTTCCAGATTAATAACCAAATTACCTGCAAAAGCAGAGATTTTCTTTAAAATATGCACCCAAGCGGCATTGGCATACACCGTACATATTAAGGCTAAAACTAATAAGTACATCCAGTCCATAGAGCTAGGCATAGTTAGCGTTGTATTATTAGATTGAAGGTGCCACAACACAAAAGGAATGGTTCCTAAAAAGGCTCCTCCAGTTTCATAAAATGTAATTTGTAAAGGGTTGTGTTTTTTCACAAATAAGGAGTTGGCTACTGTAAACATAGCGGCAAAAAATGCTGAGGCTATCGACATCAATAAGCCAATACCATAACTAAAATCATCTATGTAAATAATAGAAATACCAATAATAATAATAACACCAAAAAGGATTTCCATTTTGCTTATTCGCTGCTTTCTTGCCAATGGCTCAAGCAGGGCTGTCCATAAAGAAGTAGTAGCCAACCCAATTAAACTTACCGATGCGTTGGCATAACGAGCGGCTCCAAAAAACAAGAGCCAATGAAAGCTAATGATAACTCCTGTTAACAATAGTTTAATAACCACTTTAGGCTCCACCTTAAAGGGCACTTTAAAAAAAAGTAACACAGGAATAAAAGCAATAAACGAAATAAGTGTTCTATAAAACACCACTTCGGGGAACGATAGTTTTATTAGTAATCCTAAAATGGCTGTGAACCCCCAAAGAAAAACCAAAATATGCAGGTGTAGGTAAGGGCGTGATTTTAGCATTATCTAGGCACGTACTTATACATAAACATGCCCACAAATGAGAACACCACATTGGGTATCCAAACAGCTATAATGGGCGGAATAAGCCCTCCTTCGGCCACACCTCGGCTAGTAATAACAAAGATTATAAAGATAAAAGAGATAATAAAGCCAATGGCTATTTGAAGCCCTGTACCTCCCCTACTTTTGCGAGAAGACACAATTACCCCAATAAAAACCAACACAAATACCGTAAACGGCATGGTGTATCTAAAGTATTTTTCTACTTGGTAAATTCTTGCTCCTTCCAGCCCTCGAAATTGAATTTCCTCAATTTTATCTGTTAACTCGGGCAAGGTAAGAGTTTCCCACAAGCGGTGTTGCGATTGAAAATCTTTGGGGTAAATAACCAAGGTAGAATCCATTAAAGCTCCATAAGTTACTTCTTCTCCAACAGGTAAAATCACCCTGCGTTGCCATCGTTTTAGCCTCCATTTTTTGGTGGAATCGTTCCATTCAATTTGGTTAGCAGAGAGTTTTTCCTTAAGGCTGTCATTTTCAATGCGCTCCATCGTAAACTTATGACCAAGGTTACGATTATTATCGTACCGCTGCAAATAGAGGTAAACTGTAGGGCTAACTTGTATATGAAAATCGGTTTTGGAGAAGTAGAATTTTCCTTCAATAAATTCAATTTCAAACGACCTCCTACTTTTATTCGCATCAGGAATTACCCACCCATTAAAATAAAAACTTACTAAGGCAATAATTAAAGCTGCCCCAAAATAAGGAACCAACATACGTTTAAAAGATACACCACTGGCCAAAATGGAAATAATTTCGGTATGAGCCGCCATATTAGCGGTTACAAAAACGGTAGCAATAAAAACTGTAATAGGTGAAATGAGGTTGGCAATCCACGGGATAAAATCAGCATAATACTGAAAAATTCTACCTAACGGAACTTCGGGTTTTGTAAAATCTCCGATTTTCTCGGTAACGTCAATTACCACAATAATTGCCACAATAATAAACACCACGAACAAAAAGGTGGTAATGAGTTTTTTAAGGATGTAGCGGTCGAGGATTTTCATTAACTGAGTTTGGAGTATTTAAAGTGAACTAGAGTTTAAAGTGACTAAAGTGAGCTAGAGTTTGGAGTATTTAAAGTTGAAAGTGTCTAAAGTTTTCAACACCGATCATATTCTACTTTCTTAAACTTGCACCCACCGATGTAAATATCGCTAATAGTTCATTCGCCTCTTTCAATATTACATCAATTTTAGAGTTGTCAATCCATTTTAATTTTGTAATAATTTCAAGCCAATAAGCTGTTTCACTTGCTTCACTTTCAGATATGCTCATCTTATTTTTAAAATCAGCTTTGCTTCTTGCACGATTCGCTTCTCTATAATTGGCTCCTATGCTGGTTCCTGCTTTTGTAAGTTGATTTTTGAGAACTTTCCCTTCTTCTGTATGTGGAAGTGTAATGGATAACCGAATTATGGAGATTGCGAAATCTTTTGTACGGTTTTCCAACTGTTTAGCAAATTCTTTATTTTCCATTTTTGTAATTTTTTTAAACTAAGTGTTTCTTGTTACACGAACCTCTCATAATTATTATTTAACTACACTCTAGCTCACTTTAGTCACTTTAAACTCTAGCTCACTCATAGCCGTGTAGAAACTCTAGCAATCATTGGATCTACCCAAGCAGAAAATGTGCCATTAATAATTTGCTGTCTGGCTTCTTTTACCAACCATAAATAAAAGCTTAAATTATGAATACTTGCAATTTGTGCTCCTAATATTTCTTTGGAATGGATTAAATGGCGTAAGTAGGCTTTAGAGTAAACCGTATCTACATATCCTCCCAAATTAGCATCAATGGGAGAAAAATCTTCTTTCCACTTTTCGTTTTTAATATTGATAAATCCTTCTGACGTAAAAAGCATCCCATTACGAGCATTACGAGTAGGCATCACACAATCAAACATATCTACCCCTAGTTTTATGCTTTCCAAAATGTTGGCTGGCGTACCAACACCCATTAAATAACGAGGTTTATCTTTTGGTAAAATATCGCAGACAAGTGCTGTCATTTCATACATATCTTCAGCCGGTTCTCCTACAGAAAGGCCGCCAATGGCATTACCTTCTCTACCTTGCTTTGCTATAAATTCTGCGGATTGCTTGCGTAAATCAGGATAGGTACTTCCTTGCACTATAGGAAAAAGCGTTTGACTATAGCCATGAATGGGCTCTGTGGAATCGAAACGTTGAATGCAGCGCTCTAACCAACGGTGGGTCATATGCATCGATCGCTCGGCATAATCATAATCGCAAGGATAAGGCGTGCATTCATCAAATGCCATCATAATATCAGCACCAATAATGCGTTGAATGTCCATTACTCGCTCAGGAGCAAACTCATGTTTAGAACCATCTATATGAGATTTAAAGGTTACTCCCTGCTCTACAATTTTTCTGTTATCTGCCAGCGAATACACTTGATAGCCTCCACTGTCCGTTAAAATGGGGCCACCCCATCCATTAAATTTATGAAGTCCACCCGCTTTTTCAATTACATCTAATCCTGGCCTTAGGTATAAATGATAAGTGTTTCCTAAGATTATTTGTGCTTTTATATCTTCTTTTAGCTCACGCTGATGCACCGCCTTTACAGACCCCGCTGTGCCAACAGGCATAAAAATGGGTGTTTCAATTTCGCCATGATCGGTTTTAACCACCCCAGCTCTGGCATTAGATTTTGAATCCTGTGCTTTTAAAGTAAAATCCATTGATTAATTTATTGACTCGCAAAAATACAGATACTTGTGTTGGACTACCTCCAATTGAATGGTAATTATCTATATATTTGCCTCTTTTGATTAAACAGATAAATGACCGTTTCTTACCTTGAACTCAGTTTTATTATTGTTGTTGGCATCCAGATTATCTATTGGGTAATATGCATCATTGGAGTTGTTAACATTAAATCACAACCAAATCAGAATGCTTCACACGGAGTTTCCATTATTATTGCCGCCAATAATGAGCTCCAAAACCTTAAAGAACTAATTCCTACATTACTCAAACAAACTTATCACACATTTGAAATAATAATAATAAACGATAGGTCTTCCGATGGCACGTATGATTATTTAATAGATTTTTCTGGGCAGAACCCAAAGGTTAAATTTCTAACAGTTGATGAGCTCCCAGATCATTTAAACGGAAAGAAGTACGCCCTAACTCTAGGAATAAAAGCCGCCAAGTACGATCAAATTTTACTTACTGATGCAGATTGCAAGCCCAATTCTACTGATTGGATAACTTCTTTTGCAAACTCTTGGAGTGATAAAACTTCTTTCATATTGGGGTTTTCAGCCTATGAAAGACATAAAGGATTACTCAATTATTTCATCCGTTTTGAAACCATACTTACAGGCATTCAATACTTAGGAGCTGCAGCTTTAGGTAAACCTTATATGGGTGTTGGCCGAAATTTGAGCTATTCAAGAAATTTCTTTCTTTCTAAAAAAGGGTTCCATGGGTTTCAAGGTATAACAGGTGGCGATGATGACTTATTCGTAAATAAATATGCCAATAGTTCCAATACCAGCATACAGCTTTCACCAAAAAGTGTAGTGTACTCTAAGCCCAAATCAAATTTTTCAGATTTTATAGTGCAGAAAATCAGACACCTATCAGTTGGAAAACACTATTCATCAAAAAGTAAAATCATTTTAGGCTTTTTTACGTTTACTTGGTTGTTAACTTGGGGTTTAACCCCAATTGAATTTATTTTAACCCAAAACCTATTCTTACCAATAAGCATACTCTTGGGAAGATACATATTGATGGGTGTTGCTATTTTTATTTTTAAAAATAAAAGTGGGGCAAAACTCAATTTATTGGGATTGATATTGCTTGACTTTATGTTTGTACTGTATTACTTTGTAACGGGCATACGCACATTGCTGACCAAACGAGTTAAATGGAGTTAAAAAAACAGTTTTCTGATAAAGCATTAAAAGACTTTCGACTGATTGACGAAGCCGTGAATCAGAATGATGAGCAAGCTTATGCAATGTTGTTGGAAAGCTATAATAAGCCTGTGTATCATATGGTGCTAAAAATGGTGCGTAACGTAGATGATGCAGAGGATCTTACCATTGAGGCATTTGCCAAGGCATTTAAAAACCTTCATAAGTTTAAAAAAGATTATACGTTTAGTACCTGGCTATTTAGAATTGCCACTAATAATGCCATTGATTTTATTCGTAAGAAAAAATTAGAAACTACGAGCCTTAACTCATCTTATACCGATGATAACGGCAGCAATATTAATATTGATGTACCTGATAAGGAGCTAAATCCACAAGAAATGGCTATTAAGAGCCAAAAAATTGAGCTCATCCAATTATTTGTTACAAAGCTACCAGCCAAATACCAACGATTGGTTCGGCTACGCTATTTTGATGAGCTTTCGTACGATGAAATTGCCAAAGAGCTGGGTTCTCCTTTAGGCACGGTTAAAGCTCAACTCCACCGTGCTCGCGAATTACTTTCTGATTTGGTTAAAGGAAAGAGAGAGCATATATAAGTCAATGTCGTTTAGTTAAGCTTTTCGTCACTGCCAACAAAGTGCGGCAGTCTGTTCCTCTTAACCCTGTAGTCTCTAATTTAGAGATTGCTTCGTTCCTCGCAATAACGTTCTTGACTTAACTAAACGACATTAACTTATAAGTTTTTTTGGCTCAAAAGAATATCTATGGGGGGCTAGTATATTTGAGTTATGGAAAAGGATGTATTAAAAGAGCTTGTTAAGTTTCAATTTCCAATAGGCGTGTTGGATTATTTTGAATTGGTATCCGTGAAACA
>Ga0256834_1002265_pt1 | contig 12275 bp, 11 predicted proteins | sample 4281140metaG_FD_190536 | JGI IMG/M metagenome (GOLD analysis project Ga0256834, IMG submission 190536) | Hydrothermal vent microbial communities from East Pacific Rise, Pacific Ocean - 4281-140 | ecosystem: Environmental > Aquatic > Marine > Hydrothermal vents | place: Pacific Ocean: East... | reverse complement strand
AATTAGACCTTTGCGCCAATAGGTAAAAGAGGCGGTTGCAGTGCCGATAATGCTTTGCATTTTATTGGTCGCCATAGCGGCAACTGGGTGCAGGCCAACGGAAATAAGAATGGGCAAAGCAATAAGCCCACCGCCCCCTGCAATCGCATCAACAAAACCAGCCGCCATGCCAACCATGGCTAATAGTAGAAGGATTTCTATTTCCATTTGCTAGAATTAACCTTTATCATTCCATTCTCCATTTGTCATTCCTCCCCTCTTGTCATTATCGTGCTCGACACGATAATCCAGTAGCCCGCTGTCCAGCGGGCAAAAAACTCTCTTGCGCCAAAGACTCTCTTGCGCCAAAGACTTGGCTTAACTGGATTCCTGCTTTCGCAGGAATGACAGTGGTGGGGCAGGAATGACGAAAAGAGCGAGTTTCCTACAACCTAGCAATCAATCCTAAAACCTAGCAATCAAGAAAAACAATCTACTCATCTTCATTTTGCTCAATGCCAATAGCATCGAGAATTTGCGCTATGGTCATTCTTTGCGCTGGTGTCCAATTTGCACTTTTTGAAACTATAAGAGTTGCTTCACTTTTTAATATTATTCCATCGCTTAAAATACGCAACCCATTGGCCTTTAGGGTTGAGCCAGTTGAAGTAATATCAACAATTAAATCAGCCGCACCTGAACTTGGTGCAGCTTCCGTTGCGCCAACCGATTGCACAATTTGATATTGCGCAATTTGATGTTGCGCAAAAAACTGCCTTGTTAGATGCACATATTTTGTTGCCACCCGTAACCAGCGCCCATGAATATTACGAAAATCAGCCGCAACATCTGATAGATCACGCATGGTCGTTACATCAATCCACGCATCAGGAATTGCTACCACAACATCTGCTTGCCCAAACCCAAGCTCACATGCCAGCACAACATTATCAATAGCATTTTCAGAAGTTTCATAGATAAGATCAACGCCAGTTATGCCAATATCAACGCTGCCACGCACAAGTTCACGGGCGATTTCGCTGGCTGGTAAAAATTGCACTGAAATATTATTATAACCAACTAAATTACCGCTATAAGAGCGAGCGCCACCGGGACGCTCAATCGCCATGCCAGCCTCAGCAAAAATTTCCCTTGAAAGTTCTTCAAGTCGCCCTTTTGATGGAACAGCTAAAATTATATCACTCATTTTCTGCTCCCTCCAAACGATCAATCCATAAAGAACAGCCAGTAGCATTTATTTGCGTTGCGGCACCTAAGCGCTCAAGCAGACGATTATATTCACCGCCCGATGCTAGAGTTTTACCTTCTCTTTTAGCTTCAAAAACTATGCCCGTATAATAATCAAGGGCTGGGCTAAAACTGGCATCAAATAATATTTCGCTCATTCCATGCTCATGTTTTAGCAGGGCAATTTGATCTAAAAGACGATTAAGCGGTGCTTGTAAATCTAAGCCAAAATCATTTGCCAATATGTTTATTTGCTCTAAAGCGCTATTAGCCTCACCATTTATATTTAGATAATTTTGCAAAAAACCTATTATTTCGCTAGGAACTGTTGAAGCATTAAGCTGTTGTTTTTCAAAATAACGATTGGCAATTTCCTCTGGAGTGCGAGAGCCAGTTAGCGATAGACCAGCCGCAATCATTTGATCAGAAATAACGCCAATTAGCTCGTCTTCTTTCCATGGTAATGAGCCAGTGCTACCACCAGTGCCAGCGCCATGCGGATCAGATAATCTTTCAAGCAAGCGTGACATTGCATCAGCATGGCCAAAGCGATGGCGAATGCGAGGTATCCAGACTTTTGCAATATTTATTTGCTCTAAGATGCTTTCAAAAATTTCAACTGAGCCTAATAGAATTTGCGGCTTTATATTATAGACCTTAGTAGCACTAAGAACAAAATCAAACATTTGCTCCAGAATTTCATTGCGATCCTCTTGCCCTAAAAATTCAATTCCAGCTTGCAAAAATTCACTTGGGCCATTAGCTCGCTGGCGAAAAATTTTACCAATATAGCCAATATTAGCACTTGTATAACTAATATTATCGCTTGGTTTTTTTGAGGCTAAAAACTCCGTTGCAATGGGCAAGGTGAATTCGGGGCGCAAGCAATATTCAACATCGTTCACGCCAGAGGTAAGCAACAGGCGGCGGCCAAATTCTTCTCCTGCTAAATCAAAAAACGGATTAGCAGGTAATAGCATTGGCACATCACTAAGAGTTGCTTTTTGTTTTATCAACTCAACCAGCTTATTGCGATTTTCGTTTGCTTCACTCATTTATTTAGCCAAGCCTTGATCGCTGGAAGCTCCAAAATTTTTTTAACTAATTCAGAGCGTTTACATTCAAACTGCCCCGGACGCTCGCTTTTCCATTGTTCATTATCTTTGATATTTTGTGAGGCTTCTTTACCCACAACCAAATCTTTAATCTGAATAATGCCTTGCTCAAATTCGTCTGAGCCCGCAATAATAGCTGCAGGTGAATTGCGCCTATCAGCATATTGCAACTGCTTACCAAAATTCTTAGGGTTGCCCTGATACATCTCAGCACGAATACCCTTTTTACGAAGCTCCATAACCATTTTTTGATAATCAGCAACACGAGATTTATCCATAACACAAACAATAATTGGCGCTGGCATTTGAGTTTTTTCAAGCCGATCAAGATTTTTAAGCGCAGACATAAGTCGAGAAACACCAATAGAAAACCCAGTAGCAGGAACAGCCTGACCAGTGAAACGTTTAATCAAACCGTCATAACGCCCACCGCCACCAACCGAGCCGAATTGCACTTTCTGACCCTTGTCGTTTGTGACATCAAAAAGCAGCTCAGCTTCATAGACCATACCAGTGTAATATTCGAGACCACGAACTACAGACGGATCAATATGAATTCTGCCTGAAAAGTAGCCCTTGGGACCATAACCAGAATCAATAACAAGTTTAGCAAGAGATTCAAGTTCATCTAACCCTGAAGTGTAAATAGAATTTTCAAATAAAGATCTAAAGTAATTTATTGTTTTTAACGGATCTTTTTGAAGCGATCCTTCATAATTCGATGTTTGAAAATTATCAGGATTACAAAACTTGATTACATTATCAATTTGCAATTCATTTAACTCTGCACCTTTAGTAAAATCACCGCTTTCGTCTTTACGTCCATCACCAAGTAATAATTTCACGCCATCAAGTCCAAATTTATCGAGTTTATCAATCGCACGAAGCACCGATAATTTTTGCCCCTCGTCAAAAACCCCAATAGCTTCAAACAATCCGTCCAAGATTTTGCGATTATTCACCCGAATAACATAATCACCACGCTTAATCCTCAGCGCCTCCATTGTATCTGCCATCATCATGCACATTTCAGCATCGGCACTAACATTTGGTGCGCCAACAATATCGGCATCAAATTGCATGAATTGGCGAAACCGTCCGGGGCCCGGTTTTTCGTTGCGAAAAACCCAACCAGCACGATAGGTGCGATAGGGCATTGTTATTTCATTGATATTTTGCGCAACATGCCGTGCAAGAGGCGCAGTTAAGTCATAGCGCAAACTTAGCCATTGCTCATCTTCATCTTGCAGAGAAAAAACACCCTCGTTTGGTCTGTCGCTATCAGGCAGAAACTTACCCAGCGCATCAGTATATTCTAAAAATGGTGTTTCAATCGGATCAAACCCATAAAGCTCAAACACATTTTGGATTTTACCCATCATCTCATCGGTGGCACGAATATCGCTTGATGAGCGATCGTTAAAGCCACGAATTAGCCTTGCTTTTACCTTTTGCGGTTTTTTGTTCTTTGCCATTATAAATGCCTAAAATTTTCACTTGCTTTTCCCTAAATGATTTAAGCCTTTGGGGCAAGCAAGAACCCTTTCTAGGAGGCTCTTCATAGTAATTTTTTAACTACCAGCCTAATTGCTGGGCCAATTTGGCTGGCGCTGGTGGCGCTTTGCGATATGCCCTTTGCACATGCTAATATAATTTGCGCATATTTTTGCGGCTGTTTATGTCCGCTCTCCAAAAGAGTTTGAGAAATTTTTTGCTGAAGCCAAATTTCAAATTCCTCTACCTCTTTACCAGCAAAATTTGATTTTTGAGAATAAATCTCATCTTTATGCGCCGAGCCTGCAAATAGACGAAAAGCTACCTTGTATTTTGAAGATAGGGCTAAAGCAATTCTATCACTTAGCGGTAAATCTTTATTTAGGCCTGTTTCAACCAAGATTTTAAGAGTGTCAAAAAAGCGAGCGGTAATTGCTGTAAATATCTGTTGCTTATTGGCAAAATAGGCGTAAAGCGTGGCTTTAGAAATATTAGCCTGCTTGGCTATTGCCTCCATTGTGGTGCTATTTAGCCCTCTAGCCAATGCCAAGCCCAAAGCCGCATCTAATATTTCATTTATGCGCTTTGTTTTTTTCGATACTTCTTTTTCTGCCGCCAAAGCCTACTTCCTTAAATTTATAACTTGACTAACTAAACGATTATAGTGTAATTCGTATGAAAACACAAAGGATTATTATGTCAGATTTAGTTTTACTCACAGGAATTTCAGGTTTTGTTGGCTCGCATGTGGCGCTACAGCTTCTTAAAGAAGGTTATAGAGTGCGTGGAAGCGTAAGAAATCTTGAGAAATCTGAAAAAGTGCGCCAGACATTAAAAGCTCATGGGGCGGATATTTCTCAGCTTGAATTTGTGGCGCTTGATCTAAATGAAGATGAGGGTTGGAGTGAAGCAATGCAAGGCGCACGCTATTTACAGCATGTTGCCTCGCCATTTGTTACTACTATGCCCGATGATAGGATGGAATTAATTAACCCTGCCGTTAAAGGAACAAGCCGAGCGATTGAAGCGGCACTAAAAGCCAAAGTTGAGCGTATTATTTTAACATCTTCAATGGCGGCAATATCTTATGGGCATGGCAAGGATCATACTGCGCCTTTTAACGAAGATGACTGGACTAATATTAACTCAGCGGAGGTTAATGCCTACACAGAATCTAAAACCCTAGCCGAGAAAAAGGCATGGGAAATAATGGAGAATGCTGGTCGGCGCAATGATTTGTCTGTCATCAACCCATCGCTAATTTTTGGCCCATTACTTGATGATGATGCTGGCACGTCTGGTGCGTTGATTTTGCGTCTATTAAATGGCTCAATTCCTGCAACCCCTCGTTTTTATTTCCCAATAATTGACGTGCGAGATGTCGCTTTTATGCACTTAAAAGCAATGACCGAGCAACAAGCAGGAGGAAAGCGATTTATTACTGCAAGTAATGGATTGTGGTTTAAGGAACTATCTGACGCAATGAAAACCGCCCTGCCGCAATATAGCAAGAAATTACCAAAATTCTCTATGCCAGATTGGGGCGTGCGGCTTTATTCATTATTTGATAAAGACGTGCGAGGAAATCTTAGTGCTTTGGGGGTGAAGCATGAGCTTGATAATTCTTTGGGCAAGGCCTTAATGGAGCGTGAATTTATTAGTGCTGATGAGGCAGTTATTGCTATGGCCAATAGTTTGCTTGAGCAGGGTTTATGTGATTAATTCATAAAGAAATTTTAATGTAGTATTTTGAAATAGTATAAAGGGCGAATTTTGTTAGTCGCCCTTTACTTGTTTTATCGATTATTATTTTACTGGAAATTTTGCTTTTGCTAACGCAATAGCAAGCCAGATAATTGAGGTGATAATAGAAATTGCACCCACAAGCACAAGATAAAAAGGCAGGCCAAAGAGGAATTCAGCCGTAATACCAAGCGGCATTGCCATGCCTAGTAATCCAGTATATGAAATCCATTTGGCAGAAGATGCAGCAACAGGTAATTTTAATAATAAATAGCCAATCATAATATTGATAAAGGCAAACAAATTACCATGAACATGCGCTAGGCGTGCTTCAAAATGAGTGCCCACATTAGAATTTGCTATCCATTCTTCCTTGCCAGGGGCAAAATCACGCATATAGATTAGTATAAATCCATAAAGCATAAAACCACCCATGAACAATAGCCCTGCTACTATATTTGTTTTTCCATAATTTTTCATTTTATTTTCCTTTATTTGAAGTTAATCATATTGAGTTGAATTTTGAGCAATCTCATGCCTTCACTTTTTAGATCAAAATTTTGCTGGCTAACTGACCAACGCATAGCCAAGCCCTGTATTAAGGCAATGATTAAAAATGCTAAATCTTGAGATTGTTTCTTGTTTCTAGATAAAATAAATTCATTTGATAAATAGTTACGAAATTGCAACATCATCTCAGTTAGGATCGTGCGTAGCTTTACATTTGCATGTTGTAATTCATAGGAATAAAGAATAGTCAAAATTGCAGGGGTTTCGCTTAAGAATTCAAAATGTGAAGCTACAAGTGCCTCAATCTTACTTTTTGGCTTAAGAGATAATTTAAGCGGTTTAGCCCAATAAGACTTTGCCGTTTTAGCAATTTCATGTGCTACCGCAAGCCAAATGTCTTGCTTGGTTGGAAAATGTCGAAAAACTCCTGCATGAGTAAGACCCGATGCTTTGGCAATTTCTGCAGTTGATAAGCGGTCTGGTCCATTAATATCAGCCTGAGCCAATACCGCTGCAATTATCACAGATTTACGATCGCTTGCACTCATTCTTTTTACGGATTGAGCTTTTATAGGCTTAAACATAATTATTTTCCACTCCAACAATTAACGCTAGCTATTGAAATATTCTACTAATTCCAAGTTCCTTGCTCAATACTAAATGAAAACCTACTATCTGTTAGTTAGTTAGTGCTTACTCACTAACATAGAATATAGTATGTGGCAAGTGAGGGTGTTTATAAAAATGAATCGGAGTTGAGGAAGGTTAATCATAAACTGGAGCACCAACTTGAAACAGTAAAGCAAAAGCTCTCTTAGAGCGTGAATTTATTAGTGCTGATGAGACTGTTATTGCTATGGTCAATAGTTTGATTGAACAGGATTTGGCTGAGCAACAATTATAACCAGTTAATTTCTTTCACATGCGCCCCTGCTTTTGCTAGTAGAACTAAATCCCCATCATTTGAGTTTCCTTGCCATAGGCGCAATGTCAAACATGCACCTTGATCTTCAAATTGCTCAAACGCCAGCCAAGCAAGAGGCGTTTGTTTGCTTGCCTTATTACCTAGCTCTTCCATATGCGTTACTATACGTGCCTTAATATCTTTTGGAAAATATTGATAGGTGATTGAGTGGAACAAAATTCTTGCCACTCCATTTTCTCTATTGTTATCAATCACATTTTCTACCCAATCAGCACCGTCAGCTTTATCTAATTTTGGAGGTTCATTAAGCGCTATTTCTATTGCCGCTTTTGCTCTATCTAGTCTTTCTTGCTGGTCAGGCCAAATATAGGATAATAATCGCAAGCGATGCGCAGGATTTTCAATGTCCAAAGGATTAAGATCACACCCACGTCGATTAATAATATGCGGATTATCTCCATCTGGCAGTTTCCCGCTCCATTTTGGGGCAAGCGTCAATTTTGAGTCTAAAGCTCCAAATTCTTGCCCTGCAAAGCGATAGTGAAACTTATCAAGCATTAGGTTAAGGCCAGCGCTTGATCCTAACTCGAATATTGACAATGGAAGGGCAGTTTTTTTAGCAATCACTCGCATCCCTAAATAAAGCAGAGCCGAGCGTGCAACTTCGTTAGTTTGTGGCGCATAAGTTAACCACTGACATATTTCATCATCGGCTTCACTAATCGCAATCACTGCCGCTTTTGCTAGCTTTTTTGACGAGGTGAGCGGAAAGGGAGGATAAAACTTTTCAAGTTTTTTTAATTGCCCAGATCGAACCAAACCATGTAAAGCGCCAGCCAAACGCAAGGCGATAGCGTCCCCAAAAGCATCTGGCTGTCCATTCCAGTTAAGGATTGTTCTTCCTACCTTTGTTGAGCGATCAAGATTTTTACCAAGCCCTTCAAGCAAATTAGCGGTAAATGGAGAGCCTAGATCAGCGCAAAATTTTGCCTGTGAAGAAAAACTTTGACGTATTATTGTTTCTTTATCCATGAGATATTATGGCAGTAATGCTGACCTTTGTCAATTAATGCTAAATTGGATTTATTCTTCAAACTCCCACCCTTAATCCCTCCCCTCAAGGGGGGAGGGAAAAAGAATAGCTGCCAGATTATTACAAAAACTAGGCAATTAGCCCGAAACAGGTTTGCTCTTTATCCCCCTCCCACTTCGGGGAGGGGCTAGGGGTGGGGGGTTGGCATAAAGCGGTGGGGGGCTTGGGATAAAGTGAGTTGAGGTCAATCCACATCTTACCATCTACAACTCCTGCGCAATGATAGACAAAAAATCTTCGCCAAATTGCTTTAATTTCATATCACCAACTCCATAAATATCACTCATTTCATCTAATGTTTTTGGTAATTTTACTGCCATGTCAATTAGTGATCTATCGCTAAATATTACGAAGGCTGGTTTGTTTTTTTCTCGTGCTAGGGTTAGTCGGCGGGCTTTTAATGCGGTTAGGACTTTTTGGTTGCAGTTTTTATTTTCTATCAAATCTTGTTTTTTGCTCTTTCTTCTTAGTGATTTTTGTTGAACCTGAATAATTTCCTCACGTAGTTGCACCTTTTGTTGCCCACGCATAACGAGCCAGCCATCTTCGCTCACCACCCAACTATTAAACCCATTTGTTGCATCAATATTTATCAAACCAAGCGCTAGCAACTGGCGAAAAATCGATTTCCATTGATGGGCAGAAATATCTCTTCCAATGCCAAATGTTGAAAGATTATGATGGTTGTGTTTAATGCTCATTTCATTTTCTTGCCCCAACAAAACACTAACTAATTGCTCAAGACCAAAAATCTGTTTTGTTCTAATAATGGTCGAAAGAGCTTTTTGGGCGTTGATTGTGCCGTCATAGGTTTTGATTTCACCGCTACATAAATCACAATCCCCACACGGTTCACTATCTTCGCCAAAATAGGCAAGCAACGCAACTTTACGACAAAGCGGCGCTTCGCAAAGCGCTACCAAAGAGCTTAGCTTTTGATGTTCAATTTGCTTTTGCTCTATTGATGCATCGCCTTGTTCTATCCAACGCCTATATTGATAAATTTCGCTTAACCCATAAAGAGTATAAATAAAGGCCGGTAAATTATCTCGCCCTGCACGCCCTATTTCTTGATAGTAGCTTTCGATATTTTTAGGCAAATCCATATGAAAAACAAAGCGCACATCGGGCTTGTCTATGCCCATGCCAAAGGCAATAGTTGCGACGATGATTATCGCATCTTCAATTAGAAAAATATCTTGATTTTCATCACGCTGTTCTTTGCTTAGTCCTGCATGATATGCATGAGCTTTAATGTTATTGTCATTAAGAAACTGAGTAATTTGCTCAACTTTTTTGCGTGATTGACAATAGATAATTCCAGATTGATTTTGGTGATTATCAAGAAATGTTAGCAGTTGTTTTTTGCCATTATTGCGAACTGACATTGAGATTTTTAGGTTTGGTCGATCAAACCCATGCAAAAATATTTCTGGCGGCTTGCGAAATAATTTTTCTACAATATCTTGCCTTGTTTGCTCGTCTGCGGTGGCAGTAAAAGCAAGGATTTGCACCCCGCCTAACCTATCGCAGATTTTGCCTATTTCTTGATATTCAGGGCGAAAATCATGTCCCCATTGCGAAATACAATGCGCCTCATCAACCGCCACTATTTTAACATTGGCTTGCTGCAAAAACTCAATCGTGCTGGCAAGCCTAAGCCGCTCGGGCGAAATATATAATAGGCTTAAATCACCATTTATCGCAGCATCAATGGTGCGTTGATTATCTTGTTCTGAATAAGAAGAATTTATACTTGCCGCCTTTACGCCATTTGCACGCAACTGAAATATTTGATCTCGCATTAAAGCGATAAGCGGCGATATTACAACGGTTAGCCCGCTCTGCATAAGAGCAGGCAATTGAAAGCATAAAGATTTGCCGCCCCCCGTTGGCATTATGGCAAGCACGTCTTGCCCCTTTATTGCGGCATTTATAATTTCTGCTTGCCCTATGCGAAAACTATCAAAACCAAAAATGCTTGATAATATGTGCTTTATTTTTTTATTATTTTCCATTCATCTAACCTTTAAAAATCTGGCTGCCCGGCAATCTTTACTGCAATGATTGCGCCTTGTTTATTGGCTTTAATCAGGCAATCTTTGGGCGAGCTATCGTTTTTTAGTGCTGAAAGGCATATTGTTTCAATTATGTAAAAATCATTGGAGATGAACCTTATCCAATCAAAATCTGTGACTTTATCTTAGGAGTTAATGTTCACTCAATCAATGTTTGAAACTAATGATATGATAAAATAACATGAAATGCTAAATCATGTAGCGAGTATAATAGATAAGGGAGAAATACGAACTACTTTAAATATTATTATGTCGCTAATTGATGCAAAAAACCTTAAAAGCTGTATATGTTGCTTAAAAGCAAAAAAGGACGAATAATGAATAAAGAAAAAAACCATTTAGATATAAGTTCAAATAAGCATATTTTAGCAAAATGGATAGCATCTGGCTGGTTGTTATTCTTTGCAACTCTTGCTCTTACTTGGTGGCTTTTGCCCAATGATATGACTAGTGAAGTCAACTCATTTGCTGCTAGAATGACATTTGCATTCTCTCATATATTCTTTGCAAGTCTATTATTATTCATTGGCTTTCTTGCTGTTGGGGCAACACGTTGGCAAATTGAAACAAAAGACGTTTTTGCAAGTCCTGCCGCTTCAGGCAATAAAACGGCTTCTATAAATATTCATAATCAGGTTCATACACAGTTTCTAAGCAATAGCTCTGAACAATTTATAATGTTTTCAGCGGCAATAATTGCTGCAACAATGTTTTTAGAAAGCTCGTATCTAAGCATAATCACATTAATGACTATCATGTGGATTTTTGGACGATTATTTTTTTGGGGAGGATATTGGTATACTGCATATCATAATTTGCCAACTTACCCACGTGCAATAGGGCTTGGAATGGGTCTATTAAGCACATTAGTGCTTATATGTATTGCCGCAATTGGCATTAGTTTACACTATCCTTCATTTGCTTTTTTAACTGAAACTCAGGCTCTAATTACGCATGATAAATCATTTGCATTTGCAGGCTTTATTATCGAGCCACAAGGCAATATAAATGGTAGCAATATTTTACCAATTGTTTTATTTTCAACCATTGCAATAATTACTGCTATTCTCGCATTTCTTCCAAAGCTTGCCCCGCCTGTTATTCCGATGGCAGCAATTTGTGTTTTTGGCTGGGCTTGGCTGATATTTTCTGGCGCTATACCAATAAGATTTTAATTTATAGATTTAGATGTGATTGGGCAGGGTTAGTAAATATAAAGCATATTCATTATGGTTGCCCGCCAATTTTTGTAGCAATGGTTGCGCCTTGTTTGTTTGCGTTAATCAGGCAGTCTTTGGGCGAGCTACCGCTCTTTAGCACTGCAATAAATCCAGCTAAAAAACCATCTCCTGCACCACTAGAATCAATTGCCCTTATTTTTTGTGCTTTAACATCAGCAATTATACCATGTTGTTTTGTGCCAATCACTGCACCCTTTTCAGCCCGCTTAATTATGACAAATTCAAAATAATTGCCCAATATTTCAATCTGTTCTTTAAGGTTACTTGTGCCACTTAAAATTTCTGCCTCTTCTTCATTAGGAAAGAAAAATCTTGCGCCCTTTGTCCAAGCCAAGAACTTTTCAATTCCTACTTGTTTGATAAATGAGCTTGAAGCTGGATCGATTGAAAATGGGATATTTAGGGCTTTGGCTTGTTTGATTAAATCAAGTGCAACTTTTCGTGGTGAGGGCTCAAAAAACGCATAGCCAGAAATTTGTAACAGTCCAATTTTGTTAAAAATATCGCTTGGAATTTCTTTAAGTGACAATCTAGTATTTGCCGCCCTATCAGTAAAAAAACTACGCTCGCCATCTTTATAATCAACTAAGGTAACTAAATGCCCTGTTGGGTTATTTTCATCTGCTTGCAAGATGGGTTCAATATTATGCGCTAAAAACTGATTTTTATAATGAGCAAAATCACTCTCCCCAACCCGAGCGATAAATTTCACTTTTACCTTATTTTCACTAAGCCACATCGCCTGATTTGCGCCCGAGCCGCCCTCAAGAACCCGGATTTTTGCTCTAACATCAGAGCCACGAGCCATCTTCCCCTCAGGTAATATAATCGTATCACGCATCACATCAC
>Ga0256834_1002264_pt1 | contig 12278 bp, 12 predicted proteins | sample 4281140metaG_FD_190536 | JGI IMG/M metagenome (GOLD analysis project Ga0256834, IMG submission 190536) | Hydrothermal vent microbial communities from East Pacific Rise, Pacific Ocean - 4281-140 | ecosystem: Environmental > Aquatic > Marine > Hydrothermal vents | place: Pacific Ocean: East... | reverse complement strand
AAAATAAGAAAAAATCAAACTTTTTTTTTAAAACTTCTTTTTTAGATTTTTATTAAGTAGTAATTTTCAAAATTAATTCTTTTTCTAATTCTTTTCTATTAATATTTTCAGGTATTTCAAAATCTTTTAAAAAATCTTTAAATACATTTTCTACAAAATTTTGTTTAGAAATATCTATTTTTTCTTGAAAATAGTTTATTTTATCTATTAATTTTGTTTTCTTATATTCAAAATAAAAAGTATCAGAAAAAAAAGTTATTATTTTTTTATCTTCAAATTCTAAAAGTAAATGATTATTTATATTTTCAAAAAATATTTTTACAATAGCATCTTTTAATATTTTAATATTTATTATTTTTTTTGTTAAAAAATCTATTAATTCATCTGTACTTTTTATATTTTCACAATCTATTATACCTAAATCTATCATTTTTCTAGTTTCTAATTTACATACTTTTTTTTCAAAACTTCAATCTTCCATAAAATTTAAAATATTATATCCAATTTTATGATCTTTTGCATTAAAACTAGTATGTTCTAAACTTCCTGAATAACATATTTTTTTAGAAATACAAAAATTTTTATGATAATGTCAAAGTGCAACATAATCAAATTCTTTTAATTTTTCTAGTTGTGAAATCAAAATATTTACTCATGAAATTTCATCAGTATATTCTTCATATTCTTTTGCCTGTAATCAAAAATGTCATATAAAAATTTTTATTTTTTCTTTATTTATTTTTTCTAAAGCTTCATTAAAATATTGTTCAAATTTTTCTTGTGAATAAATATGTGGTAAGCAAACAAAATTTATTTTTTCTGTTTCAAATATTTTTAATTCTTCTTTATAAACAACTGTAAAATTTTCAAAATTTTCAAAAATATTAAAAATATGAGTTGTTGTTGTAAGTCTAGGAGTATCATGATTTCAAGCAATAATTATAGTTTTTATTCACGCTTTTTCTAATCTTAAAAATCCAGAAATTGCAATTGAAACTGCTTTATTTGAAGGTTTTGAAGAATTAAATAAATCCCCAGAATGAATAACAAAATCAGGTTTTTTTATCAAAACTTCATCAATTACTTTTAAAAAATTATTATAAAAATCTAAAGCCCTTGAAGTATTATCCATTCAAATTCATAAATGTGTATCTGAAAAATGTATTATTTTCATATTTTTTAAGCTTTTATTAAGATAATTTATTATATATTATTTAATATTATTTTAATTTTTTGATTTTTTAAAAAAAGCTATATACTTATGCTTTTAATTTAATAAATTAATTATTTTTTATCTTAAAAAGAATTTAATTTTTAAAATTATATATACTTAAAATTATACAAAAAAAAAATAAAAAGTAAAACTTTTTTACTTTATTTTTACAATTAAGTAAATTTCATTAAAAAATTAAACAATATATTTTGTACTTGTTATGCTTTTTTTTTAAAAATTTTTTGCAAACTAAAAAAAAGTGCTTATTATAGTAAAAGTGATAGAAAATAAATAAATTTTAAAAAATAAATAAATTAAAAAAATGAAACTAATAATAAAAATTTCTTCAGAAATTACTATAAAATCCAAATTTGTGAGGAAACAAGCTATTTCTATGCTTAGAAATAATATAAAAAAACATTTAGAATTTAATGAAATTTTTGACTATAAATTAAAATGAAATTGGGACAAAATAGAACTTGAAGCAAATGAAGAAAAACAAGAAAAAATAAAAAGTATCATCAAAAATATTTCTTGAATTGCTTATTTTTTAGAAGTTGATTCTTTTTTACTTTATGAAAATGATGAACAAAAAAATGATAAAAATTTTATTTTTGATAATGTTTTTAAAATTGTAAAAAAATATTATTTAGAACAAATAAAAAACAAAAGCTTTGTTGCAAGAGTAAAAAGAGCTTGAAATCACAATTTTAAATCAGTTGATTTGGAAAGATATATCTGATGAGGACTTTTAAAATTTTGAGAAAATACAAAAGTTAGTTTAAAAAATCCAGAAATTACTGTAAAAATAGAAATTTCAAATGAGAGATTTTATATTATAAAAAGTAGGATAGAATGACTTTCTGGTTATCCTATAGGCTTTCAGGATAAAGTTGTAAGTCTTATTTCTGGTGGTTTTGATTCTGGAGTTTCAACTTTTTCTTTGATGAAAAGAGGTGCAAAAGTTGATTATTTGTTTTTTAATTTATGAGGTTCAGCACACGAACTTTGAGTAAAACAGGTTTCTTATTATTTATGGAAAACTTTTTCTGTTTCTTATAATGCTAGATTTATAACTGTCAATTTTGAAGAAATTATACAAGAACTTTTAACAAAAGTAAACCATAAATATAGATGAATTTTATTGAAAAGATTTATGTTAAAAATAGCTTCAAAAGTGGCAGAAAATAATTATTATGCACTTGTAAAATGAGATAGTTTAGGGCAAGTTTCATCTCAAACTTTGAAAAATATGGCTGTTATTGATAAAGCTTCAGATTGTCTTGTTTTAAGACCACTTATTTGATATAATAAACAAGAAATTATTGATATTACAAAAGAAATTTGAACTTATAATTTTGCTTGTAATATGCCTGAATATTGTTGAGTAATTTCAGATAAGCCAGCAACTTGAGCTAGTTTAGAACAAATTTTAGATGAAGAAAAAAATATTTCAAAAAATATTTTAGAAAAATCTTTTGAAGAAAGAAAAATAGTAAAATTAAAAGAAATGTTTGAAAAAGATTTTGAAAATTTGAAAGAAATTGAAAAAGTATTTTCTTCTAAAAAAGATGAAATAATTATTGATATTAGGGAAGAAGCTGATAAAAAGAAAAAACCTTTAAAATTAGAAAATACTGAAATTTTAGAAATTCCATTTTTTGAAATTAATTCTAAGTTTAAAAATTTAGATCAGGAAAAAAATTATTTATTTTATTGTGATAAAGGTGTTTTATCTGAATTACATTGACTTTATTTAAAGGAATTGTGATTTAATAATATAAAAATTTTTAAAGAAATAAAAAATAAAAAAGATTGTAATATTATTAAAAAAAATTAGATTAAAAAATATTTATTTTATTAAATATAACAAAACAATAACTGATGGTAATTTTAAGAGAATTTTTTGAATATAAAATGATTAATATACTAATTTATTAATAAAAAAATTTGTACAAAAAAAACTAATTTTGAAAAAATCTATTAAAATCTATTAAAATCAGTTGAAATATTTTATTAGTTTGATAATATACATATTGGAAAAAGATAAAATTATAAAATTACAATTTTTTTTAATAAAAATATTAAATTATATAGTTTTTTTAGAATACAAGTATTAAAATAATTTTAAAATAAAAAAAATGTTTAAAAAAGAAATTTGAGAAATAATCCCAAACCTAAAAATAAATTGAAAACCAGCACTTTATTGAGTTTTAAATGAACATGCTGTTAGAAAAAACGCACTTATTATTTTTATTTTATGAAGCATAACTTTTGTTTATACATTTATAACTAGAGATTTTTTATTTTTTAATATTTTAGTTACAACATTATTTATAGATTTTTTTATAAAAATTTCTGTTTGACCAAAATATTCTATTTTTTCCCAAATTTCTAATTTTTTAGTAAGAAATAAAGAAAAACAATATGTTTGAGCTAAACAAAAAAGATTTGCCTGGACAATTTGAGTTTTTATGTCTGGAACTACTTTATTTTTAGTTTTATGACTTTGAATAACTTGTGGTTTACCTATGTTATTATGCTTAATTTGTCTTACTTTTATGTTTGCTGAAGCATTTTTTTGATATTGTGTTTGATGTACAATTTATATTTTTTTGAGAAATAAATGATATATTAAAAAAGAAAAATATGCTCCAGTTTGTGCAAATTGAGCTTGTGAATTAGAGGAAAAAAATAATTTTTAAAAATAAAAAAATATGGAAATGGAAAAAAGTTTATTTTTGAAATATGCAAAAAAAAATAATTTAGAAAAACAAGTTTTAGAATCTATTTTATTTAAATTAATTATAGATTTTTTTAAAGAAAAAAAATGATTAGATATAAAAAAATATATTATTTCAATAAAAGTTTGGGAAAAAAATATAATAATAAAAACTTATAAAGCATCTTTGAATTATGAATTTTCTTTGTACAAAAAAGAAATAACAGATATTTTTTTAGAAAAAATTGAAAAAATAGGCTTTAAAAAAAACTTTGAAATTTACTTTAAATAATAAAAAAAATAATTTTAAAAAAAAATGGAAAAAAAACTTTTACTTACTCATATTCCTCTGAAAAAAGAAAATCCTTTATTAAAAGAAATAGAAGAATATATAAAAGAAACTGTAAAAAATCAATTAACAAACACAGATAATGAACTTGAAAAAACTGAAATAAAGGAAAATACAACTTATTATTATATTGAAAATCTTGTTATTAATTTTTTAAAAAAATATGATATAGAAGAAAACAAACAAAAATTTTTAGATGAAAATTTAGAAAATTTGGAAGAATTCTTTTTTCATTTTTTAGATGATAAAAAAGATAATTCAGGAGAGATTTTACAAAAATGAATTAAAGAATTATATTGACTTTTGTGAAACTTTTATGAAAATATTTGAAAAAATAGGAAAGCACTAGAATCTTATAAGAGTTGAATAAAATCTAATTTTGTTTGAAATTATATGCTTTTTTGAAGAATTTGAGAATTATATGGGGAAAATAAAATAAAATCAGTAAACGAACAAGACTCATTAAAGTTAGCTTTTAAAAATTTTGATAAACTTTTAGAACTATCTGTAGAAAATGATGATTTCATAACTCATATTTATGTTTTGGAAAAGCTGTGAGATTTATTGTCTAAAATTAATGTTAACGAAGCTTTGGAAAATTATTTTTTAGCATTAAAAGAAATTAATAAAAATAATATATGAGACACTAATATTATTTCAAAAATATTGAAAAAAATAATAAATATTAGTGATGATAATTTAACAATTAATCATAATTTAGAAGAGCTTTCAAAAATAGATATAAATAATTTAATTTATATTTGTGATTATTATGAAAAAAAATGAAAATTAGATTATACTTTTTTTAATTATTTAATAGCAATTGAAAATAATGTAGAAAATTCTATTCCAAAATTTATAAATTTTTTAGAAAAACTTTCAAAAGAAAAAGATAATAATAGAGAAATAAAAGTAGCTATAAAAAATTTGGAAAATTTTTCTACAATTTTAAGAGAGGATAAAAAAAATATTTTTTTAAATGTGCTTGAAGAAAATTTTTTAGAAAATTTAACTATAAATAATCTTTCTTCTTATATTAATATTTATAATTTAGAAAGAGAAAGAAAAAAATATATTAATGAAAAAATTATAAATAATTCTATATTTTTATCTGAAATAATTGATTTTTTATCAAGACAAGATTATTTTGATGAAAAAATAAAATTAGAATTAATTAAAATTTCTGATAAAGTTTCAAATAATGAAGATTTAAATTTTTCAGATAAAAAAAATCTTTATAAATATTTGGAAATAAAAAATAATCCAAAAGCTAAATTTGAATATATTTCTAGTAAAATATATTCTGGAATTTTTTTAAATGAAGAAGAAAAAAAATTTATTTTAGATTTTTGAAATTACAATGATTTGTATCAACAAAAATCTGAAAAATTTCCTGAAATTATTAAATTTTAAAAAATTAATTTTATCTTTTTATTTTTTTTAAAAATTTTTTTGTAATAAAAAATTCTAAAGAATATAAAAAAGAATGATTATTTGATATTAATTTTTGATAAAAATTTATTTTATAAGTTTTTTTGTTGGAATCATAAAAAATATCAATAATTCAATGAGCAGATTTTATTTTTTCTTGTTTATAATCTTTTTCTAAATTTATTTTTTTTAACTGATTTACTGTATTTTCTACTAAAATAGGGTAACTTTTTCAAATTAATTCAAATAATTTTTCATCTTTATTCGAAAAATTTTTTAATAATTCTTTTTTTCAAATATTTCTATAAGCATTTAAAAAAGGATTTTCAGAATTATTTTTTTTATTTCTTACTAATTTTCAAATACTTCAATTTATTATAAATAATATAGCTATATCAGAAATTTTTTCTTTTCTAAAATTTTTAGTTGATAATTCTGGTTGTTTATTAAAAGATTCTCAAAATGGATTATCTATTATTTTTGTTAATTTTTCTAAATCAATTTTTTTTTGATTAAGGTAATTTTTTCCTTCTGTAATTGTTAATTGAATAGCAAAAATTATTTCTTTTTCATTTTTTACATTTATTTTTTTATATATTGATATAAAATCAATTTTATTTGGTTCAAATTCAGCTTTTGTATTTTCTACACTTATATTTTTATTTTTACAAAATTTTGCTATTGAATATAAAATAAATCTTTCCAAGGCTAATCAACTAGATTTCATTTCATTTTGTATGTAATATTTTATATTTTTCTTTGGAATTTTTGTATCAACAGAGCTTAAAAGTAAAAAAATTTTTTTTCATATTTCTTTTACTTTTTCTTTTGTCTCATCATCTAAGGAATCAGGATTTTTAATAAAATCTAAAATTTCTTTTTTTGTAGAATTATTTAATTTTCAAAAAAACTCTTCTTCTTGCTTTTCATAATTTATATTTCTTTTTTCAAAAGTTCAAAAAATATCAAAAAAAAATTTAATTAGTTTTTTTTGTTCCTTTTGAAAAGTATAATCATTTTTATCTTTTTTTCTTCTTCAGAATTTTAATCCTTCTAAAATATTTATTTTTAGTATTTTTTCTGTGTGTTTATTCATTTTTATAGATTTTAATGTTATTTGTAAAAATAATATTATAATAAATGAAAAAAGTCAAATTTTTCTACTTAGATTCTATTTTACATAGTCTCCTTTATTTTTTTCAATTTTTTATTATATTTATAGTTATTAAGTGTAAAGTCCAAAGATATTATTTACTTAATTTTATCATAAAAGTGACATTTCTACTTTGTAAAAAGGTGACATTTTAACTTTGAAAGTTACAATATTACATTTTTTCTTTGCAATTTTTAAAAAAAATATATAATTAAAAAAATATTATTTAAATAAAAAAAATATGGCAAATATATTCAAAGCTTATGATATTAGGTGAATTTATCCTTCTGAAATAAATGAAGAACAGGTTTATAAAATAGCTTTTTCTTTTGTAGAATTTTTGGATTTAAAATGAAAAACTGTTGTTGTTTGAAAAGATATTAGAAAAAGTTCAAATAGTTTAATAAAACAAATTATTGCTTGATTAACTGATGCCTGAGCTAATGTTATAAATATTTGACTTGCAACTACTCCAATGGTTTATTTTGCAAATGGTAAATTAAAAGCTTCTGGAAGTATTATTTTAACAGCTTCACATAATCCAAAAGAATTTAATTGAATGAAATTATGTAGAGAAAAAGCTATTCCTATTTCTGGTGATACTTGAATAAAAGAAATTGAAAAATTAGTTTTAACCTCACCCCTAGCCCCTCTCCTTTGAGAGGAGAAGGGAACAAAATGAAAAGTAAAAAATAATGAAAAAATAAAAAAAGAATATATAGATTTTATAAAATCTTTTGCAAAATTTTGAGATAAAAAAATAAAAATTGTTATTGATTCAGCAAATGCAATGTGAATTTTGGAAAAAGAAGTTTTGGAAGAATTAGATATAGAAATAATTAATTTATATGATGAATTAGATTGAAATTTTCCTAATCATGAAGGAAATCCTTTAGATTATTCTACTTTGGTAGATTTGCAAAAAAAAGTTTTAGAAACAAAAGCTCAATTGTGAGTAAGTTTTGATTGAGATGCTGATAGAGTTGGTTTTGTTGATGAAAATTGACAAATTATTGAACCAGATTTTATTTGAGCAATTATAGCTAGAGAAATTCTTATTTCTGAAAAAACACAAAAAAAAGTAAATATTTTATATGATTTAAGAACTTCTTTAACTGTTCCTGAAATTATAAAAAAATATAATTGAAATCCTATAGAATCTAGAGTTTGACATGCTTTTATAAAAAATATTATGAGAGAAAAAGATGTAATTTTTGCAAGTGAATTATCAGGACACTATTATTTTAAAGACAATTATTATACAGAAAGTTCTAGTTTGGCTGTAATTTATATTTTGAATTTGATTACAAATAGTTCTGAAAAAATTTCTGAAATTGTAGAAAAATTAAAAAAATTTTATAAAATTCCTGAAACAAATTTTACAGTAAAAAATAAACAAAAAATTTTAGAAAAAATAGAAAAAAAATATTTTTTAGATGAAAAAAAAGAAAATATTAAAATTTTGAAAATTGATTGATTAAAGATTAGTTTTGAAGACTGGTGGTTTAGTCTCAGAGCCTCAAATACAGAAAATGTTTTGAGATTGAATTTGGAAGCAAAAACTGAAGAATTAAAAGAAGAAAAATTAAAAGAATTAGAAAAAGAGATAAAATAAATTTAAAAAATAATTGTAAAAAAATTGTTAAGATTTAAAGTATTTTTTTGTAATTTTTATATTTGACAAAAAAATAAAAAAAATATTATATTTATATAAATAATTTTATATTTATGAGCAACAAGCAACAAGCAACAAGCAACAAGCAACAAAATGATAATCTTTGAAAAATAATTTTTACAATCTTTATATTATTTATAATTATAGAAATTGCCTTTTGAAATTTTAATAAAATATGGGGAACAAAGACTGAAGCAATGATGGATGTTTGGACTATTGAACATGTTTTAAGTTGAATATCTGTTTGATTTTTGATAATGAGTTCAAATTATAAAATTTTTGAAAAAAAAATTGGTTTTGATCCAAAAAAAATAAATACTAGATATTTTGATTTGATTTGAGTTTTGTTTTTAGCTTTTGCTTGGGAAACTTTAGAGCATTATTTGGAAGAATGAATAGCTTGAGAAACTGTTAAATTTTGGTTTCAGTGAGTAGAATATTGGCCAAATAGAATAATTTTTGACCCTTTAATGTTAGTTTTTTGATATTTTTTAGCTAGAAAATATACAAAAATAGTTGCTCCAGCAAGATTTTTATCTCTTGTTTGGCTTATAATTCATATTTTTATTTTTCCACATAGTATGTATTTACATGAATTATTTTAATATTTTTTAAAAGTTAAGAAAAAAATCTTAACTTTTTTTTTGACTTCTAAAAAAAATATATATAATCAATTGTATTATTTAAGTAATACAAAAAAATGAAAGAAAATGAAAGTTTGAAAAAAGTAAAATCTACTTTATGGTGAATAGAAAATGAAAAAGATTTAGAAGAATTTTTACCTGTTTTATTTACTAAAAAGGAAATAGAGGATTTTGCTTTGAGATTAGATATTTTGAAAAAATTAAAGGTCTGAGAATCTCAAAGAAAAATATCTTCAGATTTATGAATTTCTATTACAACAGTAACAAGAGGAAATAAATTTTATAAAGAAAATAAAAATTTGGTTGATAAATATATTAAATAAAAAAATATAAAAATGTGTAGTGAAATAAATATATTACAAAAAATAATAGAAAATAAAAAAAGGGAGTTAGAAAAAGATATTAACCCATCCCAGCCTTCTCTTAAGACTAAGGGAAGGAGTAAAGGAGAAGAAAAAAAATCTGACTTAAAAAAATTTAAAGAAATTTTTAAAGAAAAAAATGCTAGCTTAATAGCAGAAATAAAACTTGCTAGTCCAAAATTTGATTTCAGAGATAAAATTGATTTAGAAAAATTATTTGAATTTTATTGAAAAAATTCTGAAATAAAAGCTGTTTCTAATCTAATTGATAAAAAATTTTTTGCTTGAGATATTGTCAGAGGAAAAATTTTTAAAGAAAAATATAATAAAGCAATTTTTTTCAAAGAATTTGTAATTGATAAAAAACAAATTGACCAAGCTAGTTATTTTTGATATGATGCAATTTTGATTTTAGAAAGAATTTTAACTGAAAAAAAAATAAAAAAATTTGTTAAATATTCTCTTAAAAAAAATATTTTTCCTATAATTGAAATTGATACAAAAAATTGATTGGAAAAAATAATCCCCCTATCCCTAGCCCTTTCCCCCAAAGGGAGAAAGGGAATAAAAGAGCTAGATTTTTGAATTGCAATAAATTGTAGAAATCTAGGAACAATGGAAATTGATAGAAAAAAACATTTTAAAATTTATGAAAAATTTGAAAAAATTTTAGAAAAAAAATTGGTTTTTGCTTTTTCTTGAATTGATAATTTGGAGCAAATAAAAGAGTATAGGTGAAAATTTAATTGAGTCTTGGTTGGAAGTTATTTTATGAAAAATTTTATTAATAATTAAAAAATATGCTTAACTTTATAAAAAAAATTATAAAAAATCCTGAAAAATTTTCTGAAAAAGAAAAATTGGAAATGCTTGTTAGTGTTGCAGAAAAAGAAATTTCTCCAAATGAGTTGGCAGAAATAATAAAATTTATTAAATCAAAACAAGCAATAAAAATTAATTTACCTGATTCTATTGATATTTGTGGGACAGGTGGGAGCTGATTAGCTAGAATAAATACTTCAACTTTGGCTTGTTTGAAATTGGCTAAAATGTGAATAAAAGTAACAAAACATTGAAATAAAGCTAGTTCAGGAAGATTTGGGAGTTTTGATTTGCTTGAAATTCTTTGAGTTGAAATAGCTGAATCAACAGAGGATGTTTTGAGAGAATATACACAAAATAATATTGCTTTTTTATATGCAAAAAAATTCTATCCATTTTTTAAAGAGTTTGCAGAAGTGAGAAAAAAATATGCAAAACCAACAATTTTTAATATTATATGACCACTTTTAAATCCTGCAAATGCAGATTATCAAATTATAGGTTGTAGTTTTGAAGATAAAATAGAGCTTATGATAGAAACTTGCAAGATTTTGTGAAGAAAAAATGTTTTGATTGTTAGAGGAGAGGATTGACTTGATGAAGTGACTTTGTCAGATAAAACTCTTGTTTATGAATTGAAAGATTGAAAGATTGATAAATATTATATAACTCCAGAAGATTTTGGTCTAAAAACTGTAAATATTTCAGAAATTATGGCTGAAAAAATAGAAGATAAAATAGATATTGCAAGAGATATTATTATATGATGAGTAGAAAATTATTATAATGATTTGGTTGATTTGAATGTAAAAGTTGCTTTAAAAATGTTAGGAAAATAAAATTCCCTCCTTGAATTCCTCCCTTTTGGTCAAAAGGGAGGAGGAACATAATTAATTATAATAATAAAAAAATATTTAAAAAATTATGAAATTAAAAGCTTGTTGAATTAGAAAAATTTTAAAAAATTATGAAAATATAGATTTTTTGTGATTTAATTTTATAGATTATTCAAAAAGAAAAATTGATATGTTTCAGGCAAAAAAAATTTCAGAAGATATTGATGAAGAAAATTCCCTCTCTCCTGAATCCTCTCTCCCTGATAGGGAGAAAGGAGCTATAAAAAGAGTATGTATAAAAAAAGTATGACTTTTTGATAAAAAATTTTCTTATGAAGAAATTGTAAAAATTATGCAATTTGCAAAACTTGATTCTGTTCAATTATATTCTAATAATTTAGAAAATTTTAAAAAATTAAAAAATAAATGATATTTTGTAATAAAACCAATACAAATAAATAAAATAGAAGAATTTGAAAAATATAAAAATTTTGTAGATTTATTTATAATTGATGGAAAAAATCCTTGAAGTTGAAAAACTTATGATTATAAAAAAATAAATAATTTAAATTTAGAAAAAAATTTTTTGCTAGCTGGTTGAGTTAGTGAAGAAAATATTTTAGAAATAAAAAAAATTTTTAAAAATAATAAATTTTTTTGTTGAGTAGATGTTGCAAGCTCTATTGATAATTGAGAAAATATTGATTTAGAAAAAGTAAAAAAAATAGTTAATTTAATAAAATAAATAATTATGTATAAAAAACCTTTTATAGTTTCTAAAAAAAAATGAGAAACTTTTATAAAATATTATTCTTGAAAAAAACTAGAGTATAATTTATTAGAAGAAATAGATGAAAATATAGAACAAATTTTTGTTGTGCCTTTTTGTCAGGCTAAAGAAAGAAATTTTGAAACTCCCCACCCTAACCCTCCCCTTTCTGGAGAGGGAATAGCACAGACCTTAGAAAAAATTATTTCTATTATAATTAATGAAAAAAAAGAATTTGATTTTGAAGAATTTTCTAAAACTTTTACAGAAAAAGAAAGTATTTTAGCTTGAGATTTAAAAGA
>Ga0256834_1002263_pt1 | contig 12279 bp, 12 predicted proteins | sample 4281140metaG_FD_190536 | JGI IMG/M metagenome (GOLD analysis project Ga0256834, IMG submission 190536) | Hydrothermal vent microbial communities from East Pacific Rise, Pacific Ocean - 4281-140 | ecosystem: Environmental > Aquatic > Marine > Hydrothermal vents | place: Pacific Ocean: East... | reverse complement strand
CCCTTAAATGTTTACCTAGCGTTGGTGCGCGTACTGCTCAGCGCATGGCATTTCATTTACTAGAACATGATCGCGAAGCGGGTTTAAAACTTGCTACAGCAATGCGCGATGCCATTGAGAACATAGGGCATTGCAAACAATGTAGAACACTCACCGAGCATGAAGTTTGCCGAATTTGTGAAGATACGCGACGTAACCCAGAAACTCTGTGCGTTGTCGAAAATCCCTCTGATGTTTTAGCCGTAGAACAAGCAACAGCTTACCGAGGATACTATTTCGTTTTAATGGGAAAACTCTCACCGCTCGATGGTATTGGACCTGATGAGCTAGGTTTGGATGTCCTTGAGCATCGGTTAGCAGAAGGTGATATTGAAGAATTAATATTGGCAACAAATCCTACTGTGGAAGGTGAAGTAACTGCTCATTACATTAGCGAACTAGCCCAAAAGCATAATATTAAAACAACACGAATTGCACATGGTGTACCTGTGGGTGGTGAATTGGACTATGTTGATAGCAGTACACTTTCCCACGCTTTCGATGGACGCCGTAATTATTAGAGACTAGCGTGGAATATTTGAGTTCTCTTCGTTTACGGCATTACTTTCGTACTCGAAAGGGGGCAGATGCAATGCCAGTACGTTAAGTCAATTTTATCATTCTGGCGAAGGCCAGAATCCATGCGTAAGGCTATTGCCTTCGCAGGTATGGCAGATTTCCCTCAACTTACTAGCATTGGGGGCAGATGTAATAAATCACAAAATTACCACTTTTTTTGCTTTCAGCCATTATTATTTGGTTTGTTTATAGAAAGGTGAAGAAAGGTATTGGCTATACTATGAAAAAGGGGGCTGAAATTGCGAGTGATCAGCAACAAAAGTGGACGGAGAAAGGACTGCAGAAAAAGTTTCCTAAGATTCTTCAAAAAGGCTTCAGTGATTACGATAAAATTTACAATACCACGGCATCTTTACCCAAAGAATGGGAATCATCCGTTATGCCTATTGTTAGTACAGCCAAAGATATTTTAGATGAGCTTGTATTGGAGTTTGAAGGGGAAGGCGCTCAGGATAAACCCAACAAAGAGAATAAAAAGTTAAATAGTATTCGTAGCTTTTTTATCCATAGTTTGGATGCTTTATTGCAATTTGTTGAAAAACTGAGCAGTGATAATCACAAAATGACTGCTAACGAAGTTGAAAAGGCGCGTCAAAATATTAATATATTTAAAGCTGATTTATTGCGCCACCAAGAAACATTGCACAAGGTCAGGCGTTTTGATTTTGATGTGGTGATGGATGTGATTAAAGCGCGTTTGAAATAAATATGGACTAATATTGTTGTATATTGAGGTCATATTAGTTTTTATCTTTCTTAACAATTTTCACAATATCCTCAACGGCTTCATCTACCGCTCCTTCAACAACTTCATCAATACTTTCAGCGACAGAATCTTCAATATCATGTTTGCTTATTGTCTTCCCAGAGGGAGCGACAACACCTAATGACATCACCAACTTCAATGCTTCTTCCACATCAAGATCCAGTACTTTAACGTCTTTGATAGGGATGAAGAGAATAAAACCAGAGGTTGGGTTTGGCGTTGTAGGCACAAATACCGTTACTAAATCCTCATTTGCGGCTTCATCCATAAACTGTGGTGAATTACCTGTTTTAAAGCACAGCGTCCAAATACCTTTACGTGGATATTCGATTAAATAGACGGCGCTAAATGTATCACCTTCTGATGAAAGCACCGTTTCAGTGACTTGTTTGACGGATGAGTAAATACTGCGAACAAGGGGGATTCTATCAAGTACGTTTTCACCCCATTTGATTAATCGTCTGCCAGCAAAGTTGGTAAGAAAGAAGCCCGTAACAAAAATAATGACAGAGCTGACAATAATGCCAAGACCTGGCACATCAAAGCCGACAAGATTTTCTGGTCGCCATGAAGGGGGGAGGAATAAAATTGTTTTGTCCATTAAATCGACAAGCAATTTAATGACTAGAATTGTGATCCCTAATGGAATCCAGATCAGAAGACCTGTAATGATATATTTTCTTAGTTTTGCAAGCATAATGATTCTTTTATAGCTCTTATTTAGTTTTTATTTTGTTTTTTTCTTAGAGGAGGTGGTACTGGTTTTATTTTCTACCTTTTTTGATGCTTTTTTATCAGGTTTTTTATCTGATTTTTTAGCACTTGGCTCATTATCATTTTTAGCGGTAAGGTTTTTCTTTTTACCTGCTTTAAAATCTGTCTCATACCAGCCTGAACCACTTAATCGAAAAGCTGCTGCTGATACCATCTTTTTTAAGTCAGGTTTTCCACAAGCTTCGCAATCAGTAAGTGGATCATCACTAATTTTTTGAATCACTTCGATTTCGTTTCCGCAAGATTGACATTGAAATTCGTAAATAGGCATTAGGTATCCAGTTTATAGAGTGATAAAAAAACATTAGCAATTGATAATATAGTGCTTATTCAGATAAATACAAGCCTCATTTATCCGATATTATCTGCTACCATACTCGTAACTAAAAATGATAAGTAAGATATGGAAACAGTATTAGTAACAGGTTGCTCAAGCGGTATTGGTTATCACGTTGCCAAAGGTCTAATGGAGCGTGGCTACAATGTTTATGCAACCGCGCGAAAGCCTGAAGATGTGACAAGATTAATCGCAGAAGGTTTTAAATGTTTGCAATTAGATTATGCAGACTCTACAAGCGTGCAAGATTTAGCCAATGAGCTGATGTTGCTTGTAGGTACTAATCTTTATGGTGTATTCCATAATGGCGCTTATGGTCAACCCGGTGCGGTAGAAGATCTCACGCGAGAAACACTAGAAAAACAATTTGCTGCCAATGTATTTGGCTGGATGGAGCTTAATAATCGTCTTATCGTTTTGATGCGACACAATAACCGTGGTCGAATAATATTTAACAGTTCTGTACTGGGTTTAATCTCCCTGCCTTTTCGTGGTGCTTACAATGCGAGTAAATACGCAATTGAAGGCTTTGCGGATACATTACGTTTAGAGCTATCAGATACTAATGTAAAAGTATCATTAATAGAGCCAGGTCCTGTTGAAAGTCGCTTTAGGGCAAATGCATTGCAAGCACTAAAAGACAATGTAAATATGGAAGAGAGTGTACATCGTGATCGTTATAAACGTACCCTAAAGCGATTAGCTAAAGAGGGAAATGTAGACCCGTATACCTTGCCACCAGAAGCGGTGCTAAAAAAAGTCATTCATGCTTTGGAGCATAAAAGCCCGCAGGCGCACTATTACGTTACTACGCCTACCTATATTATGGGAACACTAAAACGCTTACTGCCAACAAAATTAATGGATATGTTCATTATGAAAACAGCTGGCGGCGAAATGAAAGACTGAAACACTCAGTTTAGGAAAAGAATATGCTCGAATACCTATTTTTCACACAAGAAATTGCCGATAAATTTATAAGTTTCTTAAATGAAAAAAACCTAAAGTGGGAACAAAAAAATGACCCGATGTTAGGCAGTATCGTCATCGAAACTTCGGAAGATATTGAAGATGCATTATGGGACGAACTAGACGATCATCACGAATTATTAGGTGAAGAAGAGCAAAAAATACTAGAGATTGATCTAGCTGATAGTGAAACTGAAATGAATGCTGCAGGCATTTATATTCAACTCGCCAATGGTGAGCAAACCGTCGCACAGATCAACCCTGAAATTATGAACCGTATGCTAAGTGTCATCAGCATGGATGAGTTTAATGAATTTATCGAAACCATCGTAAGCAGTGTTGAAAAGCCTGATGATGCACCTATTTGTGAAAAAAAATAATTAAAAGTGAGAAGAATTAATAAAATGATCGTTTTAGGAATTGAATCATCTTGCGATGAAACGGGCATTGCAATTTATGATACTGAAAAAGGCTTAATTGCAGACCAACTTTATTCACAAGTTGCGCTTCATGCCGAATACGGTGGTGTTGTGCCTGAGCTTGCCTCGCGTGATCACATTCAAAAAACCGTGCCACTAATTAAAGAAGCGGTAGCCGAAGCAGGTTTAACGCTTTCTGATTTAGACGGTATCGCCTACACCAGTGGGCCAGGTTTGATTGGAGCGCTCATGGTTGGTGCGTCTATTGGGCGATCATTAGCTTGGGGTTTAAAAATTCCTGCGGTAGCCGTTCACCACATGGAAGGGCATTTGCTCGCGCCAATGTTGGAAGAAGATAATACACCTGAGTTTCCTTTTATAGCATTGCTGGTTTCAGGTGGCCATACCATGATGGTTGATGTTCAAGCGATTGGTGATTATAAAATCATGGGGCAATCGTTGGATGATGCGGTTGGTGAAGCCTTTGATAAAACCGCAAAAATGCTGGGGCTTGGTTATCCCGGAGGTCCAATTTTGGCGGAGCTAGCAAAGCAAGGAGAAGAGGGCGCTTATGATTTTCCGCGCCCGATGATTCGCCAAGGTGGGCTAGATTTTAGTTACAGTGGTTTAAAGACATTTGCGCTAACGACTTGGAATAAATCGACAAAAACTGAACAAGATAAAGCTAATATCGCCCATGCCTTTCAAGAAGCTGTTGTTGATACACTTTTCATTAAATGTAGGCGTGCATTAGAAAGTATCGGTGGAGAACGCTTAGTCATTGCAGGTGGTGTAGGCGCAAACACGCGTTTACGAGAAAAGCTGAGTGAGTTAAATGCAGAGTGTTTCTTCCCGCGTATGGAATACTGTACGGATAATGGAGCAATGATTGCCTATGCAGGTGCAATACGTTTAGAAGCAGGGCAAGTAGAAGGTACAGAGATACAACCTATGCCTCGTTGGTCTTTGGAGGACTTGGATAGAGTTGGTTAAGGGAAATTACCCATATATAAAACTCAATTAAAGAAATTTTCATCAAATAACGAACTTTTTATTTGTTTTTACTAGATCACCCCCCCCTTTTTTCGATGATTTGTGTGTAAATAAGACTTTTTAAAGCACAAATCATCGAAAAAAAGGGGGGGTGGGTATGACGTATTAGCGAACTATTTAGAAAACTTGGATAAAAAGCCTTTTAAGCTTCTTTAATCCCCGTAACATTGCTTCATTAAATCAATAAATCGCTCCGCTGGTGTTGATAAAAACTTACCTTTGCGTGTCACAATGCCATAGCTACGCTTAGGGAAGTATTTATCCAGTGGTAACACCGTCATTTCTTCACGATCTTGCTCTGTGATACAAACATCCGTCACTATCGAAATACCTAAACCAATTTTTACATAGCGCTTAATGACTTCCCAGCCTCCAGCCTCTAGCGTCACTTTATAGCTAGTGTTGTGCTGGGCAAAAACCATTTTTACAATACGCCATGTGCTTAAATGGCTGGGTGGGAGAATCAACCCAAATGGACTAATGTCTTTTAGGGTGACATCTTTAAGTTTTGACAGTGGGTGATCTTTAGGGGCAATCAAAACAGGGTTGTAGGTAACGATAGGATCATATTCAATATCATCAGGAATCTCCAACATTGAGCCAATGGCTAAATCAATGTCATTATTGCGTAGCATTTCCATGCCATCGCGACCTGTTTCATTGGCTAATTTTAGTTTTATACCAGGATATTGTTCGGTAAATTTTTGAACTGGCTCGGGTAATACATACAAAATTGTAGATTCACCTGCCGCGATTGATAAGTCACCCGTACTTAAATTGCCACAATGCGCACTAAATGTTTCATGCAAGTGATCAATACTTTGCACCATAGGTTCGCATAAGTCGTAGAGAATTCTGCCTTCCACGGTTAGGGTTATTTGTGGGCCGTTTCTTTCAAAAAGTGTTACATTCATTTCACGCTCAAGTGCTTGTATTTGCAGTGAAATAGTTGGCTGACTAGCGAAGAGTTTTTCAGCAGCTTTGGTAACACTACCGTGTTTAGCAACTTGGCAAAAAGCACGTAATTTTTTCAGTCGATTCTGTTTATAGTAAATTGTTTTCATTTTTAGATACCGTGTAATTATAGCTGATAGCAATATTAAACATTGAAAGCATTGAATTGTCTAATGATTAATCTATGCAATAATGACAAAAGCATTAATAAAGTTTTGTTAATACTAATAATTCGGTATTTATACTTAAATAGTCATTTATTTAAAGATATTTAGCATTTTTTTCAACAAAAAATTAATTAACTACTATGCTCCAAATATCGACAATGGAAGGCATTTTAATGACATCACTTTGCAGTAAGATTAACACTAAAAAAGTACAGAATATTTACGATGCCAAATAGCATAAATAACAATGCACAACGTACTGTTTTCTTTGTTTCAGAGAGTACTGGCATAACGGCTGAAACACTGGGAAACAGCTTGCTCTCACAGTTTCCTCATATTGAATTTACATATCTTCAGCGTTCTTTTGTGGATACAGAAAAAAAAGCCAATGCATTAGTTGAGGAGATCTCAGCAGTTAGTAAGAAAGAGGGGTTTAAGCCACTCGTTTTTGCAACCATGCCTGAGACCAATATAAACCAAATTTTAAAAAGTGCTGATTGTCATTACTATGAAATGTTTGAAAGCATTCTCGATAAAATAGGCCATGATTTACACACTGAACCAACACGTGAGTCAGGTTTGAGTCACGGCTTAGTCAATGAAAAATCTTACGATGCACGAATTGATGCGCTAAATTACACGCTTATGCATGATGATGCGATGGTGCTTAAAACCTTGCACGAAGCTGATGTAATTATTGTGGGAGTTTCACGCTCAGGTAAAACGCCAACATCCCTTTATCTTGCTTTAAAGTTCGGCATAAAAGCCGCAAATTACCCCATTACAGATGATGATTTTGATCGTGATGAACTGCCCAAAGTTTTGTTAGAAAATAAAGACAAACTTGTGGCAACCACCATCAAAGCCAAGCGCTTACAACAGATTCGTGAAAAGCGTAGACCAAACAGCCAGTATTCATCATTACAAACCTGTAAAACAGAAATTAAAAAAGCGCAAAAACTATATGACCGTTACGGTTTAAAACCGCTTGATGTAACCTCACAATCTATTGAAGAATTAGCCGCACAAATAGTGCGAACCCACAGTATTACACCCATTAAAGACAGTTTAATATAGGAATATTATTAGCATGAAGACTAAAAACGTCATCTGGCTTGATCAACTTGGAATAAACGACATTGACGAAGTAGGCGGTAAAAATGCCTCACTTGGTGAGATGATTCAAAATCTTGCAAACCTTGGAGTGAATGTACCTGGCGGTTTTGCGACAACTTCAGACGCATATCGTAGTTTTTTAGAGCATGAAAATTTAGGCAACCGTATCAATGCTTTACTGGATGAATTAGATGTTGATGATTTGGCAGAATTAGCTAAAACAGGCAAGCAAATTCGTGATTGGATTATGCAAATTCCTTTGCCTGATGATGTAGAAGCAGACATAAACCTAGCCCATGAAAAAGTAGAAGGGCAATACGGCGAAGAAGTCACATGGGCAGTACGTTCATCGGCTACAGCAGAAGACTTGCCCGATGCCTCATTTGCTGGTCAGCAAGAAACATTCTTAAATGTGTCTGGCTTAGATGATATTAAAATGGCGATTCGCAAAGTATTTGCATCGTTGTTTACAGATCGCGCAATCTCCTACCGAGTACACCAAAATTTTGATCATGCTGGCGTGGCATTGTCTGCGGGCATACAAAAGATGGTGCGCTCAGATATTGGTGCAAGTGGCGTGATGTTTAGCCTTGATACTGAGTCAGGCTTTGACAAAGTTGTCTTTATTACAGGTAGTTATGGCTTGGGTGAAATGGTTGTGCAGGGTGCAGTAAACCCTGATGAATTTTATGCCTACAAACCTAATTTAGAATCAGGCAAGCCTGCCGTACTAAGCAGAACACTGGGCAGTAAAGCCATCGAAATGGTTTACGATCTAAATGGTGAAGAGCCTGTCAAAATCATAGATATTGAACAAGAAAGAAGCCGAAAATATTGTATAACTGATGCGCAGGTTGAAGAACTAGCTCGCCAAGCAGTGACTATCGAAAAGCACTACAAACGCCCAATGGATATTGAGTGGGCATTGGATGGAATCGACGGCGGTTTATACATCGTTCAAGCTCGCCCAGAAACAGTACAAAGCCAAGCAGGTAATGTGGTTGAGCGTTTCACACTAAAGCAACAAGGCACAGTGATTTCTGAAGGACGCTCAATCGGCTCACGCATCGGTGCAGGCAAGGCTAAAATCATAATGAGCTTGGATGATATGGATCAAATCCAACCAGGTGATGTGCTAGTAACTGATATGACCGACCCAGACTGGGAGCCGATTATGAAGCGCGCTTCTGCGATTGTTACCAATCGAGGCGGAAGGACCTGTCATGCGGCAATCATCGCGCGTGAGCTGGGTGTGCCAGCCGTTGTAGGTTGTGGTGATGCGACAAAGACGATTAAACATGGCGATGATGTTACCGTGTCTTGTGCAGAAGGTGATACGGGTTATGCCTATGATGGTATTTTAGACTTTGAAATTAGCACAACAGAAGTTAGCACCATGCCAGACCTTGATTTAAAGGTGATGATGAATGTTGGTAATCCTGATCGTGCTTTTGATTTTTGCCAGTTACCCAACAAAGGCGTTGGTTTAGCACGTATGGAATTTATCATTAACAATATGATTGGCATTCATCCGCGCGCATTGTTAGAGCTTGATAAGCAATCTACCGAGCTTCAAGAAATCATCCATAAACGTATCGATGCTTATGAAAGCCCACGCGAGTTTTTTGTTTCTAAAATTGTCGAAGGTGTATCAACCCTTGCATCAGCATTTTCACCTAAACCTGTGATTTTGCGGATGTCTGATTTTAAATCTAACGAGTATGCCAATCTTATTGCGGGCACAAACTACGAGCCAGAAGAAGAAAACCCTATGATTGGTTTTCGTGGTGCGGCGCGTTACATTGATGAAACCTTCCGCAGTTGTTTCGAAATGGAATGTGAAGCGATCAAGCGTGTGCGTAACGATATGGGCTTTACTAATATTGAGATCATGATTCCTTTTGTAAGGACACTTGAAGAAGCTAAAGCAGTCAGTGAACTATTGGCAGAAAATGGCTTAGCACGCGGTGAAGGTGGTTTACGCCATATTATGATGTGTGAATTACCTTCTAATGCAGTATTGGCTGAACAGTTCTTAGAATACTTTGATGGGTTCTCGATTGGCTCAAACGATATGACGCAATTAACCTTGGGCTTAGATCGAGATTCAGCATTAGTTGCAGAAGGTTTTGATGAACGTAATCCTGCGGTAAAAGCCATGATTAAAATGGCGATTGATGCCTGTAAAAAGCAAGGAAAATACGTGGGAATCTGTGGGCAAGGCCCATCAGATCATCCCGATCTTGCAGAATGGTTAATGGAGCAGGGGATTGATAGCGTATCGCTAAATCCTGATACGGTAATTGAAACTTGGAATCGTTTGGCGGCTAAGTAAAGCCTCTTTTAATTGATATTATAGGTTTGAATATGATTAATAAAATCACATCAAATAACTGGGCAAGAGGTAAATTATTTTGGATTTTATTGATTGCACTTTGTGTAAGCATGGAATCTGTTGCATTAGTTTATCAATACTTATTAAATGAGCCGCCTTGTATTTTATGTATACACTTTAGACTTTTGTTTGTATTAATTATCCTAATTGCTATTTTTGGTTTGTTATTCTGCAAAAATAAGGTTGCTAGGGTTATTAGCTTATTAGGTATTGTTGCATCATTTGGAGTGATGACAGAACGAGCTTATCAATTACTAGGTACGGAGCGAGGTTTTGTTCTTGGAGACTGCAGTGTGGGGCTTAATTTCCCTAACTGGCTGGCTGTTGATAAGTGGATTCCCTGGCTTTTTCAACCCATGACATCCTGCGGTTATACCCCTGAAATCATATTCGGTATTACCATGGCAGAAGTATTAATGCTGTTTACGGTAGTAATGACATTGTTATTTTCATTGTTTCTTATTGTTAATATTCGAAAGTAATAGAGCGGTTAAGAGACTTACATAGTTAATTAATCTCATAAACTTTCACTTATTATTGAAGTGCATACGTTATGGGTAAATAAACATCATAACGTGTTGATTTGCCAGAAATATCAAAAGCAGGCTGTACTTCTTCTGTTAACTTATTTGCCAGCCTTGGTCTTTTAACAACGATACGGTTTTTAGCTAAACTTAATGCTGTTAATAACAGCTTTTCACTGTCTTCATCTGCTCCCACAATGTCATGAAAAAATTGCATTTCCTTTTTTACTTGTGCAGATTTTAAGCGCGTTGGAAACATCGGGTCGATGTAGATTACATTGGGTAGATTGTTAGTTTTTAAGTTTTCTAAGCTTAAAAGAGCATCTTCATTTTTAAGTATTATTCTATTGATAATACTTTGTAATTCATCATCAGTAGAAAGCTTGGCACGGTTTAGTGCATCGTTGAGTAGGGCGTGTGTGACGGGGTTACGCTCTATCATCGTTATTTCTGCACCCAGTGTTGCCAGCACGAATGAATCTCCACCCATGCCTGCGGTTAAATCTAAAACAGTTGGATTTTTGATTTTATGAAGCCCGATAGCTTTTGCAATGTCTTGACCTTTTCCACCACCGTGTAATCGCCGATGGTTTGTTTTGCCCGACACAAAATCGACATGTATGGATTCTATTTTTGGTTTTTTCTGATCGTGATTCGTTTTGCGAAGTTCAAGATAGTCAGTGGTGATATGCAGTAGGTAATCAGCCTGATTGTGTTGATTTGCTAATGGCAGGTCTGTTTGCTTAGCAAGTTGGTCAAGCTGAGATTTGGGGATGCCTTTATCGGCTGTAATAGCGATTGTTGCCATTGATTAATTCATACCATCAATAATGTGGTGGCGGTGCTTCATCTACAATTTCAGGAGCGAGTAACTCTTCTTTATTGATGGATTCTAATTGTGTTTTTAAGTATTGAATCTGTACTTCTAAAGCCTGAATAGAAAGTTGCTGTCGATGAACTTCACGATTGAGCGTTTCAATCGTGTTTTCCTGTTCCATCGACAGCATTTCTAAATTTTCGATTCTTGATTCCATAATATTTTTAATTTTTCTCTCCTCTGATTGATGAAAAGAGAGATAAAATTCTTAAAGTAGCTTACGACCTTTTTGAGATGCAATACGCAAACGCAAAGCATTCAACTTAATAAAGCCTTCAGCATCCGCTTGGTTGTATGAACCTTCATCATCTTCAAAGGTTGCAATTGCCTCGTCAAACAATGAGTTTTCTGATTTTCTACCTACACAAGTTACAGAACCTTTGTAGAGTTTTAAGCGTACTGTGCCGTTTACATATTCTTGCGACTCATCAATCATCGTCTGCATCATTTTACGCTCAGGGCTCCACCAAAAACCGTTGTAGATTAGCTCGGCATATTTTGGCATTAGCGCATCTTTAAGATGTGCGACTTCACGATCTAATGTCAAAGACTCCATACTGCGATGGCCTTGTAGCATGATCGTTCCGCCTGGTGTCTCGTAACAACCGCGTGATTTCATACCCACGTAGCGATTCTCTACGATGTCTAAACGACCAACGCCGTTTGCACCACCAATCTCATTCAGTGTTTTTAGCATGGTTGCAGGGCTTAGCTCTTCGCCATTTAGTGCAACAGGGTCGCCTTTTACATAAGTAAGTTCGATGTAAGTTGGCTCATCAGGCGCTTGCTCTGGTGAAACTGACCAACGCCACATATCGTCTTCTGCTTCGTTCCAAGGGTCTTCTAAAATATCACCTTCGTAGGAGATATGAAGTAGGTTTGCATCCATCGAGTAAGGTGATTTTTTGCCTTGCTTTTGGTAGTCGATTTCTATGCCATTTTCTTCAGCATACTTCATTAATGATTCACGTGAATTCAAATCCCACTCGCGCCAAGGAGCTATGATTGCTACACCAGGTTTTAGTGCATAAGCACCTAGCTCAAAACGTATTTGATCGTTACCTTTACCCGTTGCACCGTGAGCGATTGCATCTGCACCAGTCTCATTTGCGATTTCAATTAAACGCTTTGAAATTAATGGGCGTGCAATGGATGTACCGAGTAAATATTCGCCTTCATAAAGCGTGTTAGCACGGAACATTGGGAAAACAAAATCACGAACAAATTCTTCGGTTAAATCTTCAATGTAGATTTCTTTAACGCCTGCCGCCTTTGCTTTCTCGCGTGCCGGCTCAACTTCTTCACCTTGG
>Ga0256834_1002262_pt1 | contig 12280 bp, 11 predicted proteins | sample 4281140metaG_FD_190536 | JGI IMG/M metagenome (GOLD analysis project Ga0256834, IMG submission 190536) | Hydrothermal vent microbial communities from East Pacific Rise, Pacific Ocean - 4281-140 | ecosystem: Environmental > Aquatic > Marine > Hydrothermal vents | place: Pacific Ocean: East... | reverse complement strand
TAACATAAAGCTGGCCTTAGAAAATTTTGGACGATTTCGAATACCAATAGATTGGTAATTAGAGAATCCAATACCTTCTTTTGGTAAAATAAACCCTTTGTCAATTTTTCCATTTTTATTCTCATCATGAAGGATGTTAATTGCATACTTTCCTTGAGGTAAATTAGAAAAGGTAATAGTTGAAGAATTTTCTTTTATAGGAGCAATATCTTTTATGTAGTATTTTTTATATTTTTCATCAGGAATAGATCCTTCTTTATTGTATAGAGCAAATTGAACAACACCTTTTGAGTTTCTTAAATGTGTTACTTTTACAGTTAAAGAAAAGGTTTTTTCTTCATTTTTTTTATTAAATGAAATAAGTGTAAATAGAATGAGTGTAATTACAATATTTTTTATCATTTGTTCCATTTTATAGTTGTTAAGTAAGCTAAAAAAGTAAAAAGAAGTGTTACCGAAAATCTAAAAATTAATGCACCTATGGTTTTGGTTTCATATAAACCACCACGACTTAGATGAATAAAAAAACCAATGCCAGCAAAGATTAATAGGAGTAATGAAATTTTTAAAAGATTGATAGTCCATTTTTTCAGAGTAATAAATCCATAAGAAGCAAATAAATAAAGAATGCTACTTACAAAATTTGCCCAAACAACAATTAATACATAATTTCCTTCTTTCGCCCTGACTCCAAACCAATCAAAAATAATAGAACTACTTAAAAATAATGTTAATAATGCAAATGCAATTAATGCAAATGCAACAATGTATTTTAGTGTTTTTTTCATTTATATAATTTTTTAGGTTGTTTTTTTATAACTCCAAACAGCAAGACTATTCATAACAATTGCATATATCAAAGTTTTAATAAATAGAGGTAAAATATCAGTAAAATTTGAACCTTTAAGCATTACCATTCGTATCATTTCCACAAAGTATTTTATAGGGTTAAATTCAGTTAAATATTGTGCCCATTGAGGCATGCTTTCTATAGGAGTAAATAACCCACTCATTAAAATAAATATTACGACAAAAAACCAAGCAATGAACATAGCTTGCTGTTGAGTTTCTGTATAATTAGAAATGAACAGGCCAATGCCTAAAATTACTAAGATATATATAGAAGTATAAGCATAAAGTAAAAAGATACTTCCTACGATAGGTATGTTAAATAATAATTTGGCAATAATTAAACCTATGGTTAAAAGTAATAGTCCTAACACCCAAAACGGAAATAATTTCCCAATAATAAATTGATGCTTTTTTATAGGGGTTACATTTATTTGCTCTAGCGTTCCTATTTCTTTTTCACGAACGATGTTCATTCCTGATAAAAAAAGCGTAATCATAGTGACCAATAAAACTAAAATTCCAGGAACCATAAATGTTTTATAGTTAAGAGTTTTGTTATACCAAAATGAGGGAATACTTACTATACTTTTGGGTAAAAACTTTTTATCACTAGGTTGTAATAGATTTACGGATACATTTTTATTAAAATTTTGAATAATTTGATTTATATATACGTTTTCAACCCCGGCAGCGGCACCATCAATAGCATTGATAATTACAGATAAACTTGTTTTTTTATCTTTTAACAAATCTTTTTCAAAATATTGAGGAATTTCTAAAATTACATCTACATTTCCTTTTAGCATTTCTGAAGTTGCAATTTTTTCAGAAGAGAAGCTATCAACAATATTAAAATATGTTGAAGCCTCAAATTTATCAATAAGTTCTCTTGATAAAGAAGTGTGATCATAATCAACAAATGAAAATTTGATATTTTTTATTTCAAATGTTGCTGCATTTGAAAGTATAATTAATTGTATTAAAGGCAATACAAAAATTAGGGGAAGCATTGCTTTATTTCTAAAGATTTGCTTAAATTCTTTTTGAATGATATATCCTATTGTTTTCATTATTCCAATCTGATTTTATATTTTTTAATACTCAAAACAATAAAAAATACGGTCATTGCGACTAAAATTAATGTTTCTTTCCATAAAATTGTTATTCCTACACCTTTCAGCATAATTCCTTTTAAAATAATAATAAACCATTTTGCAGGTATCACATGGCTAATTATTTGTAATGGAACAGGCATGCTGCTAATAGGAAAAATAAACCCAGATAATAAAATTACCGGAAGCATTAAGCCCATTAAAGAAATCATCATAGCAGTTTGTTGGGTTTCAGAAATAGTTGAAATTAAAATCCCTAAGGAAAGTGCATTTATAATAAATAATACACTTTGGAAACTCAATAAAAACAGACTTCCCTGAACAGGCATTTTAAAAATAAAAATACTGAGGAGAACAATAACAATGGCATTTATGATAGATAAGAAAATATAAGGAACAACTTTACCAATAATAACCTGAAAGGGTTTTAGAGGTGATACTAATAAAATTTCCATAGTCCCTAATTCTTTTTCACGTGTGATAGAAATAGAAGTCATCATTGCTGAAACTAGCATTAAAATAATAGTCATTACTCCAGGAACAAACATAAAAACACTTTTCAATTCAGGGTTGTACACCATACGGGATTCTGGGACAATTTTATAGGGGGTTTTTATTTCCTTGTTAATTTGTTGTTGGTGTTTTTGAAGAATTGAACTAACATAATTGGTAATAGTATTTGCGGTGTTAGGATCGGTAGCATCAGTAATTATTTGAACAGTTGCTAAATTGTCTTTAGTTAATTTTTTGCTAAAATCTTTTTCAAAAACCAATACAGCTTTTACTTTTCCTCTTTTAAAGACCGATTCAATTTCAGCTTGATGGGTAATAAATTGTTTATTACTAAAGTATTTGGAAGCTGTAATTTCATCAATAATTTTTTGCGTTGTTACATCCTTTGATTTGTCAAAAATGGCAATATTAACATTGTTAATTTCATTCGTAATTGCAAAACCAAAAAGCATTACTTGTGCAATTGGCATTCCAAAGAGAATAAATAATGACCGTTTATCTCTAAAAATGTGATAAAATTCTTTTTTTATAAATCCGATAAATCGTTTCATATGTTTAAATGTTATTTTTTAGGAGTTAACATATGCTGTTTACTTTTAAAAACTTGCCTGTATGTCAAAATTTGTGCTGCTTGTTTCATCCTCTTGCCAATTTTAAAAACACGTCATTCATATTTTTTACATTAAACAGTTCTTTTAATTTTTTTGGGGTATCTAACGCTTCAATTTTACCGTTAACCATAATAGAAACACGATCACAATATTCAGCCTCATCCATATAGTGAGTAGTTACAAAAACGGTAGTCCCATTATGTGCTGTTTTATAAATCATTTCCCAAAATTGACGACGGGTAATTGGATCTACACCACCTGTTGGTTCATCTAAAAAGATAATTTTTGGATTGTGTAATAAGGCAACCGAAAAAGCCATTTTCTGTTTCCACCCTAAAGGCAATGACCCAACCAATTCATTGGCTACTTCTTGCAAGTTCAATTCGTTAATTAAAGCTTCTGATTTTTGTTTTATTATTGATTTAGACAGTCCGTAAATTCCTCCAAAAAAGGTAATATTTTCTTTTATCGTTAAATCGTCATACAATGCAAATTTCTGACTCATATAACCAATGTTTTTTTTAATATCTTCAGGATTGGTATACACATCAAAATCGACCACATTAGCCTCTCCTGATGTTGGTTTTGAAATGCCAATAAGCATTTTCATTGCCGTTGTTTTTCCAGCACCATTTGCTCCTAAAAAACCAAAAATTTCTCCTTGTTTTACTTCAAAAGTAATATTGTCTACAGCTGTAAAATCACCAAATTTTTTGGTGAGATTTTTTACTTGTATAACATTTTTTTCTTTCATTAAAAAGGGTTTTATTTTGCCAATTCCATAAAGGTATCTTCAATAGTTGTTTTAGTAGGTTGAATAACAATGTTTTTCAGTCCTTTACCTTCCAAATACTTCAATAAATCTTCTGGGTTAAAATCATCTCTTTCATCTGTATAATGTACAAATTCACCAAAAGGATATACACTGTGATTGTGTTGGTATTTGTTTAAACTTATTATAAGTTCATACATATTGCTTGCCGTTACATCATAAATAATTTTTGGATAGTGCTTTACAATTTCTTCAGGGGTGTCAATTTGTAAAATTTCCCCATCCTGAATTAATGCAATTCGATCACATAGTGCAGCTTCATCCATATAAGGAGTAGAAACCAAAATAGTTATCCCTTTTTGTTGTAAGCGTTTTAGCATTTCCCAAAATTCTTTTCTAGAAACAGGATCAACACCTGTTGTTGGTTCATCAAGAAACAATACTTTTGGTTTATGAATTAAGGCACAACTCAAAGCTAATTTTTGTTTCATCCCTCCAGATAAATCACCAGCTCTTCTGTTTTTAAAAGGTTCAATTTGAACGTAAATATCCTTAATTAAATCGTAGTTTTCTTCTATTGTAGTCCCAAAAATTGTTGCAAAAAAAGTTAAATTTTCCTCAACAGTTAAGTCTTGATATAAAGAAAACCTACCAGGCATATAGCCTACATGGTTTCTAATATCTTTATAGTTTTTTACGACATCATAATTTGCTACGGTGGCTGTACCTTCATCTGCAATAAGAAGTGTAGTTAAAATTCTAAAAAGTGTAGTTTTGCCGGCGCCATCAGGTCCAATTAGTCCAAATAACTCACCTTCATTAACGTTAAAAGAAATGTCTTTTAAAGCGGTTACATCTTTAAATGATTTACTTATATGTTTTATAGAGATACTCAATTTATGTATTTTTAATTTTTTTGTTTATTTATTCAAAATAGGATGAATATGAAGCCAAATACTTCTCTAATGTTTTAAAACTCTTTTTACAAGTAGTCAAATCTGAAGACCCTAAATTGTTAAATAAATCTTTCATAGGAACTAAAAAGTTATGTAATTGGTTGTGTGATTCACCTTCCATAGTGCATTTAGTTATAATGGTTCCAAATTCTTTTTCTAAATTACTTTTTAAGGTGGCATAAGCCTCTAGAGATTCTTCACCTGAAAAGGTATTTAATAGCCGTTGCATATTTAAAATTCCTTGTGTAGTTTCGTAATTAGCTGACCATAATTTCCCGCCATTTAATTGAATCTTACTACCTTTTTCGTGGTTATCAACTGTTTTTACAGTTTCTTTTTTTTCAGAGCTATGTTCTTTTTGTTTCTTTTTAGCTGTTTCACCACAAGAAATAGTTATAACTGATATTATTACAATTGTTAAAAGTAATTTGAATGAATTTTTCATATTGATTGGCTGTTTTGATTTTTTTAATTAATTATTATTGGATATTGTTTATCCACATTTCTGCCGGCATACCAATTTTTAAACTCCCGTCATTTTTTACAGACACCTTTACTGCATAAACGAGGTTTATACGTTCTTCTTTGGTTTGAATTATTTTAGGTGTAAATTCGGCTTCAGAAGCTACCCAAGTAATTACACCATTATAATTTTTCATAACTTTACCATCATCAATTTTCACAGTAACATTTTGCCCAATTTTAATGGAAGGTAGTTGTGTTTCGCTGACATACACCCGAAGTTCCATAAGACCTAAATTAGCAATTTTATATAAAGGCTTCCCAAATGTTGTAATTTCGTAAGGCTCGGCATATTTTACTAAAATAGTTCCATTTACGGGGTTTGTAATGATACTTTTTTGTAGTTGATCTTCAAGTTGTTTAATTTGCGCATTGATACTTTTAATTTCGTTTAAAATAGGTGCATTTTGAGTTTCCACACTCATTATTTGTTGATTTATAACATCTATTTTCCCATTAATATCATCTAATTGTTTTTGTGTTCCAGCATTGGATTTTATCAAGTTTTCAATTCTTGATTTTGAAATCTCTGCTGTTTTAAGTTGTGCTCTTAATACATTTATTTGCGATAACACATTTCTAGATTTAGAGCTAATACTATTTTTAGATGCAATTAGTTGTTCTTTTTTTAGCGCTAGTTGTATGGTGTCAATTAAACCTACAACAGTTTCTTTTTGAAGTGTTTGCCCTTCTTCAATGGTAAATTTTAATAGCTTTCCATTGCTCTCAGCAGAAATTATAGTTTCTGTAGCTTCAAAATTTCCATAACCATCTGCTTTGTTATTATTGTTGTTGCAAGAAATTAAAGTACTTGCAATTAATAGTAAACCGAATATTAATTTAGTAATTTTCATATGTATGAATTTAGTTTCCTTTAGTTGTTTTATAATTTGCTTTTGCTAAAAGTAATTCAATTTTATGGGTGCTTAAATTATTTTCAGCTTCGTATAAATTTGTAAGTTCAGTAATATATGCCGAAGAGGTTATTACACCATTTTTTAGTTGAGATTCGGCAGACTTCAATATTTTTTTTCTAAGTTCAATAATGGTTTCATCAGATTTAATAAAAGATGAAATTTTAGTTATCTCAGTTTGTTGTTGATTTAGTTCAATATTTGTATTTAGTTTAAAAATTTCTTGCTGATTGTCAATAATTTCTTTATTTATTTTTAAGGATTTTTGCTCTTTTTTTCGAGCATTCCAATCAAAAATACTCCAGTTAAGTTTTAAACCTACTACATAATAAGTTTGAAAGGCATTATCTAACATATTTAAACCAGGGTTTCCATATCCTCCTGTTGCGAAACCCATTAATTTTGGTGAATTTTTCTTTGCAATAAGTTTTTCAGAAGCATTTATTTGTTCTTTTTGGAGTCGAAATAAATCGAGTTCTGGGCGATTTATTTTTATATTATTGCTAGCCAAAATTGTTGGGTTGTCAAGAATAATATTTGTTGAAATATTTTCTCCAATTACAGAGGAAAGTGTTTTTATTAAGCTAATTTTATTTTGATTAATTTCTGTGTATTGTTGATCAATTTTTAATAATTCAGCTTCAAGCACTTTGTCTGAAGTAGGCAACAAGACACCAAACTCTATACCCGCTTTAACCTCTTCTAGTTTTGACTCTAGTTGCTTCTTTTTAGCATCCAGCAAAGCTTTTTTTTCTTGTAATAAAATAATAGAGAAATAGAGTTGATTTACCTCTTTTTTAAGTTGATATAAATTAACTTCAATATTTTTTTGTTGTGTTTTTAGTGCAACTTCTTTTACTTTCATTGAGGCATTTATTAGCCCACCATCATAGACCAATTGGTTTACAGATATTGTAGCTTTGTATTGGTCTTTGTTAGGTGAATCAATTGTAACACCAGGTATGGTTATAGGTAATTCTATTACATCGGATTGATAAGTTACTTGCGCATCAAAATCTAATTTAGGAAGCTTTCCTGTTTTAATGATTTCTTTATCTAGGGCGTTTTGTCTTACAAGCATTTCTTGTTGTTTAGCAAGGGGGTAATTTTTATTTACCAAAGAATAACACTCGTCTAAACTCAGTTTTTCTTGCCCAAAAGAATTGAAGGCAATAAATATGATTATAAATGTGCTTATTTTTTTCATTTATGTAAGTTTTATTGAATTTATAATAAAGTCTGCAACTTCTGTTTTACGTTCATTCATTAATTTTTTATAGGTTTTATCATCAACGTTTATAAACCCTTTTAGTAATGGAGCTCCAACAAAAGGAAATATATTTAAAGCCATAATATTGATGAATAATTGCTCAGCTTTAATAGGTTTAATAACACCTTCTGAAATTTTTTCGTCAACTTGTTCTCTAAATTTTTCAATATTTGGGAAATACTTATCCGCAAGTAAATTTTGCATAAACTCTGGACTTCTATTTAATTCTTGAATGATAAAATTTGGAAGGTATGGATGTTTAATTACAAATGAAATATAATTATTACTAAAACTCTTAATTTTTTCACAAATAGGTAAATTTGAATTAATAATCTCATTCAATTGAGGAGCTAGCATTGAAAAAGCTTTTTTAAAAACAGCCTCAAAAAGTTGCTTTTTACTACGGTAATAGTAATGTAGCATTGCTTTATTTATACCCGCTTCATCAGCAATTTCTTGCATGCGAGCACCCTCCATTCCTTTGTGTTGGAAAATGTGTTTGGCTGCTTTTAAAATTTCAAACTCAGTAGTCGTGTCTTTTATTTTACTCATTTTATTTAACTAAACAGTTTAACCAAATGGTTGACAAATATAATGCCTTTTTTTGAACTGACAAAATAATTGTTACTTTTACGTGCTGTTATAAAATGAATTACAATGAGAAAAATTATAAAAAGTGTTGTTTTAATAGGGTTTTTAGCTGTTGGATATTTAAGTTATTCAACGTATGTTAAATTAGATATTATTACGGGTTATGCATCAAAGAATGAAGCTTCTATAATTTTTTTAGCACATAGAACGCAAACTTCTGCAAAGAATGAAGATAATAATTTTTCACCAATTAAGTTGGCTAAAAGCACTGTCAATAAAGAAGAAAAATCTGTAACAGCAACGGTGTTTGGTTTAAAAAAAAGAACTGCTGTTTTTAGAGAAGGTTTAGGGAGTGTTTTAATGATTGATGGAGTTAAAGATAGTTTAAAATATGAAATCCCAAAGAGAGATTTTAAGTTTATTGATTTGCCATATCCTTATGGAGATAACCCTCAAAAAGACACCATATTTAATAATATAAATTACAACAAATTATCTAAGGCAGTTGATGATTCTTTTGGTTTAGAAAAAAAAACAAGAGCTGTTGTAGTAATTTATAAAGATCAAATTATTGCTGAAAGATATGCTGAGGGTTTTGATAAGAATACACCAATTTTAGGGTGGTCTATGACAAAAAGTATAACTAGTGCAGTGTTAGGAATATTAGAAAAAAAAGGTGAAATATCAGTAAGCCAAACTAATTTGTTTCCTGATTGGGAAAAAGATGAACGTTCTAAAATTACGTTGAATGATTTATTGCACATGAACAGTGGTTTAGCATGGGATGAAGATTACAACAATATATCTGATGTTACCAAAATGCTGTTTTTAGATGAAGATATGTCTAAAACACAATTGCATAAATCACTAGTAGGAGAACCAAACAATAGTTGGAATTATTCTTCAGGAACTACCAATTTATTGTCGGGTTTTATTAGAAACCAATTTAAAACGCATCAAGAATATTTAAATTTTTGGTACTCAGCATTAATTGATAAAATTGGAATGCACTCTATGGTTGTAGAAACAGATTTAGTTGGTAATTATGTGGGGTCATCGTATGGTTGGGCAACACCAAGAGATTGGGCAAAATTTGGATTATTGTATTTACATAATGGAAATTGGAACGGAGTACAATTACTAAATGAATCTTGGATTAAATATACAGTAACGCCAACCAATAGTTCAAACGGTGAATATGGAGCTCATTTTTGGTTAAATGCGGGTGGCGTTTATCCAAGTGTCCCTAAAGATTTATTTTCTTGTAATGGTTATCAGGGGCAGCGTGTTTTTATAATTCCTTCTAAAGAATTAGTTGTTGTAAGGATGGGACTAACAGAAGGTACAGACTTTAATTTTGACTCCTTTTTAAGAGAAATTATTGCATCAATAAAAATTTAAAATTATATTGTTTTTTTAAAGAAGTATGTTTACTTTTGATTAACCCTTTTATAGTATAATTAACTTAGAGAAATATCCCCTCTGTACTACTAGTTAATTGTTGTTTACAAATGTATTATTTAAGGTTAAAAATTGGAACAGCATAAGAGTAAATTTATCAACTTTCTTAATTCGGGTTGCCCTGTATCTACCAATTTTAGGGCAATTACTGTAGATGCTTTTTTGGAATTTGGTTTTGTTTTTTTATTTGTTATGGTTTTAAAGCCTTATGTAATTAAAGAGCTTTCTGCTGTATCTGTTATTCAAGTTTCATTGGTCACCGCATTTATTTTTAGTTTTTTTAGTTGGGTTTATAATTTAGCTTCATATCGAAAAATAAATGTAAAAGATTGGACTTTTAAAAAGGATATTATTAGATATTCTAAAAATGTTTTATTAGCTACTGTATTTTTTTTGAGTTATGCTTATACTGCACTACACTATATATATTATGATGAAATAGTCTTTTTTGTTGATTACTTTTTTATTACTGGGTTTTTATACATTTTTTTTATTGCAATAATTTTTTATTTTTTTTCAAAGTTTACAACATATTTTAATGTTGTAAAAGGTATTTCAAAACAAAATGAAATACTGGTAAAACCAAATAACTTTACATTCAATGGGAAAAATAAAGATGAAATTATTAAAACGGATTTGAGTAAATTAATTTATATACAGGCAATAGGGCACTATATTAAAATTTTTTTAAAGGAAGAGGGAGATAATGTTGAAATGAAAGTTATTAGAAATAGTATTAGTAAAATTAAAAAAATTATGGAAGGTCATGAAGAAATGTTCCAATGTCACAGGTCTTTTATTGTCAATATCAATAGTATAAAAAGTATCGCTGGAAACTCCCAAAAAGCATATTTAATATTAAAAAACATCAAAGAAAGAATCCCTGTTTCTAGAGATAATTATAAATATTTGAAAAAAATGCATGCATTTAGTGAAAATAAGAATACAGTTCAAGAAAAAAAATATTTGGAGGTAGTTTAATATTGGTTTAAAGTTATTTTCGTAAAAAAAATAAATACAAAGAGATAAAAGATAATTAAACAATAAATATATGGAAAAAAATTACTCATTTCAAAAAGATTTCGGAGTAAAAATTAAGCAATCTATATTGGCTTTGTCGCTAGTATTTGTTGTATTATTTAGTAACGAGAAACTTCAGGCTCAAAATTTTGAGCTAGTAACAGTTAATTCTGTAATTTCTGGTAGTGGAACAAGTAACGCATTGTTTGATGCCACGTCACCAACAATTCCTTTACTCGCAAGGATTAGAGCGGAAGTTGTTGGAGGAGCTCCAAATACTGGGGAATTTACAATTAACCTAGATAATATAAGGTATACTTCTAGACCTACGGTTTCAGGAATACCAGGGAATGCTACGCTAATAAGGTTTTCTTTTTTACAAGCAGACGGTGTTACACCAATACCTGTAAATGATTTTAGATTTGTTATAAATGATATTGATGGGCCAAATAATGAAGGGCTAAGTACAAACTGCGGAAATAATGTTCGTTTTACGGCTACAGCAGACCCAACCAATTTAATAATAGATAATACACCTCCCGATTTAGATGCTACAGGAACTGCGATTGAAACAGGAGGGGCTACTAGTAGAGTAATGTACGAATTTAATGATGTTACAACTGTTGAGTTTGAAAATTATGCAGACGATGGGTTTTATAAGGACTTTGATATGAATGATAATGATTTCCCTATTGGAACACCTTTGTACTCAGTTTGTTTAGGGGATGCTGATAATGATGGAGTTACAGATGATATCGATTTAGATGATGATAACGATGGAATTTTAGATGTTGTTGAAGCTGGAGGAAATAACCCAAATGGAGATAATGATGGAGATGGTTTACCAAACTATTTAGATACTTCTGACGATACAGGAGCTTCGGCTACATACATAGCTAATGCTGATGGATCAGTTACAGATTATACAGATACAAATAGTGATGGTGTTCCTGATGTATATGAAGCTGGTGCAGATGCAGATGTACTGCCAAATCATTTAGATACAGATTCAGATAATGATGGATGTGTTGATGTAGATGAGGTTTATGGCTCTGGGACTGACGCAGATGCAGATGGACAATACGGACTTGGACTTCCTGTGGTTGATGCTAACGGGCTTGTTATCGCAGCAGGTGTAACAGGAACTGCATATAATACATTACCTTCAGATAACGATTTAAATGGAACAGATGATTATTTACAGGTTAGTATAGCCGTTACAGGAATAATTACACAACCAGTTGATGCAATAGCGATACCAATAAATAATGTGACTTTTAACGTTGTGGCAACCACTTCAGGAACAGGTACAGTAGAACAATATCAATGGCAAGAACAAGTGAATGGGGTTGGCTCTTGGGTTAATTTAACCGATGGAGCAGAATTTAGTGGCACAATTACCAATTCGTTAACGGTATCAGTATTAAATTCATCACATGATGGTAGTTTATTTAGAGCGGTTATTTCTACACCTTCTTATGCTTGCGATAGTGATCAAATTTCAACTTCAGCTTTACTAACTGTTACATCAAATGTTATTCAAGCTAATAACGATTTAGGTACAGCTACTGAAGGAGTGGCAAGTGTAGCTGTAGTTAATGTGTTAGGGAATGATGATTTAGCAGGTTCAGTGCCAACTACTGCAAACGTAACCTTAACAGAAGTGAGTTCAACAAATACAGGAGT
>Ga0256834_1002261_pt1 | contig 12285 bp, 14 predicted proteins | sample 4281140metaG_FD_190536 | JGI IMG/M metagenome (GOLD analysis project Ga0256834, IMG submission 190536) | Hydrothermal vent microbial communities from East Pacific Rise, Pacific Ocean - 4281-140 | ecosystem: Environmental > Aquatic > Marine > Hydrothermal vents | place: Pacific Ocean: East... | reverse complement strand
TATTATATAGCTTTGTGGTTTTTTGCGCAATTATATAAATATCAAATTCTTCCTCGGCTAATTTACGGCTTTGGATTTCCATTGCTTTGCGTTTTTCATGGTTTGTGAGCAGCTCATAAATGGCATCGGCGGTTTGCTCTGGGTTTTTAACCTCGACAAGCAATCCATTAATTCCATGCTTTACTGCCTCGCGGCAACCAGGGTGATCGGTTGTCACAATAGCTCTACCAGCCGCGCAAGATTCCAGCAATACACGCGGTATTCCCTCGCCATAATATGATGGATACACAATCAACGCGGCGCGTGATAATAGCTCTGGCATATTGGAAACACGCCCAAGCCACTGCGCTGCGCCGTCTTTAACCATTTCGTTCATTTCATCAGCAGATATTGCTCGCGGATTATGTTTTGTCTCCCCCCCTGCGATTTGAAATTTTGCTTTAACACCACGTTTTTTCAAAATCCGCGCTGCCTCAACGAATATAGCAACGCCTTTTTCATGGACAAGGCGCGTTGGCATAAGGATTATCGGCTCATTATTATCATTACTGCTTGGAATAGGTGTAAATCTATCGAGATATACGCCCGAGCCTTTAATTAAAATCGTATTTTTACGATCATCAGCATAGCCCCCCTCGACCATCAAATCCAAATCATCTTGGTTTTGAAATATCAGCGTCGTATTGCTACGGCGCAACACAATAGTTAAGAATGGCCTTAAAACGGCACGTAAAAGCGCAGATTTAGCCTCATTACTACGGAATAAATAACCCAAACCCGCCAAAGTATGTATTTTATGCGTATTTTTGAACATAAAAGCCGCTAAACCCATCATAAAACCATATTTTAACGTCACAGCATGGATAATATCAGGGTTTTCTCGCTTTATAAGTGCGTTCATATCCCGCACCATTTTTAAAGAAGACAAGATACCAATATTTTTATTCGCGCGTTTTAAGTGAACAACCTTAAACTCAGGATCACTTCTATCCCCGTCAATTAAGCCAATTACAATTTCCATTCCCCGCGCCTTAGCGCATCTTGCAACCTCCATCCGACTTTCCCAATCGCTTGCATCGAATATATATAATATTTTTTTGCTCATACACTTAACTATAATAGACAAAACAAATTTTATAAAGGGTGTTAATGGTTTAGGGGCAGAATCTAGATAGATCCCCGATCAAGTCGAGGATGCTAATATTGGTATATTTCTATAATTTTGCAGAGGTTTCTACTATAAAATCAAAAGGGAACGCGAAGTTGCGCAGTGATAATAGCATCTACGGGATCAACTCCTTCAACGTCCTCACCTCTGGGTAAGGGAACAGCATTAAACTTAATATTTGTTCCATCTGGTAAAATACTATCAGCATCAGCAATTTTAACACTTACAAATGGAGCAATCATAGGAACAACGCCGCCAGTTAATAAGACCTCATCAGGTAAATATTCCTCATAACCATGAATAAACCCAGCATCAACGCCAACTGTAAATCTATCATCAAGGAAACGATCTGTCTCATAAGATATATATACATAGCTAGCTGGATTATTGTATGAAGCATCATACGCTCCCGCCCCAACTAAAATATTATCAGTCAAGTTTACCTGAATGGCTCCACCAAAATTAACTTCATTATATGCCGTAAGCTCACCATCAGAATTAACATATTCTCGCCCCCGCCCACATGATATGATAAACCATTTAGGGCAAGATACCCTCTCAACCCCTCATCATCTAATTTTATCGCTGGATTACCTAAATCAGGTAATGTTTCTGACATCTTGGTTTCCAATGGAATTAATTCACATTTCTGCTGCGCAATCGAAGGAAACTGATTACTTAAATCAGGTGCGTGCAGTCCCATTTTGATGTTATATCTAAATTCTCACTCAACTTACCAATTCCAAATCCTATTTCCCATATACTATACATTGATAATATAAATAATTCATTAAAAAAATTGGCGTTGATGCAAATATATAATAGTTTAAATTAATAATAGTACAAAATTATCATTCCAGCGCATACTGTAATCCATGGATTACACGGATAAGCCGTGTAATGGCGAAGCAATCTGAATTGCGGCGAGGTTGCTCATTCTATCAATGTTTCACGTGAAACATAACAAGAACATTAATCAGTTTCTAGGAAATAGCCTCCACAGCTTGTTTTGTAATATCAGATTTATTGAGCGTGTAATAATGGATATGCTCTACTCCGTTTTTGGCTAAATCCTCGCTTTGCTTAACCAGTAAATCAATAGCAAGCTTACGCGCGTCTTCAGGGTTATTTTCCAATCCCTCGAATTTTTCATGCAGCCAATCAGGAATATTTGCGCCACATCTTTTGGCAAAGCCGCACATGGATTTAAAATTATGGATAGGCAGCAACCCCGGCGCAATTTGCGTTGTAATTCCTGCTCCTGCGCATTTTTCAACAAATTCATAATACACATCATTGTCAAAGAAAAATTGGGTTAGCGCGCGCGTTGCCCCTGCTTCACATTTCATACCTAATGCATAAACATCAGCCTTTAGCGTTTTCGAATCAGGGTGCTTTTCAGGATATGCGCCAACGGAAATTTCGAACGGATGACGCTCTAGCAGCCCCTCTACAAAGTCAGAGGTATATTGAAAATAATCCGCATCTTCATCCAATGGCCATTGCAAATCTTCGGGCATATCACCGCGCAGCGCGACTATATGCCTTATCCCGCGATCCCACAAACCATCAACATATTTGAAAAGCTCCGATTTTGGCGTATTGATAAAGGTCAGATGCGAGCCAATGGGGATATTAGTTCGCTCCATCTCCTTCATTATAGTGTCAATAGTGCCATCTTTGGTTGTGCCGCCCGCGCCGTAAGTTACGGTCATGAATTTGGGATGCAGCTTAACCAGCTCGGCCACGGCTTCTCTCAATAATTTGCCTGTTTTCTCAGTCTTTGGTGGGAAAAATTCAAAACTAAATGTCGGCTTCATCATTACCACCTTTAACAGCTTTTACCGCGTATCTACCAGTGAAAGCATCCTCAGCAAATACATCCTCCCATGTACCTTCGGTTGCAGCCTTGGCATATTCAGTTGCGCGGCTCTCAAAGAAGTTCGCATGTTCTGCGCCGTTAAGCATTTCATCCATCCATGGAAGAGGGTTTTCCGTAACATTATAATAAGGCTCCATGCGTAATTGCTGCAAACGACGATCCGAGATATAGCGGATATATTTTTTCACATCATCAGGAGTCATGCCCTCAATCTCACCCATTTCAAAGCATAAATCGATAAATGCATCCTCATGCAGAACCGTTTGTTTGCAGCATTCAAGGATTTCCGCGCGAAGCTCATCATCCCAAATATCAGGATTTTCATCAATAAACTCACCGAATAAACGTATGATAGACAAGCAATGCAGCGTTTCATCGCGCACTGACCAAGTAATAATTTGCCCCATGCCTTTCATCTTATTAAAGCGCGGGAAATTCATCATAATTGCAAAAGAAGCAAATAGCGCAACACCTTCGGTAAAACCGCCAAACATCGCCATAGTCTTGGCGATATCGCGACGCGTTGTAACGCTCGCTCCTTGCAATATATCAAATTTATCTTTCATTGCCTTATATTCAAGGAAGGCGGAATATTCAGTTTCAGGCATTCCTACAGTATCAAGCAAATATGAATAAGCGGCAATATGAATGGTTTCAATATTCGAAAAAGCAGAAAGCATCATCTGCACTTCTACAGGGCCGAAAACTCGTGAATAATGCTTCATATAGCAATTATTGACTTCAACATCAGCCTGCGTAAAAAAGCGGAAAAGCTGGGTTAGGAGATTTTTCTCGGCAGGAGTAAGGTTTTTGCGCCAATCACGTACATCCTCTGCCAAGGGAACTTCTTCGGGAAGCCAGTGGATACGTTGCTGCGTTTGCCATGCTTCAAAACACCATGGATATAAAAATGGTTTATAAATGTGACGTTCTTGCAAAAGTTTAGAATCTGATTTCAAAACGTCATCCGTGATAGCTGGATAATTACCCATGGTCTTTATTTCCCTCAAATATTAAATTACGTTTTTATATTAGTTTATTTCACTAATTTTCCGAGTCTTTTTTTACCAAAACCAAAAATTTTATTTACTTGATATTTAACTCATAAGACGGCGTTTGCGTTAAGTAATAGCGAGGAGCATTTTTCAGGCCTTTGGAAAACAAAATCTCAATAGCATTTTCAAATGTCGCGCTAATAAAGATATCTTTATCAACTTTATAATTACTTGATAATGTCCATGTTAATTTTATTTTTTCTTCATCGCTCCATTTTTCTAAAATATCTTTTAGATCGCTGCCACGTTTTACCTGCCATATTTTAATTTTATTTGAAGGGCCTATTCTAAATGGAGAAAGCTCAATCCTTTTCGGCTGATCTGATATTTCTAGTTCATCTGATATTTCTAATTCATCTGATATTTCAAGCTCTTGAGGTTTATCTAAGTTTATAGCCTCGACTATTTCAACAACTTCAACTTCCTTAACCTCAGCAAGAACGGTAGAATCTATAATGACTGATTTTTCTTCTAATTCTTCAATCTCTTGACTTTTGGGAGGGTTATCTAAGCTCATAACTTCGGGGTTATTTAAAGCATCTATGACTATAATTTTTATTTCTTCTTTAGTTTGTTGAGTTTCGTCAAGATCTATATTCGCTATAAATTCCTCATTTAGATCGGCCTGATATTCTTTATCAGAAACCAAAATATCAGGAAAAGATTCTGTAACATTTGCAGTATCAATTATGTCTATAATAGTTTTTTTTTTACAATATCATCATTAATAACATTAAGATTTGCTTGCTTATCATCGGGTATTTTATTCAAATGGATTTTATTACCATCAACATTATACGTGATACCTATAGTGGCTAGAGCCTCTTCCAGCACGTCCATCCAAGGCTTTCCACCTTGCCATGAAAGGGTTTCACCTGGATTTATATCAGTGCCAAAAGAAAAAGCATATTTGGCAGGTACTATTTGCCTAAGCACAAGGACTAAAGGCATTTCCGAGCCAAACCCTTCTATAATATTCAAAGTTTTAAACTCTTCTACTGGCTCTACTGGATCTACTTCTTCGGGTTTTTTATCATCAAAAGAAAGCACAACTATATCACTATCTATATCTTCATTACCTCCTGCAACTTCAACAGGAAAAGGATTTAGTGAGAAATCTTTTGGCTCTTCAACCGTCGCGTCTATTGTTGGAATGAGTACGTTCTCGATTTCAGCCACAGCCTCAAGCTCGACTTTGTTTTCCTCCTCAAGCACAATCTCAGCCACGGGGTTTGGCATAATTTCGACCTCAACTTCAGCTTCTTCAAAAGGTAAAGATGTTATTGTTTCTTCTGGTGGCGTCCATTCAAAACCAGCATATGCTGGAGCATATGAAATCGTAGCGACAGCGATTAATGGCAAACATGCTGATAGTAAAAAACGGTGATATTTCGAAGACATTTGTTATTCCTAAACTTAAATATAGATATTACAAGAAGATGTAACGCTAAAAAACAGTGACACGAATAGATATTCTAAGCAAATGATATCTCTGACACAGCAAAAATTCAAGTGCCAAGTCCAATAAAAATATCTTTGTTAACAATATTTAAAGTAGGGAAAACTCATCCATAATCTATGAATTTATGGGTATTAACGCCAATTTGCCCAGGCCGATTATAGCCAACCAGCCACGATCTTAACGCACGCAACGCAGAGGGGAAAGTTAAGCCTTTATCCTCAAGCATTTTAAAGACGTAGAACACCATAAATGATATAATTATAGTAGACCAACGCAGATAAACCAACCATACAGGAATAAGAAAAGCAACGCGTGCGTCAAAACTAAGAAATCGTATCGTGCGCATGGTATCGCGCCAATGCCAATTTAACTTATCTTCTAGATTTTCTAATTCTTTCATATTTGCTCTCTGCTTAATTTAACCTTTATATTACCAAGTTAAACTTAAAGTACAATTAATAAACACTATTTTATGAGCCAGTACTAGAAGAAAGTAACAAATAGCTGCGCCTGTCAATTTCTCCACCTTCAAAAGATATTTCAGCAGATCTTTTCATGCTTCGGCCATATTGAGGTAACATACGATTTATTTCATTTGGCCATTTAGTAAAATGCATATCCATTAATTTTTCGCGAACATCGTCGGGAAATACCATCCACTCACGAATACCACACCTGCCGCCACCAATACGCGGAGCAAGTGCCTGAGTAACAATAAGGCGTAGCGTTTCTATTAAAGCAACGGCTCGCTCTTCACGCTCGGCCATGTCATAAGTGGAGAGCATACGCTGCACAGTATTAGCCACGCCCAAAGTATGCGTCGTAGTATAAACGGCATGCCCAGTTTGCGCAGCTTCAATGGATGCGTTAATAGTCTCGCGATCACGCGACTCACCAACAAGAATAATCTCGGGCTTACGTCTCAATGCGTTTCTCACACCATGCGCGAAATCTGGCAAATGCCTAGGTATTTCAGTTTGCGAAACAAGAGAGCGCGGGCTTTGAATGCTGTCATATGTATATTCTATAGGTGATTCGTAAGTTAACATTTTACCACAGCCGCGCGGACGCTCTAACAACATTCTGTTCCCCGCAGAAAGCAATGTACTTTTACCAGAGCCCGTTGCACCCGTTATAATAACCAAGCCTTGGCGCGGCGACCAAGCATCCCTTATTTCCTGCTCAATAGAAAGATCATCCATTGTTGGTGGCTCACTAGGCAATGTACGCATAGTGATTTGCGCACCATCACGCCCCTTACAAAGTATAGCTGTTATATTTACACGAAAGCGTATTCGGGTATAGCGATCAGGTCTAATTTCATAGGAAACATCAAGATCCTTCGCAGATGCTAATCTAGCCTGAGCTTCTGGACCATAGAGTTTTTTAAGGAAAACCGCCATATCTGAAGCATCAATATTACGAAACGTACCAGGATATAACTCCCCGCTGATTTCATTATAAACAGGGCGTTCACTTTGAATTGTTATGTCTGATGAATTTTGCTTAACACACCATAGCAAAAGTTCATCAACATCTTCATCTGTAAAGCGTTGCGGCTCTTCTGGCCATGTTTTAGCATGATCATCCTCAGCCTTAACAAGGCTTACCGGCTTGCGGGCTTCCATGATTCTGCTCCAGTAATAAGCTCAGGCACGCCAGTTAATTGCACAGCGCGATCGCCAATACGCATCTCATCACCGCCACCTGTAATTCCACGATCAACCTGAAGCGCATAAGGAGGAGAAATCATACCTTGGGTAAGCAATATACGATACCTGATCATACCTTGAAAATCTGACTCAAGGCGCGTCAAATCTTCTTTGAAAATCTCGTTTGCCTGTTCATAGCCATAATCCCAGCCTTTACGAACATGCTCAACCCAAATCTCGCGTTCTTCATCATTTTGAGGAATTAAAATATCAGGCGGAGGCGTTACCTTGCCCCACTCACGCTCTAAATATACATGCCATGTTCTTGGCGCAGATACTATGCGGGCATTGCGAATTATATTGTAAATCTTATCAGAGACCGCAGCCGTTTGCCCATCAAGATCTATCAACATAGAATTCATTGATTCGGTAACAATAGGCGGCTCTATTAATAACCCTGATGGCGCAGCAATAAGAAGTTGATTAAAATTAAATATTTTATCAAGATAACGAGAGCGAAGATCTAGCTCCTCCCTAATTAAAAATGTACGTTTAGCAAGCCCACCACGCGCACCAAAAGAAATAGCAGCCTCTTTTATAGCTTCGACCCTAATATCGAAAGGAAGGTCACTTTTCTTAACATTATTATCAACAGGCTCATAAGAATAAAGATACTTAACCTCTAAAGGCTCTTCACTTGCTGTACTTAGCGGCGTTTCATTATCCGTTGGCAAAGCAGCATACACATTAGGAACAGCCGAGATGACGGAAGCTCCGACAATCGCGCAAAGACTGGTAGTAAGAAGAAAACGCATATTTTAAAACCCTTCCTTAGCCACCCAAGCCAGCATTTGGCGTATAGTGAATTTCAACCATATGCGATTGCGCATCAACATTCACATCTCCGCGCATACCAAGCTGAAGTCCGATATTACGCAAAACATCAATTACACGTGTATTTTCCACATCAATCGAAACCACAACAGGAATTGCAGGCTCATTACCTAACATAAGAAAACTATAACCAGCCCTATCCGCCAATGTTTTTGCAATAGGCTCAATAGGCCCTACCCAGTTTACCGTAATTGTCCTGCGCAATTCAGCCGGAACATTAGCAACTGGAGACATAGAAGCGGCTGGCGTCCTAGCCTTTTCAACCGCAGCCAAAGCCTCTAATGCCAAAGACGCACGATCCGCCGATTCAGCCAGCATCGCCGACACAGTATCAGGAGAAGCAACAATCTGCGGACTCCCTCCACTAAAGCGAGAGCTTTTCGAGCCCTCGGCAGAACCAAAAGTTGAACTTACAGTCGAGCAGCCAGAAGTAAAAGCAAGACCTAACAATAATGGGAAAACTAAAATATTACGGGACATGTTTTTTTAAAACCTTGAATAAAGAAGACAACGGAAGTCTGTTACAAATATTAGATACAATTAAAAAACAAATCAAGAGCTACAATATAATTATCAACATATTCACAAACTTATACAGGATTAATTATTTTTTCGGCTTAAGTAAGCCGTTTTCTTTCATCAAACTTAAGACATGTTTTTTATACCTATTACCATATTTAGGAGTTCTGGAATGATAATAGCCAAGTGCCTTGGTTATGCTTTTAGTCTCTCTTAGGTGAGAGCTTAATATTTTTGCAGCCACACCAACATTTGTACAAGCATCGTCACGAACTAACTTATGAGCAGTTTCCCTGCTAACGCCCCACTCCTTCGCAAGCTCGGGCAACCAAAGGGTATTTATCTGCATAGGGCCTAAATCAAATGACCCGTTTGTGTTCGCAACTTGCTGACCGACTTTACCGCCCTCAGCCTTATAAATGCCCACAAGCAAAGCAGGTGGCACATCGTAAGTCTGTGACGCCATCATCATGCAAGCAGCAAGTACTTTTGTAGCAACCAAATTAAATTCCTAAATATATTAATATAGTAACTTGAATTAAAAATATGACGCTACTGTCATCTCGAACACTCTAAGTGGAGAGATCTTAAATGTTGTGATTTGATAAGATTTCTCCTCTTTCTATGCAATCGTTCGAAATGACAATGTGTGATTATTAATTCAAATTACTATAACTTTACCTAAGACAGTATAAGCATATTTTTTTGAAACGTCTTGTATTATTTGGCAAAGCCATGAAAAACTGGCGAAAAAATATTGCTCTTCGCCAGTTTTATTAATTTTATAATGATTTATATTTAGTTTCTTGCACCAAGATCAGCAATCAACGCCTCTATATCTTTAGGCTTACCGCGAATCATTTTAACTTTTTTATCTTTACCGCGATAAACAAGGAACGGCGTAGCATCAAGCTTCCATGATTGCATTACAGATAGGTTTTTTTGAACGCCTTGCTGATTAATCTCACGCTTGGCTGGCAAAGCATTTTTATCACCATCCATATGTTTCCACCAAACCTTGTCTGGCGCAGGCGTAGCAAGCAAGAAAGCAGCCTGTGCGCGGCTTTCTTCTTTTAGACCTATCGGAATTAGGCGCACTTGAATGCGGCCAGCCTCTATATGCTCTCTTATACCCTTCATCATTTCATGACAATGTGGGCATTGCGGGTCTATAAAGCTATAGAATACGGGTGTTCCAGCTTGCCCGACAGAAAACCAATTGCTATTTTCAACATCTGAAAATAACTGCTCTGAAGGTGTTTTAAATTCATATTTATTAGTTTCAGTAGCGTCCGTTACTTTACTAAGCGGTTTATCCGCCGCCAACATATCAAGTAATTTACCACCGCTTTGTGAGCGCAGGCGATCAACTTGCTTTATAGTTACGGCCTGACCTTTTGCATCGAATAGAATTCCCGATATAAATCCACCGTCATTAGGTAGCACATAGAAATACTGCTCTTGCCCGCCCTTAATCGCTATCCAGCCCTCAACACCATGGTCTTTTCCAAGGAAACGCACTTGAGCGCCCTGATTCGCTAGATTTTGCAATGGCTCTGGCAAGGTCGGAAGGATTGTATCATCTTGCGCAAATGATGCTGGCGCAGATATTACACACACAATCGCCATGAAAATTAAGATCGCATAATTTGTAACTATTTTTGGTATCATCGAATATCAGCCTTTTTAAGTCTATTAACATTATTTTGAAAGATAACGATAATAATCTATAAGTACAATTACTTTCTTTAAATCGCACAATATAAGGTGTTGCACAATATTACCCACAGCAATTAGGCGCGGTTTAATTAAAAAACTGCTTTATATTTATTTTTCACTATGTTAAAGCGTTGCACAAGAACGTTGTGACGAGTAGTATGTTCTATCGTTTGATGTAATTTTAAGGTTAAGTTTTTAAAGGTAAGGAATAAAAAATGAGTGATATTGCCGATCGCGTAAAAAAGATTGTTATTGAGCACCTAGGTGTAGAAGATGATAAAGTTGTAGAAGCCGCAGGTTTTATTGATGACCTTGGCGCAGATTCACTAGATACAGTTGAATTAGTCATGGCATTTGAAGAGGAATTCAGTGTTGATATTCCTGATGATGCTGCAAAAGACATCCAAACTGTTGGTGATGCTGTAAACTTCATCCAGGCAAATTCTGGTGAGTAAGCTAATTATGCATTAAATATTAATATGCATAATTTATTAGTCAAAGACGTTTCAGCCCGCTTGTCGGGCTGTGATGCTATAAAACGCAATGCATAAAATAGAACATAGCGCATTGTTCGTTAATTTAATAAATTTAGGATAAATAAAAATGAGACGTGTTGTTATTACTGGTATGGGGATGGTTTCTCCACTAGGATATGGGGTAGAGCATAACTGGAATGCTATTATAAACAGCAAAAGCGGTATTAAAAAAATCGAGCATTTTGATGCCTCTGATATAACATCTCAAATTGCAGGTATTATACCCAAAACAACGGATAAAAACCCACAAAATGGTGAGTTTAATGCCGATCTTTATTTGCACCCAAAAGAACAGCGTAAAGTAGATGTCTTTATTACCTATGGCATTGCTGCGGCGCATGAAGCAGTGGAAGATTCAGGATGGAAACCAACAGATGAAGAAAGCCTAAACCGCACAGGCGTGTTAATTGGCTCTGGAATTGGCGGACTGGACGAGATTTACAAAACCTCGACACTGCTTAATGAACGCGGGCCACGGCGCGTATCGCCTTTCTTTGTCCCTGCATGCTTAATCAACCTGACTTCTGGTCATGTCTCTATTAAATATGGATTTAGAGGGCCGAATCACTCTGTTGTAACCGCGTGCGCAACTGGAACACATGCCATTGGTGATGCGGCGCGTTTAATAATGCTGGATGATGCGGATGTTATGGTCGCAGGCGGCGCAGAGGGCGCGGTTTGTCGCCTTGGCGTAGCTGGCTTTGCCGCGGCGCGCGCACTTACTTCTGGCTATAATGATCGCCCAAGCGAGGCTTCTCGCCCATGGGATAAGGATCGTGATGGTTTTGTAATCGGCGAGGGTGCAGGCATCGTTGTTTTAGAAGAATATGAACATGCAAAAGCGCGCGGCGCAAAAATTTACGGCGAAATCATCGGCTATGGCCTTTCTGGTGATGCTCATCATATAACATCACCCGCGCCAAATGGCAGTGGTGGATACCGCGCTATGGAGGCCGCTTTAAAACGAGCAAAAATTAATCCTGAAGATATTGATTATATTAACGCACACGGAACATCAACGCCGATGGGCGACGGGATAGAGTTCGGCGCAGTAAAACGCATGTTCAGCGGGGCTCTCGACAGCATTTCCATGTCCTCAACTAAATCAGCTATCGGGCATTTACTCGGCGCAGCTGGCGCAGTCGAAGCAATATACAGCGCAAAAGCTATGCAAACAGGCATTATCCCGCCAACTCTTAACCTTGAGAATCCTTCCGATGATTGCCAAGGCATTGACTTAGTGCCAAAAATCGCCAAAGAGAAAAAGGTAAATACTATTTTATCCAATTCCTTTGGCTTTGGCGGAACAAACGCATCTATCGTTATGCGCTCTGTTTAATGAAGCTATTATTTAAAATATTACTCGGCGTGCTTGTTGTGTGTTTAAGCCTTACCTTG
>Ga0256834_1002260_pt1 | contig 12285 bp, 5 predicted proteins | sample 4281140metaG_FD_190536 | JGI IMG/M metagenome (GOLD analysis project Ga0256834, IMG submission 190536) | Hydrothermal vent microbial communities from East Pacific Rise, Pacific Ocean - 4281-140 | ecosystem: Environmental > Aquatic > Marine > Hydrothermal vents | place: Pacific Ocean: East Pacific... | reverse complement strand
CCACTAAATGCAATGTTTAATTTAATTGAAGAACCATTTAGACGATTAAAAGCAGTAAAATCTATTGCAACACAATTAGACACAAAACTAACTTACGATTACGCAGTACATTGGTACGAAATTGCTATTGTTTTAGTTTGGACTTTTCTGTTTATTTATTTTTCTTATAAACTATTAAAAAAGCGTGATTTATAATAAATAAGTCCAAAATATTTTTAAGAGCAAATGCTTTTATCTATATTTGAGGAATGAAGAAACAATTACTTTTTCTATTTCTCTTATTTAGTATGCCATTTGTGTTTTCTCAAAACATAGATTTATACGATCAAATTAGTGGTAGGGTTGACTTTACTATGATTGGTAACACATTAAATACAGAAGAAAACGGTTTAAATGTTTCTTGTTCTATTTTAACAAGTTCTACTGCAAATTTAAATTTAGACACAAACAATGTAGTTGAAAAAGCCTTTTTATATTGGTCAGGTTCTGGTAATGGCGATTTTGAAATAAAACTAAATAATCAAAATATAACTGCCGAACGTACTTTTAGTCTAATATCTGGTCAACAATTATCCTATTTTAGTGCATTTGCAGATATTACAAATTTAGTTCAAACTACAGGTAATAGTGATTATACATTATCCGATTTAGATTTAACAAACGTTATTGGTGACTATTGTGATAATGCTACTAATTTTGGTGGTTGGGCAATTATTATTGTATTTAGTAACGAATCATTCTCTATAAATCAAGTAAATATTTATGATGGTTTAGAAAGTATTTCGGGTGACAACCCTAACATTACTATTCAGTTAAACGATTTAAATGTATTAGATAATACGGATGCTAAAGTAGGTTTTTTAGCATGGGAAGGTGATAGCGGAATTGCAGTAAATGAATCTTTAAGAATAAATGGTAATTTAATTAGCAATCCACCTCTTAATCCTGCTACCAATGTTTTTAATGGTACGAATAGTTTTACTGGCGCTACAGATTTATTTAATATGGATCTCGATTTTTATAATATTGAAGATTATATAAATATTGGCGATACATCAGCAACTGTAGAATTAACATCCATGCAAGATTTTGTAATGCTAAATAGCGTTATAGTTAAATTAAATTTGCAATTACCAGATGCTATTGTAGAAATAAATTCTTTTCAACTTTTAAATTGTAATAGTAGAGAAGTTGCAATAGATTTTACTGTTTTTAACACAGGTGCAGAAGGTTTTTTACCTGAAAATACACCAGTTTCGTTATTTGCAAATGACACATTGGTTACTACTTTTTTTACTCAAAATCAACTATTACCGAATCAATCGGAAAATTTTTCAGAGATAATAAACATACCTAATAATATACCCGAAGATTTTATTTTACATATTATTGTGGATGATGATGGAAATGGTAATAGTACCGTTTTTGAAACAAACGAATTAAATAACGAAGATGAAGTTTCCATACTATTATTTGAGATTCCGATAGCAAATGCAGTACCCAATTTAGAAGTTTGTGATGATTTACCAAATACATCTGATGGCATTGCGGCATTTAATACTTCCGAAATTGAATCGATTTTATTAGGCGAACAAACCAACAGAACTATCTTTTATTTTGATGCTTTAGGTAATTCTTTATCAAGTCCGTTACCAAATCCGTTTATTACAAGTTCCCAAAATATTTCGGTTTTAATCGAAAGCACAATCAATTCAGAATGTACAGCAACAACTACGATTCAATTTAACGTAATGCCATTGCCAGAATTCGATATTTTTAATAATTTAATTTGCTTGAATTTTTTACCCGAACCATTAATTGTTACAATCGAAAATGCACAAGAAACTTACAACTATGAATGGCATAATTCAAATGGTGAAATAATAGGAGATACTTTAAATCAATTAGAAATTTTTGAAGATGGCATTTATTCTGTTACAGCAACAACCCAAGATGATTTAGCGTGTACAACAACTAAATTTTTTACTATTACAGAAACTTCGGTTGCATTTAACCAACCAACTAATTTATTAGAATGCGATGAAGGTTTAGATACCGCAATTTTTAATTTAGACGAAACCTTAGATCAAATTACAATCGATTTTAGTTTAGATATTTCATTTTTTACTTCGGAAGAAGATTTAGTTTTATTCAACAATGAAATTATTTTTACAACCGAATATACAAACACTTCTGATCCACAAACCATTTTTGCACGTATTGAAAACCCTATTACTAATTGTTATGGCATCACTACTTTTTTATTAGAAACCGAAGATTGTTTTCCAATAATACCAAATGCTTTTACGCCAAATGGCGATGCATTTAATCCAACATACACCATAAACGGTTTACATGACATATTTTTAGATTTCGAAATACAAATTTATAACCGTTATGGCAATCTTATTTATGAAGGTAATAATAACAAAACAGATTGGGATGGCACTTATAAAGGCGAAGAATTGCCAACAGGCACTTATTTTTACTTTCTAAAGTTTAATGATGAAGAAAAACTATATACACCTATTGATGGCTGGATCTATTTAAACAGATAAAATGTGATAGTATCTTATAAGTAACAGTCTGAGACCTTCAAGGTTTTTAAAACCTTGAAGGTCTAGCATAAATTAAATTTTGTAGAGTTTTCTAACGGACACTACTTATAAAATAGTATTTTTACAACTAATAATTATATTAAAATGTTTCAAAAATTTATTTTATTTATTTCACTTTTTTATGCAACAATACTTTTCTCTCAAAGTATTATAATAGATGAAACTTTAACCGCACAAGAATTGGTAGAAAATGTTTTACTCAATAATTCTGGTTGTGCTACTGTTTCTGGTTTTTTTGCAAATGGCGGAAGTTTTCCTACAGGATTTAGTTATGCAAAATTTGAATATTCTGGTACTGATTTTCCGTTTTCGGAAGGAATCGTTTTAAGTACAGGCAAAGCATCAAACACACAAGGACCAAGTGGTAATTTTAGTGATGATACAGCAAGCGGTTGGAATACAGATCCTGATTTAGATGCGATTTTTGGTAATACCACAAACGCAACTGTATTAGAATTCGATTTTACACCAGCAACCGATTTTATTAGTTTTGAATATCTTTTTGCTTCGGAAGAATATCAAGAAGGAGACGATAGTACATGTCAATATTCTGATGTTTTTGCGTTTTTAATTAAACCAATTGGCGGTTCATATACTAATATTGCTGTAATACCAGGCACAAATATTCCTATAAAAGTAACCACAGTGCATCCCGAAATACCAAATGGTTGCCCTGCAGAAAACGAAGAGTTTTTTGGTTCTTTTAACAACAGTTCTTACCAACCAATTAGTTTTGATGGCATGACTACTGTATTAAAAGCAGAAAGTGCTGTTGTTGCAAACACACAATACCATATAAAATTAGTAATTGCAGATCATTCTAATGCTAGATATGATTCTGCCGTTTTTTTAAAAGCAGATAGTTTTAATGTTGGTTCAGATTTAGGTGAAGATAGGTTAATTACAACAGGTAATGCATTATGTGATAATGAAACATTACCATTAGATGCCATAACTGCAAACAGTTATCAATGGTTTAAATTAAATATAACTACGCAAATTTTTGACCCTTTAGCAAGTGAAACTAACCAAAGATTACTTGTTACTTCTGCTTCAGCAACTCCTACTTTAGGCAGTGGAACATATAAAGTAGAAGCGAATTTAGGTTTTGGTTGTGTCGCTGAAGGTCAAATAACTGTAGAATACGATAATTCTACTACTGTGCCACCTTCAGATTTAATAGTTTGTTTTGATACTATTTCTTCTGTTTCATTCAACTTTAATGATATCATTTCAATAGACACAACTTTATTAACTATTGAAAGTTATCATGAAGATTTACCAAATGCACAAGCAGAAATACGTCCTATACCAAATATCACAAATTATCCATTTACGATGCAAGACGAAACGATTACCGCAAGAATTATTAATAATGCAGGTTGCATAAGTTTTACGGAAATCACTTTAAAAGCATTTAAAAACCCAGAACTAAAACCTGATGAAACTATTTTTTACTGTATTAATGATTTTCCAGGTAAGATAACTTTAGAAAGTGGTATTGAAAACCCTATTGGCAATGAAACTGTTAAATGGTTTAATTCTACAGGTTTAATACAAGATTCTTCGGTTGTATTATTAACAGATTTAGAAATAAATCAAATTGGTAACTATACGGTAACTGTAACAAGTATAGACGGTTGCGAAGTTAGCAGAACAATGACCGTAGAATCAACAAGTAAAGCAGTTTTAGAGAGAGTTGTGATAACCGAAAATGAGTTCTATAAAAAAGTAAGTGCTATTATAGGAGTTTCTGGTTTAGGAAATTATCAATATGCTTTAGACATAGCAGATTTAACCGATACGGATAACGATATTTATTATCAAAATTCAAATATCTTCGAAAATCTATCTTACGGCGTTCATACTCTTTATGTTAGAGATACCAATATTAACAATTGTGAAACCTTAATACATAATTTTGTACTATTAGATTTCCCTAAATTTTTTACACCAAATAATGATAGCATAAATGATTATTGGAATATTGATAGCACTAATTTAGATCCGTTATTAATTTCAAACACATTAGAATCACAAATAAATACCACTTCGGATATTACAATTTTCGATAGAATCGGAAGATTAGTAGCAACCATAAATCCAAAAGGTTTAGGTTGGAATGGTAAATTTAAAGGCGAACCTTTACCAGATTCTGATTATTGGTTTAGAGTAGAACTAATTGATTTTACAGGAAAAACATATACTAAAAAAGGACATTTTAGTTTACAGAAATAAATAGCATATTTTAAATTTAATCAAATTAACTCCGTTAGAAATTATCCGAAAAATAAGTCTATCTTTGATTTAGTGTAATTCTAGTATTATTTTTATGAAGTTTCATATACTTTTATTCTTATGCTTATCCTCTTTGCTTTCTGTATCGCAAGGTGCTTTCTGTAATGATGCAGATCCTTTTTGTAGTGACAATTCATTTGTTTTCCCCAATGTATTTAACGGAAACATTGCTGAATCAGGCCCAGATTATGGTTGCTTAGCCGAGACACCTAATCCTGCATGGTATTTTTTCGGAATAGACACTACAGGTGCAATAGACTTTTTAATTTCTCAAGAAGATAATTTTGGCACACCTATCGACGTTGATTTTATATGCTATGGACCATTTGTAAATACCGACAATGTTTGTAATAATTTAACAAGTTCTAAAATCATTGCCTGTAGTTATTCACCAGACGCAGAAGAAAGTTTCTCTATCAATAATGCGCAAATTGGTGAATTTTACATTGTTTTAATCACAAATTTTGATGGTTCTCAAGGCACAATTTCACTAGGTCAAACTAATGTGTCTAATTCAGACGCAGGTTCTACAGATTGCCAAATAGTCTGTTCTGTAGAATTACCTGAAGACCAAGTATTTTGTCATACAAATCCATATAGAATAACATCCGAACTTGGTAATGCAAGCATGAGTAGCACAGCAACCTATAAATGGTTTAAAAATAATGTGGAAATTATAGGGGAAAGTAATAGTTTTTTAGATATTAATTTCATCACATCATCCACAATTCCAGACATCTATAAAATTATTGTAACCGCAGACAATTGTGATGTTACAGCAGAAGATGAAATAGAAATTTCTTATCTCAATCAAGCAACAATAACTGACCCAATGTTATTTTTTGACAATCCTGAACCCTCTTTTTTAACAGATGAAACAATTATTTTTTGTTTGGATGAATCTGATGAAATAACATTAAGTATAAATTTAATTAATAATAATGTAAATGATTTTAATTATACATGGTCTAATGGAGCAATATCAAGTTCAATTAACGTAAATACAACTAACGATTATAGTGTAAATATTTTCAACCCGCTTAATTGTAAAACTTTAAATAAAGTGTTTCACATTACTGCATCTAAAATTTTCATTAATGACGAACCAAATTTCATAGATGAAACTCTTTTTTATTGCATTAATGATTTTCCTGAAACAACAACTTTAATAACAGGTATCAATAATAATTCAATAACAAATTACAATATAGAATGGTTTAATAGCACAGGTAATTCCTTATTAGATTATCCAAATAATAGTATCTCTCCTGATTTATTTATAAATCAATCTGGCGACTATACAGTAATTGTTACTAACGCTTTAGGTTGTCATGTTAGTAGAACAATAACCGTAAAACCAACAAGTATTGCAAATTTCACAAAAGTTTTAATAACTGAAAATGAATTTTACAGAAAAGTAAGCGTTATTGTAGAAGTTTCAGGTTTTGGCTATTATCAATATGCTATTGTAGATCCAAATTCTACAGATATTAACAATGATGATATTTATCAAAATGAAAATGTTTTTGAAAATATTAATTATGGCAAACATAAATTATTAGTAAGAGATATAAATTCAAATGGTTGTGACGAAATTTTAAAGAAAATTATATTTATTTTAGATTACCCAAAATTTATTACTCCCAATAATGATGGCATACATGACACTTGGAATATTGATAATCTAGGAGCGTATAACAATGAAATTATATCCGAATTTAATACCACGACAAATGTTACAATTTTCGACAGAGTCGGAAGATTAATAGCAACAATAGACCCAAAAGGTTTAGGTTGGAATGGTAAATTTAAAGGCGAACCTCTACCAGATTCTGATTATTGGTTTGTGGTGAAATTTATTGACTTTACAGGAAAAACATATACTAAAAAAGGGCATTTTTCTCTTCAAAATTAAAATTGAATATGCGTATCAAATTAAATTCGTATTTATTTGTAACATTTATAATTATATTTAATTCTTGTAATAAAGAAAAAGAAGCTGTTGCTATAAAGCAACCTTTTGCAATTGTATTACATGGCGGCGCAGGAACTATTCTAAAAAAGAACATGTCACCTGAACAAGAAAAAACATACCATGCCGTTTTAGAAAAAGCAATTAATACAGGTTATTCTATCATAGAAAGTGGCGGATCTTCATTAAAAGCAGTACAAAAAACCATAAATATCTTAGAAGATTCACCATTATTTAATGCTGGTAAAGGAGCTGTTTTTGATTCTCAAGGAAAAAATAAAATGGATGCTTCCATTATGGATGGCAAAACATTAAATACTGGTGCAGTTGCTGGAGTAAGTAATATTAAAAACCCAATTAATGCCGCAAGAATGGTTATGGATAGCACAAAACACGTATTACTTTCTGGAAAAGGTGCAGAAATATTTGCACAACAACACCAAATAAAATTTGAATCTGATAAATATTTCTACACAGAAAGAGCATATAATAGTTGGAAAAATGTTCGAGATAGAGAAAAAAACAAACAGTATTCAGTGATCAGTAAGCAGTATTCAGTAAACAATAGTCAGTTAGCAGTAATTCAAAATTCAAAATTTAAAATTCAAAATTTAGAAACAACAAACCATTTCGGCACAGTTGGCGTAGTTGCTTTAGACAAAAACGGAAACATCGCAGCAGGAACCTCAACTGGTGGATTAACTTATAAAAAATATGGTAGAATTGGCGATTCACCAATCATTGGTGCAGGAACTTATGCTAATAACAATACATGTGGCGTTTCCTGTACAGGAATTGGCGAATATTATATTAGAACTTTAGCAGCAAAAGAAATTTCTAGTTTAATAGAATACAAAAAATTAACTGCTAAAGAAGCTGCAAAAGAAGTCATTCATAATCAAATTGCAAAACTTGGTGGTTTAGGCGGCATAATTGTTCTAGACAAAAACGGAAATATTGCATGGGATTTTAACACTAAAGGAATGTATCGTGCTTACAGAAAATCAAACGGCGATAAAAAGATTGAATTTTTTGAAATGATAAAAGATTCCATTTAGTTTTTTTTTACAAAAACCTTTACATTACACAAAATTTTTCTTTGAGAATCTCTGTGTTTCTTTGTGCATCTTTATGTAATAATAATGAAATAATTACTAAATTTGTAGCACTAAACACAAACAAAAATGCAAACAGATTCTTTCGTAGTTAGACATCTTGGTCCAAGAGAAAACGATGTTAAACAAATGCTAAAAACAATTGGTATTGATTCTTTAAATCAGTTAATTGACGAAACAATTCCAACAGACATAAGACTTAAAAACGATTTAGATTTGCCAAAAGCGATGAGTGAAATCGAATTCTCGACACACATAAAAGAACTGGCAAACAAGAATAAAGTCTATAAATCCTTCATTGGTTTGGGTTATAATGCTGCTATTTTACCAGCAGTAATCCAAAGAAATATTTTTGAAAATCCAAGTTGGTATACATCCTATACACCATATCAAGCCGAAATTTCGCAAGGCAGATTGGAAGCATTATTAAATTACCAAACCGTAGTTAGTGATTTAACAGGTTTGCCTTTAGCAAATTCTTCTTTACTTGATGAAGGAACCGCTGCGGCGGAAGCAATGATTATGCTATATAATGCAAGAACTCGAAGTAAAAAGAAAGCAAATGCTTCAACATTTTTTGTTTCCGAAGAAGTTTTACCACAAACAATAGATATCTTAAAAACAAGATCTAATCCTTTAGGTATAAAATTAGTTATTGGTAATCATGATAATTTCGTTTTCACGGAAGAATTTTTCGGTGCAATTGTACAATATCCAGCAAAAAACGGCCAAGTATACGACTATACAAACTTCATAGAAAAAGCGCACGAAAACGAATCTAAAGTAGTAGTTGCTGCAGATTTATTAAGTTTGGTGTTATTAAAATCACCTGCAAAAATGGGTGCCGATGTTGCCGTTGGTACAACACAAAGATTCGGAATTCCATTAGGTTTTGGTGGTCCACATGCCGCTTTTTTTGCAACTAAAGAAGATTACAAAAGACAAATCCCTGGAAGAATAATTGGTGTAACTATAGATGTGGATGGAAATCGTGCTTTACGAATGGCACTACAAACCAGAGAACAACATATAAAACGTCAAAAAGCAACTTCTAATATTTGTACAGCACAAGTATTGTTAGCAGTTATGGCAGGAATGTATGCCGTTTATCATGGACCAAACGGTTTAAGATATATTGCTAAAAAAATACATTCCTTAGCAAATACCTTAAATGATGGTTTAAAAGAATTAGGATTAACACAATGTAACGATTCTTTTTTTGACACTTTATGTGTGAAAGTTACCAATGCAACAAAAGTGAATTTTATTGCACAACGTTTTGAAGTGAATTTACTTAGAATTGATGATGAAACTGTTGGCATTTCACTAAATGAAACAACTACAAACGAAGATATAAATAATATTTTAGCTGTACTTGCTGAAGCAGAAAATAAAGATGCAATATTAGTAGATCATTGTTCTATTTGTGAAAATATATCTGATAATCTATTAAGAAAAAGTGAATTTCTAACACATCAAATTTTTAATTCTTATCATTCAGAAACTGAAATGATGCGTTATATTAAAAGATTAGAACGTAAAGATATTTCGTTAACAGATTCTATGATTTCTTTAGGTTCTTGTACCATGAAATTAAATGCAGCTTCCGAAATGTTGCCATTAAGTTATGGTTCATGGAATAATATTCATCCGTTTGTACCAAAAAATCAAGTACTTGGTTACCGTGAAATGTTGCATACTTTAGAAGAGCATTTAAACGTAATTACTGGTTTTTACGCAACTTCATTACAACCTAATTCTGGTGCTCAAGGCGAATATGCAGGTTTATTAGTTATTAAAGCATATCACGAATCTAACAACGAAGGACATAGAAATATTTGTCTAATTCCTTCTTCTGCACATGGTACTAATCCAGCATCTGCAGTAATGGCAGGAATGAAAGTTGTCGTTACAAAAACAACCGAAGATGGTAATATTGATGTAAATGATTTACGGGAAAAAGCACTATTACATAAAGATAATTTAGCTGCTTTAATGGTAACTTATCCTTCTACACATGGTGTTTTTGAATCTGCAATTAGAGAAATTACCGAAATAATCCATGAAAATGGCGGGCAAGTTTATATGGATGGTGCAAATATGAATGCACAAGTTGGCCTTACAAATCCAGCTGAAATTGGTGCCGATGTTTGTCATTTAAATTTACATAAAACTTTCGCGATTCCACATGGTGGCGGCGGACCAGGTGTTGGGCCAATTTGCGTAGCTAAACATTTAGCCGAATTTTTACCAACAAACCCTGTTTATAAAACTGGTGGAAAAAACGGAATTACAGCAATCTCTGCAGCACCATTTGGTTCTGCAATGGTAGATTTAATTTCGTATAGTTATATTAAAATGTTAGGTGCGGATGGATTGAAAAAATCCACAGAATATGCTATTCTAAATGCAAATTATTTAAAAGCAATATTAGAAAAACATTATAAAATTTTATATTCAGGCGAAAAAGGTCGTGCAGCACACGAAATGATTGTAGACTTTAGAGAATTTAAAGAAAAAGGAATTGAAGTTGGTGATATTGCAAAAAGACTAATGGATTTCGGTTTTCATGCACCAACATTATCTTTTCCTGTTGCAGGAACTCTAATGATGGAACCTACAGAAAGTGAATCTAAAGAAGAAATAGATCGTTTTGCAGAAGCAATGATTCAGATTAAAAAAGAAATCGACGCTTATGTAAAAGGTGAAGATTCTGTATTAAAAAACGCACCGCATACACAAGAAATGTTGACTAATGATAAATGGCTTTACAGTTATTCAAGAAAAGAAGCAGCATTTGCTTTGCCTTGGGTTGCAAACAATAAATTCTGGGTTCCTGTTCGAAGAGTAGATGATGCTTATGGCGATCGTAATTTGGTTTGCTCTTGTAATCCTATTGAAGATTATATGGATTAAGTTATTGGGTTTTATTATTATTTTAATGAACAATATCATTCCAAAAAGAGAAACGAACTGCGAGGAAATTCATTTAATAGAAAAGAGATTAGAAATTGTTGAGATTTCTCGTCGCACTTTTAGGCACTGTCGAAATGACAAGCGAGAAATAAAGTTGTATAAATGTACAATGTCATTCCGACAGAGTGACGTAGGAACGACGAGAAATCTCTTGTCAGTTGACATATTCAGCAGCAGTAGATATTCCATAAACAATCTAAAGAACACGTAAAAATCATTAATCATACTCATTAATACCATATAATACCTCTTTCATTTTACTACCATTAATTTCCACAGGTTTATAAGCTGTATTAAATTTATTAATAGCAATATCTATATCTTCTTTTAATTTTTTGTATGCTGGTGGTAAGCTACTACTACATTGTTGTTCGTTTTCATAAGAGTTTAGAATTATTTTAAACTTTTCATAAAACTTACCTCCTTGGTCTATAAAGTTATTATATTGTGTAATAAATTGTAATAACCTATCTATTGGAAAGTTTAGGTTTATTTGCATACGTAATACTTTATTGTTTTTTTGTTCGGTAATCGCTGTATTTAAATTATCTAAAAAACTAGTTAATTTTTCTCTTACTACATCCCAATCATCATTATCTCTACATTGTTTTAATGGCGTTAAGTATTTTATAGGTTTGGTATAGTCAACAAATAATCGCTCTAAATCTAACATTATTTTGTCATTAGATTTTTGTAGAAAAGCAGTTTCAAAGTAAATATTGTTTAAGTCATTATTCATTCGTAGAGTAAAATCTAAAATGCATTCTACTTTTTTTAATTCCACTTCTTTTTCTTTACTATTTGCATTGCTATTAAATAAACCTACAAAAGTATCTACAACGCTTGCGTATACATTATTGCCCAAAATAGAAGTTAATTTAAATGCTTTTTTCTTATCGGTTTTAGATTTTATAAGATCTTTAATTTGAGTAAATTCTTGGTAAGAATTTGGGTTACCAATTTTGCTAATTTCATTAAACGTTGCAATAGATGAAAAATGATGGTCTAAAGACAATACTTTTTCGTAGAGTATTTTTATTATTGACAAACCTTTTAAATAACGTATTTTGTTAATATCTGCATTTTCGCTTGCGTTTATTTTTGTGAGTTGGTCTTTTAGTTGTTCTTTTTTTATGAGTAAACTTACTTGCTTTCTTAACTTTTTAAATTTAATTAAATCAAATTTTACTTGACTTATTTCTTGGTAAATTACATTTCTTTTATTGTTGTAATAGTTGTGACTATAATTTAGTTCTACACTTAATTCTTTTAACAGTTCGTTTATTTCATCATCGTTTGTAATTGG
>Ga0256834_1002259_pt1 | contig 12285 bp, 12 predicted proteins | sample 4281140metaG_FD_190536 | JGI IMG/M metagenome (GOLD analysis project Ga0256834, IMG submission 190536) | Hydrothermal vent microbial communities from East Pacific Rise, Pacific Ocean - 4281-140 | ecosystem: Environmental > Aquatic > Marine > Hydrothermal vents | place: Pacific Ocean: East... | reverse complement strand
CGACGTCTATTGCAGCCCATACGAAGACCTGATTATTTTTCAGCTTAATTTTGGTTTCGTCTACTGCTATTAACCTTCTTTTCTTCTTTCTTGGAGGTTTTAGAGTTGTTTTTAGTCTGTGGTAGTAAATTCTGACCGATTCATGACTTATCTCTTCGAATAGAGATAGGAAGTTGCTCGTTTTCCTTAAAGAGAGACCGAAGAAGTATAGTAGAGCTGCCAATACCTTGAGTTCCACTTTCTTCTTGTTTCTCCGAAAGACTTTTTTAGCTTTAATCTCCTTTACTAACTGCTGGATTGGGGGTTGCATGTGTTTTATTATGGCTTTTTATTTTTTAGTGTTATTCTTGACAGGCTCCCTACGCCGATAAGTTGATTTGAATGTACACGTGGAGTTGCGGAATTTCCGTAATCAGGTATTTGGATTTGTGGATTTGAATTCGACTGTGTTTTATCCTCACTTTTCTTCATCTAACAATAGTCTCGATAGTGCACCAATATACACGCAAATCTAAAAACCTATAAAATCCTAAGACAATCGGCAATTAATGGACTACTGGGGAAAAATAGAGCTTATATACAATGACAATACTATCAATCATATCGCAAAGCACGGTGTCATAATAGATGAAGTTATTTACGTATTAAAACATAGTAAAAAGATTGCAACACGCCTTAAAGAAAACCATTATGCAATAATTGGTGAAGCTCACGGGAGATGTTTGGTGATAATAGTCACGAGGGTGAGAGGCAATACGTATATCCTAAGAACTGCAAGAGATTGCAGCAAGAAAGAAAAGAGATTGTATGCCAAGAAATTTAGGAGATGAGTTAAGTGAGAAATCGTAAAATAGCTCTAAAGCATACTTCTGCCAATGAGTGGAAAGTTGGAAGAACTCGAGAAATTGCTGGCTGAAAAAGTGGAGCATGAAAAGGAGTGGGATTTAATAGAGATAGAAGACGTTAAGCCTATCAATATTAGCAAAATTAGGGAATCTGTTAAAAACTTACCTAAGCCAGCAATAGTTCTCGCAATTTTGGTTAAATATTTTGAGAAATTTAATAAAAAAATTGTAAACATTACTAAGCTAACGAAAATAGCTTTTGAGGTGGAAAAAGAAGTGTTTGAAAAAGTTTTGTCGACTAACGTGTTCAGTTTTAGAGGCTACAACTACGGGCCGTTTACTGAGGAAATATACGATTGTTTGGAGTTTCTGCAAAATTTGGATTTAGTTGAGTTGAATGAAGAAGGAAATAAAAAAGGAGTAATCTTAACGCAAAAGGGTTTGGAGTTCTTCAATACAAAAATAAAAGATGTCATCCCAGATGAGCTGATTAAAATGTTAGAGAAAGTTGTCGAAGAATATGGAGCTTTAGATTACGATGAACTTATTCGCAGAGTCTACAGGGAGCATCCTGAGTATGCAGAAAAATCTCTGATTAGAGATAGATACCTATACTGATTGGCAAAGCTATGAAGGAAAGTAAAATGTATTCTAAAGTTTCAAAGTTGTTTGAAGACGATTGTTACGTCTTTTATAATTACATCATTCCAGATAACTCGAGAAGGGAAATAGATTTGATATGTTTGGAAAAGTGTGTGTGTCCAGAAATAATCGCTGTAGAGGTGAAGGTTAAAGACTGGAAGGGGGCGTTAAGACAATCGTTTAAGAGGCTGTTTTACGTTGATAGATGCTACATGGCTATATTAGCAAATTATGTGAAAAATATAAATTTGAATAAAGTTAGCAGGTACGGAATAGGGTTGATAGCGGTAGATGGGTATGCTGAAATAGTGATAGAGGCTAGGAAATCTGATAAAATTCTAAGTTGGAGGAGAGAAATGTTATTAAATGACTTGATTACAAAGATTAATCGTGGTAGAGATATATTACAGAGTTCTACAAACAGATGGGAAGCATCTGAAAGCTTTGAGGAGTTACTATGACGGTATAGTTTTGGAAGCCCATATAGTAGAACAATACACAAATTTCGCAGTATCTGTGGTATCAACAATTAACAAGCCTTTTTTTATAGATCCAACGGTTAAATTGGTGCTACTGAACTTAAATACAGTTGTTAAAAAAGAGTGGTTCCTTAGGCTTGTTGAGGCTTACAATCTATCTGAATATCTGCAGAATGAAACTGTTATGATAGACGAGCTTAGGAAGAGTTTAGATGAATTCGTCAAATCGGTAATCGAATACCAGAGAAGTAGAATTGCACAATCATCTGGTGGGCTGGAGTTATTTGGAATCAGTAGAACGAGTTCACAGCCTGAAATAATCTTACAGCCGTATTTTGTCATTGATGACATCGATTCAGAGATTTATGAACTAAATCTCGAAATACTGGATAAAGCTTTAGCCGTTAAAGGTAACGATAAGCTATATGCAGTTATGGCTGTAGATAAACATCTGTTAAGTCCCCATAAGTGTAGTAAATTAATTTCAGATTTTGCAAAGGCAGATGGATTTTGCGTGTGGGTGGTGGATTTCAGAGAAAATGACGAAGATGAGCGTAGTTTAAAAAGGTACATCGAATTCTTCAAAGAATTATCAGAAATTAAAAAGCCTATTGTAAACATGTATGGAGGAGCATTCTCAATATTCCTCGGAAAGTTGGGTTTGCTAAATCGCGTTGTTCAGGGCTTGGGCTACGGGGAACATAGAAATCCATACGTAACTGCAACGGGAAGCTATCCCAAGAGGTATTACATTCCAAAAATTTACAGAATGGTTCCGATTTCGGATGCACAGGAGTTGATAAGAGAAGTGCCAGAGTTAGAATGCAAATGCAAGTTCTGTAAGGAAATGAACATCCTAAACACGTCGGAGAGTAATATCAAGACAGATTATCTGAAGATGCATTACATCATGAGTAGATGGAATGAGAAACAGATGACTATTGATGATGTTCTTAGAAATCTTAATGAAATAATAGAAGTTTTAGATGAGAGAGATTTGTTTGATATCTATTGGGAATTCTTACACCATTTAAAGATTTGGTACAATGTCTTGCAAGATTTTGTAAGCTTTCATTAAGTTTTAAAAATTTGAGTGCGTCTGCAGGTTGGTGGAACTATGAGGCTAATCGAGAAGGGCTTTAACTTGGTCGATGTGAATAAGTTTGCAATCACAGAAGCCAGTTTCATTCGAGTTCCCAAGATTCACAACATCCACACTTGGTTTGCAAGGAGACCTTGCGGAATTGCAAGAGTTCTGACAGCATCAGCTGTTTTACCAGCGGATATAGATGAAGAGGAGTTCGAACAGATTGTCGGTTTGGATAAGGCGAAGAGGAGTGCTAAGGTAATTTACATGGCTCAACCAAACTTAGAGAAGCTTAAGAAATACGTAAATCCTTCAGAGATTGCGGTTTTAGACCCGATGGCTGGTGGAGGTTCTATTCCTTTAGAATCCGCAAGGCTTGGATTTAGGACTATAGCTATGGATTACAATCCCGTCGCTTATCTGATTTTGAAAGCTACAGTTGAATATCCAGCTAAGTTCGGTGAAGAACTCTTTAATTTGGCTTTGAAGGAGGCTAAGAAGTTTATCAAATTTGCAAGAGAGAGATTGGGTGAATTTTACACAAATGCTGAGAATTACATCTTTGCAAGAGGTATCAGATGTCCGAAGTGCAATGGCTTAATCCCAGTTGCTGGAGTCTTTCCAGAAATAACTACTAAAACTTCATACAAGAAAAGATTTTTGAAGATTGAATTTGATAAAGAAAACAAAGACTTCAGAGTTGAAACCACTAACGAGAAGCAGACTTGGTCTCTGAAGAAGTTTAGAAAGGGGCAGAACATATTTGCTCAATGTCCTTACTGCGAGCATGTTTTTAAGTTAAGAGGTCAAGGAAAAGACCATGCCTTTGCCAAGTGGTTTAAGGAGCATGCGAAGTTGATGAAAGCTGTTGTTGAAGACTTACAGCCAGTTGATGAAGAGTTAGAGAAAAAATTACTTGAATTGCACATTCCTCTGGTTAAGCAGGTTGGAAACGAGTTTGTTGCTATAAAGGACGATGAAGAAGAGAAGGAGAAGTTCGTTAAAGCCTTTAGAGAGCTTTCGAACAGAATATTCGAACTTCAGAGCTACATTCCAATGGATGAGATTCCTGAAGAGAACGAATGGGCTTCTACCTTCAGAAGTCTTGTAGGTGATGATATCACGCCGAAGTGGTATATGCTCTTCAACCCGAGACAGCTCCTTGTTTTAGCTGAATTGATTAAATACGTCGCTGAGAGAATCAAAGAGCTTTACAAAGAAAAGGGGGAACTTGGAATTGCTTCAATGCTTTACATCACTTTTGCCTTGGATAAATTAATGGATTATAATAATATTGCCACCTTATGGCATAAAAATAGATCGATGCTTGCTCACTTAATGAGAGGAGAACCAACTTTAGGTTTTAGAGCTGAATACGTAGAAATGGTGGCTACTCTCCCTGAAAGAAGCCTTGAATGGACATTAGAACCAGAAATAGTAGAATCGAGAAAATTTGGAAAAACAGCTGGTGGAATTCTCCCAGTCCTCAGATTCTTAACAGACCAATTCAAAGAAAACAAGAACGAAAACGTCAGAGTAATCTTAGGTGATGCAACTAACCTGAGCGAGATAATAGACGAAAAAATTGACGTAATTAACGTTGACCCACCCTATTACGACCAAATCACTTACTACAGTGATAAGAGCGAAATCTTCTGGATTATCTTAAGGAGAGCACTTTCTCCAGTTCTATCAGTGCTATTCAAAGATTCTAAACTCGATTGGGATTACAACAGCCCGAAAGTTCCGAGAGAAAAGGAGATGGTTGCAAGAAAGAACGATGGAAAAAGATTCGAACAGCTATTCAAGCAATTCGTAAAGGAAGCCTATAAAGTCCTAAAAAATGACGGCTATCTAATAATCTGGTTCACTCATCCAAGGGCAGAAGCTTGGTATGCAGTTGGTGGATCTCTATACGATGCTGGATTCATAGTTCCAAAGGTCTATCCAGTCTATACGGAAATGAGAACAAGATACCTTAAACAGGTTTTTGAAGCTGTTCAACAGGTAACCCTCGCAATCGTAGCCAAGAAAGGGGAGAGAAAACACCTTGCAGTCCCAAGTGGAAACGTAAAAGCCTCACTCCTTATGAACGAGGAGTTCCTCAATTCAATTCGTTCTGCTGTAGAAACTGCAAGACAAACCATAGCAAATCTCGACATAACAACTGCTGACGCTTCAGCAATCGTTTTTAGCACAGCAATGGGTGTGATAACAAACTACTCCTTACCGTTCAAAGTAAAATTTGAAGACTTATACGAGCCAGCGATAACCTTAGCAGTGAAAGAATTCTTCACACCTCTCCTCGAAAAGGTCTTCAAGAAGGGTTACATAGCTTTGGATGAAGAGAAGGCAAAGGTTCTACTCGAAAAGATTGAGAAGAGACTTCTCCTCGACCCATCCTCCCGTTCCTTCCTATCCCTCTGGACTATTTCACACGTCAAGATGGACGGAAGCCTCTATGACGAACCTCTCAATCTAAGCTATGACTTTGCTCAGATGGTTTCAAAGCTCTGCGGATTCGACATAAATGACCTCAAAAAGTTCGGACTGATTAGAAAGGTCAACAGCACTTACAAGTTAACCTACCTTTCAGACTACGTAAACGGTAGGGTAAAGACGGACATCAAAACATTCCTGAAAACATCTGTCGGAAGAGCCATTTATTTGACCTACCTCTCCGCAACAACTGGCGGAACTCCAGCTGTTAGGGCAAGAGAGATTGCCGAAAACGAACATATAAGCAGTTATGCAGATGAAATAGAATTCGACTCAGCCTTAGCTTTAGCATTACTTTCAACAGCTCCAGACTCCGAATTCCAAGATGTATCAAAGATTGACGTTAGGCAGATGAGAAAGATTATATCTGAAACTTTAGCTCACTTCGTATTGGGAGATGTCAAGATAGAGGTTAGAAGTATTAAAAGAGGGATTAAAACACTCGAAGAGTTCGGTGTCTGATATGATTCCAGTTGGAGACGTTTACAAGTTTAAAGTTGAAGTTGAGGAAGAACTTACACCAAGCTTTCATTCAGCAATTATGAGCAGTTTAGGAAAACCCTACCCCACAAGCTTTGGAGATGCAAACTACGTTTTCAGCATAACCTGTTTCACAGAACCTCTCAAGCGATTCATCGAGGATGTAATCAAATCCTTAAAGAAGTTCGGAACATCTCCCTTTCCACTCGTAAGAGGTTTTGGATTCGGAAAGACCCACTCCTTAATCGTCCTGTGGCACGTATTTACATCAAATGCTGAAGTAACGGAAGATTACTTGAGAAAACTTATATCCGAAAATTCTGAAACTATAAAACAGACCTTCGTCTTAGCATGTGATGTTAGCGAGAGAACTCCCCTGTTGAAGACGTTTGTCGAAACACTCTTTGCATCTAAGAGTATGGAAAAAGATTACGACTTACTCAGAGTTCTATCAGATTTAGAGGACAAATACGATAAGAACGAACTCCTAAGTCCGACGAGATTCGTAGATTTCTTAGTCAAATTCGTGAACGAGTCTAGGAGGAGGTACCAGAAGATTCCAAAATTTTTGATTCTCATAGATGAACTTGGATATGGGACTATAAAAAGAATAGATGAGTATGCTGACTCAAAATTTACCAAAGAAGAGCTTATTGAGGACATTAGGAGGTTGATAAGCTTCGTTACCACAATTGCTGAAGAGTTGAAGAACGTAGGCTCCTCACTTGCAATAGTTTACGCATTTGCCGAACAGGACTTGAAATCTCTTGATGCAAGGATAAAGATGCACTACTCAAACGAAAACGTCAGAAGAAAGCTTGAAGGATTGAAAGAACTGATTAGAACTGATTTAATTGAAAGACTGAAGAGGCATTCTGGCGGAATAGAGAGAGCCCCATTACAGTTAAATCCCTTGCAGAACATAGAGATTGCGAAGTTTAGAGTTTTGAAAGCTATAAGAGATAAAAGCACAGCAAGAGATTCCGTAGCTTCTTACATCCAAAACCTCTTGGAAACTTTCAAGATTTTCGATACCGAAACTGACGTTCATAACTATGTAGAAGTTGTTAGACAGTTTTACCCTATTTCTCCAGATTTACTTAATCTTCTTAAAAAGACTCATAATTCAACCGAATTTCCAAAAACAGAATACGTTAGAACTGTAATATCTTTGTTGAAAGATGCTGTGAAGAATGCTTTGCAGAACGAGCCTGATGCACCTCTAATCGGTGTCAGATTTCTTAGCTTACAGCAATCTGCCTTATGCGACATACTAGACGATTATGCTCAAAGCGACTGGTTTACAATACTCAAAGACATCGAACTTGCTATAAACGCTTCAAAAAATCAAAAACTTGCAGAACTAATCTCAAAGCTAATTCTATCAAAAGCTACTACATCCAACATCCTTGCTCTGATAGAGGAAAGGGAGATAGAAAAATACGGCACGTCTCAAGAAGAAATTCAGGCGTCCATAGTCTCGACATTTAATAAAGAGGAAGTTAGCTCAGCTTTGGAGGAATTTCCAGAAGTATTAATGGAATTAAGGGTTAAAAGTGCAAGGATAGTTGAAAGAATTGTAAACGGTAAGAGGTTGTTTGTTCCTTCGGTGGTAAAGCATATAATCGCACAGAAAGAATCTTATGTGATTGAGGAAAGAAAAATAGCCAAAGAGAGAGGTACCCTTAATTATCTTCGAGAATCAAGTGTATATCCCCTTCTTAACAAACTCTCGAAATCAGCAAATGTATTAACAAAGGATTACAAGGAACTGAAAGAGCTGAGTAATGTTCACCTCAGTGAACCTACATGTTTCATCACTCCACCTTGGGATTTCGCCTTGTATAGAGAAATTGAGCAGAAGGGTTATGATACTGTGGTTAAAGAAGTCGTAAATATTCTTAACGACAAATTTAAGAGAGGAGAAATTGTTAGAGCTCCATATCTTATTGTTTTAATTCCAAATCTTTCAAAAGTAGACGATTTGGTAAACTCTCTTATAGAGTACAACGCATCTATAAGATTTCTTGACTACTTGAAGGAAGAGGAATCCATCGTAAAGAACTATATTGAGATGGTGAAGACCGAAATTCTAACCAAAAGAACTGGCGAAAAAGTTGATGAGAGAAAATTGAGTAAGCATATAGTTCAGAGCGTTCAACAGCAAATTAGAGAGGCTAAGAATTCCGCAATGGCTGAGGTTGTTAGGTGTGCAAGGGATGTAATTGCAAACTTGCTCCGTCTGTATGAAAAGCTCATAATATATAGTTTAACTGATAAAAGTCATATATTTTCAACAAGATTCTTGGAGAGAAGAGAAGAAACCATAAAGAGAATTGTACCAGAGATAAAGACAAAAGACATTGATAAATATTCAGATATGATTAAGAAGTTCGTTGAAGATGTGCTAAACCTTGTAGGTTTTGAGGAGAAACATACTGTCGTAGCAGAAGCCTTATTCAACCGCATAGAGAAGGAGCTAGAAGAGTATGAAATGGAGAGCATAAGCATAGATGAGTTCCTTGAAAACTTAATTCTCGGAACGTACGGAGTTCTACCTAAGACAGAAGAAATTGCGAGAAAAGCTATTGAGAGTCTTAATGGAAAAACCATAGATTATTCAGATAAAATTGTGAAAATAATAGTTGACAGAAAAGCTAAGAGATTGTTGTTTAAGTATGAAAAGAAGGAGCCTAAGATGAAGATAAAGTCAATTCAGGTTTCTCCAAAGAAGCTCATTTACAATCCAAAAGACGTTGTCAAGTTAAGTGTAGGGATTGTAAATGAGGGTGCAAAGGGAGACTGCATCTTAAAGATTGAAAGTTGCGACGACGGAGAAGTCATCACTCAAAGAGAACTCAAAGAAATTGGAACTATGGGAGAAAGAGACTTATCATTGGAGTTAGTTTTGCCTGAAATCGAAGGAGAGCACTGTTATAGAATCTCGGTTATGCACAACCCTGTAGAAGTTGATGATGAGAAAGAGCTTACGTTCACAGTGAAAGCTATCGAAACTCCTTCACCACCTCCAGAGTTCGTGAAAGAGATAATTGCCGATATAACAGAAACGAATAAGGAAAGCATAATCGACTTTGTTTCGGTGAATCAGAACGCTTTTGAGAAATGCAGGATTTACATAGGATCAGATGATTTTGACGTATCTATAGATGTTAAAAATCTAAAGCGAGACAATTTAGATATCCTAGTAAGGTTTGTCCAACCACTCGCCAGAAGATGCAATACTGTGCCAACGATTTACCTCAAAGCCGGATACGGCATGCTAAAAAAAGATGATGTAGAATTCGAAGCAGATATTAAGCTCTATGATTGAAGATGTCGAAAGACTTGTGAGAATTGTAACGGAGCTTGATATAGAAGACATAAGTAGTTTACACGCCATGTATTTAATCACATTTCTCAGAACAAAGTGTGAGAATGGAAATTTACATAGAATCGCAGAATCTTTTCTCTCATACAGAGATAGAATGGTTGCACTTGAACCCTTTTTCGAAGGAGTTAAAATTGCCTCAAAAATACTTGACCAACTAACGCTGAAGGTCGAGCATTCGGACATTAACTACGTCATAAAAAAGTTGAAGAGGAAATTAAAGGATATAGATGTCACTTTCGTCATAGATTGCTTCTCTCCGATTGAGTTCTTGACGTATCTCACAAAACTTAGATTTGACGGCTTTCAATCAAAATTACTCGAAATATATTTCATGAACATAGGTGAGGTTACCAGATATCTCACAGCTCAAGCTGGTGGTACTATAAGAGGTTTCTCAGAATACCTTGCGGGATTTCTGAATGCAAAAGTTTACGATAAATATTCCTATTTCGATAAACTCGTTCACAAATCTGTTTTACTCGATGATTTCCTACGTAACATACCTCACGAGAGCATATATTCGAGAATTATGAGATACCTCAATTCTTGTGAGTCCATTTTGATAACTTCAGACCACGGCTACGATGTCGTGGATACTAATGGCCTACTCTATGTTGTCCATCCCTCCCCTTCTGAAGGTAGCATACTTAAATTCAGTAACATTGCTATGTACTTAGTCAGTTGGAGGTGAATAAATTGTTCGATTACAGCATAATATATAGAGAAAAGAAAAAACCAGAACTGAAGATAACAGTCGGAAAGGGAGAAGAGTCGATAATTAAAGTTTCTGGAAAGATTGCAAGACACATTTTTGAGAGAATAACAGATAATCCAAAAATATGGGAGTACCTAGAACCTGTAAACATAACAACCAAAGAGAAGAAATACAATATGAGAGCAGATATCGCACCGATTGTAGTAAGCTATGTTCTCTTAAACAGGAGGAGTCCAAAACCAGAGAAGTGGGATTGGTATCTGGACGAAGTTCTTAATGGTAGATTATCGATTGCTGGAAAGGGGATAAGCAGTTTGATTGAGATGTTCTTTACTCTCTCAAATACGCTTGGTTACATGGAATCATCAGACGTCCTCGCAAGCGTGTTTAAAGTATTTGCTAATAAAGTAAAGAAGTATCTATAAGATGTTGGACTATTTTCCTAAACAGTTCATACAAAATTCAGGAATATCGATACCACAAAAGCAAATAAAGAATTAATAGAATCGGGAACGGACAGGAGAGTACCTTATCCAGAATCCGCTCTTCTTTAGTGGTAAAATTATTAATAGATTCTATGTCATTAATTATTTTCTTTTAGAGAGAGTAGAAGGTAGATCAGAATACCAGCCACAATTAAGATTACTCCGAAACTTATGAGGGTCAATCCGAGTACTTTCTCAACTTCTTGAATATTTGTTATATGCATACTCCAACAGTCCTTTAAGTTCATAGATTTTCTGTGGATTTTTTATCTCTATATTCCAAAAATCTTTATTGGCATCTTGTCTGAAGAGTTGTTGAAATTCTTCTGAGTCCCAATTGACATCAGATAAGTTAAAGTCTGACCCTAATCTCAGCTTTAGTACTGGATACATAGTTTTCTTAATATGGATTTCGAAAATATTGCTTATTGGTCCCTTTACTTGAAACGCAATGTACCATTCATTTAACGCTGGAGTAACGTTCCAGTCTTTTTCTGAAATTATTTCTGTTAGAATTTCATAAGACCTTCTAATAATTTCAATGAATTCGTCTCTAACTCCCTCTCTGCTATATCTTTCAATGTAAGTCTCGAAGTCCGTTCTTGTAGTGCTTTTACTGGTTTTGAGAATTCTTTCGGTGGTTGAATGTACTCAATAACAATTATCTCATCACTTTTTTCGGGTCTTAGATACCTTCCATATCTCACAAAATCAATCTGGAATCCGCTGATGTATTGGGAGGGGACAAAAGGATATCTTTAAATCGTTCAGCCACAATAATAATTCTCACATTGTTAAAATTGAATTTGTCGACATAACTATGTTCGAATCCAGATTTCGTTAAAAGATATTTAACGCTATCTGGATTATTAGCTACCCAACTTGCGTATCTTAGAACTTGAAGAAGAACGTTTTCATCGGCTTCGCCTTTTTTCAACTCAATTACAACAGGTGCTTTGGATTCTTCATCAAAAGCAAGGATGTCTATCTCCCGATAGCTACCACCTACAGTAATACTCACTTTATCAGCGATGAATTTGAAGTTCTTTCCCAAGACATGAATGTTCTTCTTGAAAAACTCTTGCATTTCCCTCACTTCGTCTTGAAATGGTTGGTTTGCTAACTCTTCTATTCTCTCTCCGTTAATGAGGAAAACGTATCTCATAGGCTATCATCTTCTTATATTTTTATCAATTGGAGTTCTGAATTAATATTTAAAGCTATCTTTGATGCTCTGAACCATATGCGTATAATCCGGCCGTGGCTCTGTTTTCATTTCTGTTCGATCTGGACCGGCCAGAACTTACGCGCCTCGAGCTTTTTCGCTCATCCGTATTTTCAACGATCTTTTCGATTACGATTTTACTTCTCCAACAAGATTCTTTTTGGATAATACAAACACGTTACAGAAAAACTACAATTAGCATTATAAATACTAACTGACAGGTTAACCTAAACTCGGTCTCACAGCTCTCAATCTCCGGTAAGATATAACCACGGATATCAATACTCACCATCAAATTAACAGGAACAACCCAGAAACTATTAATACACCCCAGCACACATAAAAACGGTGGGCTAGGCCGGGGGGTTCGGCGTCCCCTGTAACCCGAAACCGTCGATACGCGGGGGCCGAAGCCGAGGGAAGGCCCGTCAAGCGGG
>Ga0256834_1002258_pt1 | contig 12285 bp, 18 predicted proteins | sample 4281140metaG_FD_190536 | JGI IMG/M metagenome (GOLD analysis project Ga0256834, IMG submission 190536) | Hydrothermal vent microbial communities from East Pacific Rise, Pacific Ocean - 4281-140 | ecosystem: Environmental > Aquatic > Marine > Hydrothermal vents | place: Pacific Ocean: East... | reverse complement strand
GTGTCAAGCACGGAATGACTGAGTGTATGAACTTTTGTCATCCTGAACTTGTACCGCAAGGGTCATGATAATTCATGATCTAAATAAATATGCTTAACTTAATGGCAGTGCATTAAAAGGTAGATATTAGCTTAAAAAGATTATGTAGGGCAACCGTTAATTTCGCCCATATCAATATTTGAGCCACCGCCAGAAATCATATTTTCGTTTTCACGAATAAGATTTCCATTGTGAATAATAGTATATGAAATAGCTGTTGTATCTCGAATAGTATTAATTGTAGAACAGTAAGTCTCTAATGATGCCATAACCCATCTAGCTGCCATTGTATCATCAGCATCTGAGTTAAAACTATATGTTAAATGTAATGAATTAAATTTTCTTGGATGGTCTTCATTTCTAACTACTTCACCATCTACTACTAAGTTAGTTACAGTTTTACCTTGATTTTTTGGCATTAAAATTAAATCAGTAGCACTACAAGTTATAATTGAAGATAAAAAATATTCTATTGGACTTATTTGTGGACAATCTATTATAAAACTATCTTTTGCAGTTTTTGCTTCAAATCTCATCGCATCTTTGTGTGTAATTGTTACTTTCATTAAATTAATCCTTTAAATAATCTTCAAAATATTTTAGTTGTTCAACTGTTCTTACTGTAGCTGTCCCACCAACTGAAGTTCTTGCATTCATCGAGTTTCTTAAAATTAAAAACTCCATCACATCTTCGCTTATTCTAGCATCTATTTTTTTAAGTTCACTAAACTCTATATCACTCAAATCAATTTTTAATTCTTCACTTTTTGCAACAGCATGACCAGTTATAAAATGAGCTTCACGAAATGGAATATTGCATTTTTCAACTAAATAATCAGCTAAATCAGTAGCAGCAAGATGACCAACGGCACATGCACTCTCCATATTTTGAACCTTAACTTCCATAGTTTTAATAGCTTCTTTTAATATCTCTAAAGAAATTTCAGCAGTTTTTACTGCATCAAAAACACCCTCTTTATCTTCTTGTGTATCTTTGTTGTATGCTAATGGTAAACCTTTCATAACGGTAAATAGTCCCATCAATGAGCCATATACACGCCCAGTTTTTCCACGAAGCAGTTCTGGTACATCAGGATTTTTCTTTTGTGGCATAATTGAGCTTCCTGTTGAGTATTCATCACTAAGTTCAACAAAACCAAACTCATAAGATGACCACATTACCAACTCTTCACTAAGACGTGAAATGTGCATCATCATTGTTGAGATATTAAATAAAATCTCCAATGCAAAATCTCTATCACTTACAGTATCAAGGCAATTTATACTTACACTATCAAACCCTAAAAGCTCTGCTGTCATATTTCGATCTAAATTATGTGGAGTTCCAGCTAATGCCGCACACCCTAAGGGTGATACATTGTTTCTCTTATGTGAACTCTCAAACCTTTCAATATCTCGTTTAAACATTGATAAATATGCGCCAAGATGGAAACCAAAGTTAGTTGGTTGAGCATGTTGCAGGTGTGTCATTCCTGGTATAAGCGTATCAGTATGTTTATTAGCTACTACTAATATCTCTGCCATTAATTTTTTTAATGCTTCAACTATTGTATTATTTTTCTTTAGCGTCCAACGACGAAAATCAACAGCTACTTGATCATTTCTACTACGACCAGTGTGAAGTTTTTTACCAGCATCACCGATTAAAGCTGTTAATCGTTTTTCAATACCCATATGTAAGTCTTCATCTGATATATTCCACTCAAATTTACCAGACTCTATCTCTTTTGTAATTTGGTTTAAACCATCAACAATATCTTTTAATTCCTCAGTTGTAATAATCTCTTGTTTTGCGAGCATTGCGGCATGTGCAAGAGAACCTTCAATATCTTCAATATATAGTTCTCTATCATACATAATTGAAGCATTAAATTGATCTAAAAGGGTTGATGCATTGGCACTAAAACGCCCTGACCACATTTTTTCCATTTGTAGTTCCTAATAATAATTTGAAAAGTTTGGTATTTTATCTAAATTAACTTATTTTACAAAGTTTAGAATTGTTTTTTTGAGGGGTTTCTAATCAAATACAGGTATATTACCACTATCTTTTGCGTACTCTTGTAAAAAATCAGATAGGTGTCTAGCTTTTTTACTATATTGTTTACTTCTAAAATATTCCCAAGAATCTTTTGCTTTTAAATCTTTAATATGATAATAAGCTACTAATCTTCCATTATCTTTCATCTCTTTTTTCCACCAACTTTTATTTTTAGATTCTAAAAATACAAATGGTTCATAGTGGCACCCAATACATTCAGCCAAAAATTCCATCTGCCCTTTATAGATAGCTGCATTCAGGTGTGAATAAAATGTAATTGTTAAAAATAAAGAAAATGCTACTAATTTATTCATATAAGAAATCCTAGTTAATAAATCTTATTCTCATGCTACATTATAGAACATTATATCTTGCTTAGATGCAATGTTTTTAACCATTTATGAGGTAAATTCAATGAAATAATAAAAAAAATATTCTCAAAAAAGTAAAGATAATTTAAAAAAATTTAATTTCATGTATAACTGATATTACATTCCATATTTTTTATTGTATGTATTTTAAAATATTATAATACAAACACATTAAAAAGAAATGTTTTAGTATAAGTAACTTGGTATAAATATCTTCCATTAATATTAAATAGACTACACTTAGTGTAAAAATTAAATACGGGTATTTATTATGCAAATTCTTTTTGTTTTAAGTGGTATGTTTTTGGGTCTTTTGTATAACTATAACTTCATAGGTTTTGATTTTAAGCCAGCTGTATGTATATTTGCTGGTCTTTTTATGGTTATGCCAACATTATTTAACTTAAAACTAAGTGATTTGAAAGTAGCTACTTCTCATAAAATACTAATTGGCAAAAATATACTTGCTAACTTTTTAATACTCCCAATTATTGCTATTTTGATTGGTTTAATAAGTGGCGATTTTGGTATCGCTGCAGGGTTATTTTTACTCTCTGTAATGGGTGGTGGTGGTATGGTAATGCACTGGATACGAGAATCTAATGCAAATACTAAAATTGGATTTGTAATATTTGGAATAAATATATTAATGTTATCTTTATCTTTTTTGATGTTTAAGTTTTTTGCTATTTTATTCGCACCATTTTATGAACTTAGCAACTACACTTCAGACCCATCAGTTAATTTACCATGGTTTGGAGTATTCCTATTTTTAGTACTAATCCCTTTTTTAGTAAGTCGTTTTCTTCTAAAATTTTTACCATTAATCCCAAAGACAATACAAAAACATAGAGCTTATATAGGTAATATAAGTATATTTTTAATAATTTTTTATCTTTTTGGATTAGAAAATAGTAAAGTTTTGCTTGAAGTTGAAATATCCCTCTTTATAAAAACATTTTTTGCTATTGGAGCTTTTTATGGACTTACATTTGCATTTGGAAAGTTTATCTATAATACTAAAAATGATGAAGATAGAGCAGCTTTTTGGCATCTAATAACCCGCTACATCACTTTAGGTCTCATTATAAGTACATTTTCCATAAATACATATGGGGCAACATTAATACTTCCTATTATGATGGCATATTTTATTCAACTACCACTATCGATTTACTATAGTAAAAACTATCAAAAATAGATTTATATTTTTAAGCTTTTTTAGCTACTAATTGACACAGAATTATTTACGGTTCCACGTGGTGTTCAATCTACTCTGTTTTGCTATATCTTTACTGTTAAAATAGTTTATTTTTCTTGAAAATTCTTAAAATTTCCATTTCTTATTTAATTGGTTTTATTCTATAAATTATTGTGTATTTTTTAAATATCATACTTCTAATATTTCGATTGTTCATATTGATAATGATTATTTGATATTAAATTTATATTTTTTTTAGCTTATTTTTAAAGTTCATACTAGCACTAGATTTATTTGCAAATCTATAGTAAACCTAAACCAAGTTCTCTAATTTCTTTATATTTATGAAAATGAAATGTTTTGTAATCTTTTGTTGTTGGCTCTAGAATATATATATTTTTCTTAGATATTGATAAAGAAGTTTTTGTTTGATTATATATGAGTATTCGCATGGATTTTTCGAACATATCTAAAACATTATTGGTCTTAAAAAAATTATTTGGCATATTTTTATTAAAAGAATTTTTACCAAGTACATCTATAGCTAAAATATCGTCATAACTTGATTGATTTATACCTAGATTTTCACATAAAAATCCATCACTATATATTATATTGTCTATTCTTTTTTCTTCAAATATACCAGGAATAGCCATACTCGCCAAGAGAGCATCTTTTATCTTAACATCATCAGTGGAGTTAAAAACTTTTATATTTCCACTTAATGTATTTGTAGCAATAACTTTAAGTGGAATTTTTGTGTCTTTCATTTTTATATCAAAAAAAATATTATCTAAAATTTTCTCTATTTTTTTACTACTAATTATAGAATTACCACTAAATGAAAATTTGACCCAATTAAAAATATTTGCAAAGTCTTTAAAAAGAGAAAATATTTTTCTCTCTTTCATCCCGATACTAAGACATGCACCAATTATAGCACCCATACTAGTACCTACGATTTCGGATGGAGATAAATTCATTTTTTCTAAATCATTGAGAACACCTATCTGTGCTATACCCAATGCACCGCCACCAGAAAGAACCAAGCAAAATTCTTTATTTTTAATCTCTTTTTGAATCATATATTTTAATTTCCTTTATAAGCTTTTATTTTATCTCAAATAACAAGTGAGGGTTTAGAGAAACGACATAATAGATACCATTAACATTAGCAATTGTATCTCTTATAAACTCATTCATTGCTTCTACTGAGTAGCCGTTTGTTTTTAAGTCTTGATTTTCGCGTTTTAGTGCAAGTATTAATGATTCTTTAGGGTTTTTATAAATAGATACCCCACCAAATACACTCCAGTGCCTTGTTTTATCTGAACCATCTTCTTTATTCCCTGGTAATAAAAAGTTTTCCAGTGCTATAGAGCTTGGTAGCATATTTTTAGGAATGTTTTTTACCCATCCCATAGGTATACGAACAGCTTCATCCAAAAGACCAAGTGCTGCTTTTTTATTTTTCGTGATTCTTAAAGATTCTCTAAAAAGTAAAATCATTGGTAAATTATGGTTGTTAAGTTGAATATCTTGATGTTTTGGTGTTGTTCGAGAAACTGCTCGTAGATAACGTTTATCATATTGGGCATATAAAACAAGTTTTTCAAAATCTTCTTTTGATGTGTTACTTTTATAGACTTGCCATTCTACTCTATCTATGTAGTTTTCCAAATCTGTAAAATCACGTGCTGAAGGTAGAATATCTAACTTTACAGAGATGTTTAAATCAGCATTTAAATGAGATTCAATAATTTTAAAAATTGTTAAGTAGTCACTCTTTCCATTTTCAAAATCTTTGTACTGTTTTGAAACAAGAAGATTTTTAAGATTATCTCTAAAATATAATACTTTTTGAATAAATTTTGATTGAGAAGAGATGGACAAGGTCTCTGCATCTTCAACTAAACTAATTAGGCTTAAAAGTAATCTATAATATTGCTTTTCTTTAAATAACTCTTCACATATTTGAATTTTATGCTCCATATAATCATGCTCAATATCAGTAAGTTCTTTTTTCCTCATTTCAAGTGCAAATGTGAATCGAATAGCTTCATTATATATCTCTTTAAAAATCTCTGCTGAATAGTAGGAAGATTCATCTTGATTCTTTATGCTCTGAAGAAAGCTAAATGGAGATTTATGAATGATGTCATGTTTAATTGAGAACAAGGGTTGTTGTATATACTCATATTTGGGTAGATATCGGTAGAGTTCTCTTGGTTGGGGAAATATAATATCTTGTATTTTTTCATGAGCAAAATATGGATTTTTATAATTACATAGATGTTTTAAAAATAAAATATCTTCATCATCAAAGAGAGCATTTTGGTTAATATCTACTTTATATTGGAGTAAACGATTCTTCATAAATGGATTTTGTAAAATAGAATTTAGTTCATCAATATCTTTTTCATCCCATTGATTGTCATTGTTTAAATCACCAAGCATTAATAATTCTGAATCAATTTTTACTCTATTGGTAGGAAGATATAAAATAGTTCCAGTGATTCCAATTGTCAATATAAGCAAGAATACTATCACTGTTCTTTTATACATTTTCTTCCTTTTTAATATAACGAGACTGTAAAAGAACTAAATCCTAAACACACTATAAACCATTCTAGCAAAACATAACTAAAAATACTATACCAAAGAAGCTAAGAGTTGATATCATATCACTACAATTAAAGGCTAAATATGGGTATATATAAAGAGGGTTTAAATAGGAAACAGCAGTTAATGTTTCCTCTAAGTTTAACACCAAGTTATAAAACTATTACTAACTTTAGAAAGAACAACCCTAAAGCTTTACAAACTATATTTAGGGAGTTTAGTTTACCTACAATTTTAAAAGATTACTAAACCTCATAGGGATAGCTCTGTTTAAAAAACTCTGTATAGCTATAAAGGAGAATGATTTAAGCCAAATAAGAGAGGAAATAGTAGCTTATATCTTGGTATTCCTTTTTTCTGTAATTAAAACTGGTTCATGATTTTGTGCTGTTTCATCAATAAGATTATATATATTAGCTCTTGCTTGACTTGCTGACATTACTTTCGTCATAAAGCATCCTTTATTTTTCTATATTGTACTTAATATCGTACGACTTGTCAAATTTTTAGATAACGTCTATCGTGAGCAATATGAAGCCGCGCTTTGGCTTCATATTGCTCTCCACGTTTTTGTTATGTGTGTGCTTGTAGTGGAAATCTTTCTGGGTGTTCAATCATTTCTAAACTTAAATCAATATCTAAGTTTTCCCAATAGAGATGACCATGTTCAAAGCTTTCAACATGTGTTATTTCATTTACTGTTTTATCATTAAACCAAGGGAATTGTTCATAAGATAAAAAGTATTCTTTTTCGTTTGATAGTATCCATAGTCCATGACTAGATATATTTGTTACTTCAGTTTTCAAAGTGCTTCTCCCTTGCTTTAATGAAGTCTTCATAATGTTCTTCAATTATTTTTTCGACTTCATTAAGCTCTTTTTTTGATAACTTGTAGTTTTTTGCTAGTTCTATTTGAGGGTCAAGCTAAAATTTTGCTTCACCATATTGACATTGTATATGAACATGTTGTCTTAGTTCTTCTCTTGAGAAAAAGAAAAAACGATAACCCTTGATTCTTAAAATTGTTGGCAAAATTACTCCTTAAATTTAATTATTTAATTATTTAATTATTTAATTATTTAAGTTTAACATATTTTGCTAGTCTAATTCCTTTACTTATTTCAGCATGATAGTTCACACCTATTTCTGTTAATTCAGCAATCTCACTCATAGAACAAGAACTATTTTGCAATCAACTGAGTATTTTATGCCAAATAATCTAATCATTATTGTACTGATGAATCGTGTTGCATATGAAAATATAACATCCATTAAAGGTGTTGGTCAAATTGCAGGAATTGTACTTTTACATCTCTTTTTAAAGTATCCAGATGCTAATCAAAGGCAGATAACATCACTTACTGGATTAAACCCAATTTATAAACAATCTGGTAGTTCTATACAATCAGGATATAAAATAGCAAAGAGTGGAGCAAGTCTTTATCGTAGTGTTTTATTTATGTCTGTTCTTGCAGCTGTTCAACATGATAAAAACTTTAGAGCTTTTTATGAAAGATTAAAATCTAATAGTAAACATACAACATCTGCTCAAATTGCAGTTATGCGTAAAATAATATTAACTGCTCATTCTCTGTATAAAACAATAGCAAGTATGATGAAAATTTCAACTCTCCAAAAGTATTTGATATACAATAAAATCTCAAAAAATGTTACTATTGGTATCATTGTTAATAAAATTTAAACGTGGCGACTACTCTGTTTTGTTGTATCTGAACTTCTATAACGGTTTATTTTTTTGAAATATATTTAATATCACTATTGTATTATTATTAAGGTCAACTTCATAAATAATTGTGTAACCTTCAAAAGTCATGTCTCTAACTTTTTCATCATCAAAATAATATGATTTTCTAAATTTATATGGGAAGTTTGGAAGATTTTTAATTTGTTTAAATAGTTCTTTTTTGAACTTTTTGGAAGCTGAAAGTTTATCTTTCGCGATATACTCAAAGATAATATTGAAATTTATTTCAAATTTTCTATCGAGTTTAATTTGCATATTTAACTTCAAGTTCTTTTTCAAGATTGTTAGTTTTATCTTCAAAATCATCAAATGAGATTAATGTGCTTTTTTCATTTTTTATATCATCTCTAATTTGTTGTAGTTCTCTCTTTCTATCATAAAAGTAAGGATCAAATTCTAAATTTGTATCTTTTGAAATAGTGATATTTTCACTGTGATTATTAACATACTTCATAAAATCTTGAACATAGTCATCTTGAACCTGTATTGCTATATTTTGCATAACATACTCCAATATTTAATTGAATGTATTATAGCAAAATTTAACTAAACTTCAATAAAGCTTTATTTACTACATAGATATATTCAAACTTCCAGATGATATGGCAACTAGGATACAACGTTTATGTTGAGCAATATTTTACCCGCCTTTGGGTCAGATATTGGCTCCTGCTACTTGTTATATCTTTCATGCAAAACTGCATCACTTTAACTCCCACGTTCCTTTTTTTTGGACAATCATAGGTGCAGCTAAAGCATGGTGACGTGTTGTCCCTAAAAACTTTAGTAACATTCTTGCTTCAATGACAAATCGGTCAGAAAATCCTTCTGCTTGGCTAAGTAGTTGGTCATAGCCAGATGAGAAATAGACATCATTTGTACTTAAAAACAAGTTGCTACTATTGTCTTTGCTGGCTGCACTAAAATAGTAGTTTTTAGATTCATTAGCTTTTCCAGAATTACTTGTAGTACTAGTGACACCAAATAGCCCTCCCATCCAAAATAAGTCAGGCAGTTTTTTGTTGTTTTCCTCATTTAGTACTATGATTTTTATACCATTTAATTGAAACTCAATTTCTTTATATTGCCATCCTAAATCAAACTAGTGCATAAATTCAAAAGTTTATTTTTATCAGTTTGGTTAATATTTTGAAGCAAATCAGTTACAAATTCAACAAACTTTTTTGCTGTACTAAAATAGATATTTTTCACTTTTGATTTAAGAAAACCCCAAACCCTTTCTATTGGATTAAACTCTGGTGAGTATGGAGGAAGGAAGAACAAAGTAATATTATTTTCTTCACAATATTCTTGTACTTTTTTTGTCTTGTGCCAAGATGCATTATCAATAATATAGGCGATAGGCTTATCTCCATAATGTTTTCGCACTATTGTAAAAGTTACCACTCCATATAAGCTTAAAGATTATCACTAATTCCAAGGGTCATACGATTTTTTGAACGTAAAGCTTTATCGATTTTAGTGTTATATTTTCCATCACCATCCAAATCACCATGCTTTCCATTCCTCTTTTGGAGATATGTTATTGTTGATTGAGGTGAGCCAATATCTTTCATAGCTTCAATTTGTTTTTTATTACAAGCTAATTCTGCTTTTTGCTCTGCCCAAATATGATAAGGAACTTTTTTTACTCTATGTCTTTTCTTATATGAGTTATATAAATATGAGTGGTGTGCTTCATGTACAAGAATTGAAGCACACCACTTTAATGAATAAAATACAGAAACATTATCTGCATCCCAAGTAGGCGGATTAGCATATGCTAGCATGCCATTGATTTCAGATATTTTTTTTTGTCGTATCCTACCAATATATTTTTTAACATATAAAAAATTATTAAATGATTTGTATTTTAATAGATAGAGCGCCTTAGTTAATTGCATAGTGAATTTTTTACTACCAATTATTTCAATGCCAAAATCCTCTTTGACTCTTCCATATCTAACTTCTAAACAAGTATCAGAATCCCAAAGATTGTTTTGAGCTAAACATTCTGTTTTTTTTAAGGAAAGTATAGTGGTATGATTATCTAATTTTTCATAAGTGAAATATATCTTTTTTACTCCTTCTTCATTTGTGATGATTGTATCAAGTATAATACTTTTACCATTTTGTTTATGTTCAGCATAATAAGTCATAATGTTTTCATTTAAAAAATCCCTGTCTTTATAAATATCCATTGAAATATCAATTAAATTCAAAAACATTTGATAATCATTATTGGTTATAGATTTCATTACCTCTCTAGAGGATAAAATAACAATGTTATCATGGTTTTTTTGTAAAGAACGCAATGCTTTTAAATAGGTTATTTTTACATCTTTATCATTTGTGGCCTCGGCTTGAATTCCTATTTGTTTAGTGATTTTAATTTTAGAAATATAATTATCAACAGGCACTTTTAATGTAGTGATCTTTTGTAATTTTATAAATACTTCAGTTGCATCATATAAAGGTGTACCTAGTTTGGCAAAGAGTTTTGGATATGCATCTGATGCATGAAGCATCAAACTAAATACTAAAAAAATAAAACTAAATTTAACCATTTTATAATTCATAAAATCTCCATGATATAGCTATTGATTCAGGGAACATTATAGCACATAGATATACTTTATTAAATATTAAGATAACAAATAAAATGCCCTATTTAAATAGAAAAAGTTATTGAGAATATGACGAATTGTCATATTTAGAAAATATCCCTTTCTTAAACTTTTCTATTCTGCCGTTTTTTGCTCTAAAGTGTCCGAACTCAATCGGTATTGGTGTCCGATTTGCTCCGTTTTTTTGCAATAGTTCCACTGTATGTATCAGCACTAATTATTATCATTGTAAACATGACTACTATTTTCAACATCTTTTAATCATTGTGTATCTAACTATTGGCTACTAGTTTTGTTATATCTGAACTTGCTTAGATACATAAAGATCAAGAAGATTACGAATCATTTTTTGATATTGAGTATGATGTTTTTTTGCTTCATCTTTGAAAAAATCAACAGTTTCTTTAGTTAAAGAAATTGTAATTTTTGTATTTTCCTCTTTAAATGCTAACTCTTCAGGAGATGGCAAAAAATCTTCAATAATATGTATATCTCCAATTTCACCATCTGTATATTTAATTGTTTTTTTCATAAGTCTTTTTTCCTTTTCTCCAATATCCTGCACCAAAGATTCTGATGATATTATTTCTATAGGTAAATCTAACAGTTAAAATATTATCATCTACTTTAGCAAAACAGAAATATCTTTTTTCATCATTTGAATGGTCAATATCTTCAGCAATCACACGATTTACATCTTTAAAAGCATATTGTGCTTTTTGAAATGAAATATTATGCTTTTTTATGTTGCTAAGATTTTTATTTTCATCCCATTCAAATTTTGTTTTCTTCATAAGTCCATTATAGCAAGTATATGGGTAAAAAGCAATATTAATATATGTTTAAATAGTTATCACCAATCAATTTTAGAAACAGTAGATCTAGATAATTTTAAATATTTAGCAATCTCGGATTGTGTATAATCATCTTCTAATGCTAGCCTAATGGAGGCATTGCGTTTCACTTTGGTGTCACTTTCTTTAAAATATTCACTAAGTGTTTTACTATATGCTGGTCTATTTTTTTGATTTATAGTTATAACTTTTTGATGTTGTTATCTATGAAGTTATTTATGCCCTCTTACTTATAAAAATCTAGTAAAATTAGTTGGAGCAGACGACGGGAATCGAACCCGCTTAGAGGGATAGAAGTCCAATCTAGGGTTGAGCACTCAAGCCAGTAGGCCACATCCGCGAGGGTAGAATTATATATTTTATGCATAGCTTTGGGTATGCATCCCCAAGCGAGGAGCTTGAGGACGAGAAATAATTTCATCATCTCTTTGATAATAAATTATTCCAAATGGAAATCTATTTGTTAAACATCTTCTTATATCTCCATCAAGTTTTTATACCAATCCCCCATTAAAAAGTAGGTATAAATTTATTAGTTCAGTCATTCTCAGCTTGACTGGGAATCTAATATAAAATGCAGTAAAAACTAGACCTTGAATCGAGTTCAAGGTGACGAAACAGACAAACTTATACTAATTGGTAGGTACTCATCTCTTGTTTCAATTTGTTTGATTTTTAGTGGGCAATGGTATTACCAAGCAACTGGAAACTTCATATGCAAATTCTGAACCAAGATTTTCTTT
>Ga0256834_1002257_pt1 | contig 12294 bp, 10 predicted proteins | sample 4281140metaG_FD_190536 | JGI IMG/M metagenome (GOLD analysis project Ga0256834, IMG submission 190536) | Hydrothermal vent microbial communities from East Pacific Rise, Pacific Ocean - 4281-140 | ecosystem: Environmental > Aquatic > Marine > Hydrothermal vents | place: Pacific Ocean: East... | reverse complement strand
TGCAGACGGATATTTTTCACAACAAGACGAACAAGCCATCGTCAGCAAAATAAACGCGGCCAATCCCGACATGCTCTTTATTGGCATCAGCAGCCCGAAGAAAGAAGAGTTTGTATTGAGAAATGCCAGCGCTTTACATGTGAAGCTGATCATGGGCGTCGGTGGAAGTTTCGATGTGCTCTCAGGAAAAACATCCCGCGCACCACAGTGGATGCAAAACAATGGACTGGAGTGGTTCTACAGGTTAATCCAGGAGCCAAAAAGAATGTGGAAACGCTATTTAGTGACCAATAGTCAATTTATTGCAATCACCATGAAAGAATATACCAAAGTAAAATTCAGCAGAAAAACAAATGAGCCCAAATCCTAACCGTATAGAATGGGTTGATGCTGCCAAGGGAATGGGTATTATTCTGGTCGTTTACGCCCATGTGGCAAGAGGGCTGAACAAGTCGGGCATCTTTGATGGAAATGCCTTTGAAATCGTAGACGCAATCATCTACAGTTTTCACATGCCACTTTTCTTTTTTCTCTCCGGCATCTTTTATCTACGCACAATGGAGAAACGAGGGTTCACCGGCACTATCTTCAGCAAGATCAACACCATCATATATCCTTATATCATCTGGTCACTAATCCAGGGCTTTATTGAGGTGCAACTTTCTGCCTATACCAATGGGGCTGCGCAATACAGTGATTTATTTGCGATATTGTGGCAACCACGGGCTCATTTTTGGTTTTTATACACCCTCTTTTTTATGTTTATCGCCACCTCCCTTATTCTGATTCCATATTTCAAAAATATGGTCTCCACAAAAATCACCTTATTAAGTGGACTAGCAATTACACTGTTTATCTATCTCAGCAGACAGCATAGCCCGGATGTTTTTGCGCTCACCAGTGTATCGAGTAATGCCATATATTTTATGGGTGGGGTAGTATTCAGTGCCGTAGCGCCAAATTATAAGAGAATAAGACTCGTTGGACTAATTTCTGCAGTTTCCTTCTTCCTGCTCAGCTATGTAGTAAATGTGGCACACACCTTGCCCAGCAACGACCTGTGGAAACTCTCATTAGCATTTTTTGGGATTCTGGCCGTTATTTACATGTGCAGAGTTATCCCTGAAAGCATTGATAAACCTTTTGCATTGTTGGGTAGCTATTCAATGATCATTTATCTGTTACATATTCTGTTCGGTAGTGGTGTGCGAATAGTTCTGTCTAAAGGGTTTAGTGTAGATAGTAGTTTATTGCATCTATTTGTAGGTACAACCATTGGCCTCATTGGGCCAATAATGTTTTATCTGATAGTTAAGAATACGGTACTCATATCGCTGTTTCGCCCGCTAAAACCACAAAGGGAAATTGGCCCTCCCTAATATGAAATACTAGCGTCGCTGATATTATATAAGCCAACCAACTATCCACTACGGGGGGCGCCAGGAAAGAAACAAGACACCCTTAATTTTTTCTGTATCTAATGAGAGTAGCAGGCACCCCGCCTACTATTGAATAGGGCCTAACATCCTTGGTAACGACTGCCCCAGCACCAATAATTGCCCCTTGTCCAATCGTGATGCCAGGTAATATTATTGCACCTCGCCCAATCCATACATCATCATTTATGATTGGGTTTACTCCCTGCAGCTCGCCCTGTTTTATCATTGGAGTATCTATATCATCGACTATATGCGAACTATTCAGTATAGAAACCCCAGGAGCAATCATCACATAGTTCCCAATACTTGCCCCTTGAATGAAAACATTTTCATTAATATGAACAAACTTCCCAATACTTAAATTCTTTCCATTGCTGATGTAAACATGATCCTCTATAATTGATTCCTTATGGTATTTCATTACTCCTAATACTTTAGACATATAATAAACCCTAGCCCTATTAGATAGCCTAATAATCCGCGAATGAGGAAGTTTGTTAACTATTAAATAGTATAATGCTAATTTAATTGAATGCATATTCATTAGGCATTAATGATTAGGATGAAACTATGTTATTATAAATATTAAATAATTCTATTGTTTTTGAATTTAAATCAAGACGTCTGTCAAATATAGCTTCTCTGAGGTAATGTTGATCTACATTGCTATCAATAGCCTTTTTAACTGCAATAGAAAATGAGTCTGGGTCGTCTCCGCTAATTACTTCGCAGCCACTAACGCCACCTATCATTGCGCGCACATTTCCAACATCTCTGGCCACAACCTTTGTTCCACATGAGAGACACTCCTTTACGGAATTTGGCGATCCTTCAAAATCAGAAACAAGCAAATGAACCTCGGCAGCATTATAATAGTAGGGTAGGTCCTCATAATTAGCCCTAACCATATGTAACTCTTCAATGTCTTCTAGGTGGTATGTTTCCTTTAAAATCCTTATTGTTTCCCTGTATATATCGTAACGCTTTTCTTTTCGATGCAAATCATTTGCACTTACGAATAAAATATACTTTTTTCCCCGATTCAAACCCAGGTAGTCTTTAGCTAGTTTTTTTTTAAATGGCATGAAGTGATCAACATCCACACCATTTGGCAGGTAAAATGATAGTTTATCCTCTTTTAACTCTGTTGGGATTGAACTCTTAAATATTTTTCCCTTAGAGCGTTTTATAACCCATGAGAATAGATACTTTCCGTAAAGATCGCTTCCTGGTAGCATAATCTCTTTGTAACCATCACTCAGAAATGAAGTTAGTAAGGCTTTATTTTTACACGCCAATAAAACCGCCATCGCGGTGTATAAGTGATGGCAGTGAATCAATTTATAGTTATTTTCGGAGATTTGTTTTCTTATTCTTAGTATGGATTTAAGATACTCCTTTTTACCAAGTTCCTTGGCATTGATAAATAACACATCTGACTCTACACCAAAGGAACTTAAGCCAGATATTTGTGACCGTATGAAAGAACCATAAGCAGGATACTTTGTTGTTGGGTATGCATTAGTAACATGTAAAACACGAAGTCTACTCATTCTAGATCACCAGTTCTGGCAGTATGCTGGTTATTAGTGGAACCTTGTAGAGTATTCATACTTTTCCCATTTAGAGCAATTAACAGTACAGACAAAGCAACCATTATCTTAGGTTGCTCCCACGAAGTCTCAAATATTGCAAGAAATATGGTTGATAAGCCCGCAAGAGATACCATCACTGTAACCATAGATATATTTAATGATCGATTGATTCTGGAAAAACGCACTTTCGGCCAGAAAATTACAACAAACAGTCCGATAATAACAATTAGACCTAACCAGCCTAGCTCCGCTTTCATTGCTCCAATCCCTGAGAATGGAATAACTATATTTGCACTCATATAGCGAACCTGCTCCTGAAACTCTTTATCGAATAATCCTGCCATTATTCTGGCTTCAGGTGCAGGTGCGCCTTGTATTGACTGGGGAAGATGGATTTGTTCTTTGTGGAGCACATCGGCGGATACTGCATTGGCTGCACGCGACCCTAACATGCCGGGGCCAACTCCAAGCATATCACTATACCCGTAGTCATCCATCTGATTAAAAACCTTATTTAGGAAGACTATTTTGTGTGAGTGCTCAAATTGATACCCTGCCCAAGTCTTGATGGCTTCCAAATTTCCACTGATAGCTGAGAAAGCCAAGAATAGACCAAGCCCGCCAAACAGCAAGAACAGCACTGATTTTGCTTTTCCATGAAGCAACCCTTGAATAAATTCGGTTGATGTAACAAAGAAGAGCAAGCCAGTGACAATGATAAATACCGAATAAATTTTTCCCGATGCTGCCGCAGCAAGTATGGCGCCAGTAAGTGTTATTAACAGCAGTTTTCTTTTATCTAGGCAGGAATGTTTCCCCATCGATAACAGAAGCCCTGATCCCATCATCAAGGCTGTCCCCCAGAATCCGACAATATCTGCATCAAGCCATGTGCCCCCAAAAACATCTGATGAACCAGTATTCAAATTCTCTGGAATAGCAGCGATTATGGGTAATAATTGTAAGCTGATCAACATGATTGCATACTTTGATAGCGCATTTCCATCAGTAGCAAGTTTATAACTCATTACAGAAAGTGTTAGTGGGATTAGCAGTGTAACAGCCCAAAATATGGTCTGAACAGGCTTGAACTGCACAGTTGCATACGAAAATAGCGTAGAACTTATGATAACAATCAGCAGAAAAATAAACAAATAGCCACTTGTGTTTTTCGCTAAATATATTTTTCCTGAAAACAGTGCGCGCATAAAAAATAATAGAGCAGTAAGGAATATAAGATTCTCATTGGGTCCCATTGTAACTAATAATAAAGGAAATGGTGCCTCTCGAAGTGGGCGAAATAATATAATAATAAGGCAATATAACGCTAAAATGCCGTGTATCATTGTAACAAGTCCAGTATGCGACATTAGTATTAATATGCTAACAGATATAACCCAACACCATGTCGCAATAATAATATGCCGAGGTGCTCCATGATGTCTTTCAGGGTTTATTGGAAGCGTAATAATCTGTTCTGATATAGTATTCATTATCAAGAATGCCCTTATGGTTTTCTACTCGTCATTAATGATTTTAAGATAACTGGATACTCTATCAATTCTTGGAATAACGCGGGGTGTAATAATGCCTAAGATTGATAATTGTTTCCATTCCTTAAGTTAGCTTGCTATTCTCAAGCTTAATTCTGTAAACACATCTAATTGGACTGAGAATGTATTTATGATTCTCGCCTGAAAAAATAGGAGCCTACCTTTATTGCATTCTGGGTATAAACCCAAATGAACGACTTAGGCTTTTTTGAGGCCTAAATCGTTCATTTATCAGCTTAGATGTGCGCTGAACAGAAGTAATGTTCTTGGGGCAAGTTAATGGTTTAAAGTAAGATTTCTCTTCTCGCATTTTACGAAGTAGATATTTCGTCGTGTCTAGATTGTTAAATGTATAAATTCCATCTCTATTACTAATGGCTATTAGGAGAGTTCCTTTTAATTTGTCATTGCCTGTATTTTTTATAGGCAGCTTTGATAGATTGGAGAGTGCATTTACTGCATCTGAGTCATAGTATTTAATATTATTTTTCTTTATCTCTAATACATATGCAATAGCATCGCTAATCGCATCAAGATATTTCTCATTCTCCAAGCGTTTAACGAGTACAGAATATAAGCCACTAAAAATGTACATGTCAATATCCAGAAGCTTGGTTGGCACCAAATAATTCTGGATTCTACTCGGCCTATCAAGTGTGACACGGCCAGTGATAAACTCATGGTCATTGAGTCGCTGTGATTTCCAATGTATAATATTTTCTCTTTTAATATACTCAGGCTTTCGATAGATTGAGGGAATAATACTGGTATCGCAAAAATACTTTCGCTTCCCACTAAAGAGAAATTGGGAGCTAGGTTTTACTTCTAGCTGAGTAACAGTCTCAACGAGAGCTGATATCGATGATGCTTCTAGGTGTTTTATTTTCATATTGAATAATTAACACAAATAGGAATGTGGTTCTTAGGTGTTTGTAGTGGAATTCGTTTAGTTGCCACCATGTAGCGGTCGTGCCCTTGGCGGGTGATTTTTGCCCAAAACAATGCCTGCATGAGAAGTTGGGGTGGCTTTTCCTCGGGGTTCACGAAAATATACTGCTATACCACTGTGCTTCAGGAGGGTGGTTTGGATGACTATTCAGCCCCCAATATTTCATGCCGACCATGCTCTTCTGGGGAAAAATAGCCCGTCAAGAAGGGAGGCAAGATGAAAAACACCTATCTCAGTTTCACTCCAAACGTCGAATAGCCTTTAATGTTCGAAGATTGGCCATTATCGAAATCCTATTGGATCAATCGTAGCTTGTTATTTTGTTATACCACACATCAATTCCGTCCATGTTCAATATGTTGCCGATAGAGTGATTCATATTTATCGACCATGGCCGCTATGGTATAGCGTTCAACAACAAAACCTGCTGCATTTTTACCCATTGTAACAGCCCTATCTTTGGTGTCGATAATCATCTTGATTCCAGTAACCAGTGCAGTTATATCTTCTTTTGGGATAAGAATCCCCCTTTCATTGTTGCCACCCAACAAGGTTTTTGCATCACCAACATTAGTTGCAACAATGGGGCGACAAGCTGCCATCCCCTCTAACAGGGTGTTTGAAAGCCCTTCTGATTTTGAGACCGACACAAGAATATCAGTGTTATTCAATGCCCTCCAAATGTCGGTACTGAAGCCATGCCAATGAATGTAGGCATCGACCCCTAGTTCATCTGCCTTGCTACGAAGTTGAGCCTCCATAACATTATTTCCTTCGCCGTAGAGATGCAATTCCACGGGGTAATCATCAAGTCGTAGGCGGCTTAATGCATCAAACATGAGATTATGGTCTTTTACGGGATCGAATCGAGCGACCATGGCCAGTTTCCAAGGCGGGGTATTCAGCGGCTTTGAAAAATCAACCCCTTCAGGAAAGAGTAGCCCATTAGGCACTACCATCGCATTGTGTGCGGGATACCCCATGCGTGAGTAATGGGTTTTTCCGCGATACGAGTTATAAATAACTACTTTTGCGAGGTATTTGGCGAAGTATTTATCCGATTTGAGAAATAATCTTGCCCCAAATCCATATTGATTGTCAGCAGCTCGAACCGCCATAAAGGATGGTACTCCTGCCCACCAGGCTGCTATGCTGGCAAAGCTATTACAAGGTGGCATCCAGCCTTGGACAGCATCTACTTTCTGCTGTTTTATATAATTCCTCAACTTTGGAATTACCGAAAAGTCTTTCTTTCCTTTTCTATTCAGCGAATGAAGTATGCAACCCTCTACAGTCTTTAAAGAGTCCCAATAAACACCTCCGGAATATAGAGTAACTACATGGACATTCCAGCCGCGCTCGGTCAGGCCTTTTGCCAGATAGGTAAGTTGCCTTTCAGCCCCACCACCATCCAGTTTGTGGATATGCAGGAGTAATGATTTCTTCTCATTCATCAGTTAGACACTACTAACTTCATTAGATTAGCCAGCTTTTTTGATACTACAGTTCGGGAATATTCATGAACAACTACTTTTCTTCCCTGTTTTCCTATTGCGTTTCGTAGTTCACTATTCTGTTTGAGATCAACTAGCTTCTCATACCATTCATGATCGCTTTCTGCGGAAAAACCAACCTCCCCTTTTGCAAGCACTTCATTGTTCATACCCACGGGACTTACCAGCGCGGGTATGCCACAAGACATATATTGAAGCATCTTGAATGAACACTTTCCGCTAGCCCACGGTTCGTTGGCCAGGGGCATTAATCCCACATCCATGTTTTGCATCATGCGGACTTCATTTTCTGGTGACCAAGGGACATAAATAACCTCTTCATCGCCAAGACGGATGAATTTGGGCGACTTATCGCAAACGACCAGAAGCCGGCTATTTTTATATTCCTTTAAGAACTTCCGTATGCCGGACTCGATTTCTTGCAGGTATTTCAAATTTCCGCTTGTTCCTATCCAGCCTACGATAAATTTACCATCAAAATCCTCAGATCTATCTGTGTTATAGCGGTCTATATCAACAGCTGTTGGTACGATTGCAATATTATGTGAATAAGCAGAAAACCAGTCGGCTATATATTCATTGCCAGCAATAACATAACTCGATCGAAGTGCGATTGCTTTTGCCATTTTCTTGCCAAATGGCTTACTCATCCATATTGCATCATCCACATCAAACAGCAATGGTCGCTTTAAGAATTTTTCAAGTGTGGGGTAACCTGGCAGCATTTCTCTCTGTAACCATACTACATCGGCCCTTGATGCTGACAAAATTCCGGGCAGTCTGGTTGATAACTTAGTTAGCTGCCATATCAGGTGAAACGGAAGTGCGTAACTGGAGCGAATACCTTTTGGCCATAAAGGCATGGACTGGTACTTATTGATCACAGGGCAGTGTTCTTGTACCTTGATGCCGTAATCGAGAAGGGGCGCTATGTGTTGTCGCACCCTGTACCTTGTAGAAGGTACATCTTTTCCCGAAGTGAGCGCAGCTACTTTAATCACTACTTTTCCTTGCCCAAACCGTCATTCTGCCTGTTTTTCCAAACTTTGCGAGCAGTAATGCAATGGGGGAAAAAAAATAATGGAGCTTTCCTCCCCTGGTTGGATAGCTTATCAACCAGCTACTTAGCCAGCTGCTCCCTCTTGTTTCCCTGAGTTTGTAGCCAACACTTGCCATCAAACTGCTTAGCGTCACTTGATGCTCGATTTTCTCAACTTCCCACCCTGTATTTTTCAAAAGAGTAGTAATAGTATTTGGGGAAAAATGATACAGATGTGTGGGAAGTTGCAAATTGTAGCTATATTTATTCATGAAGAAGTTGCTTGTGTTTGGTATGGAAAATACCAGATAGCCCTGTGGGTTGGCCCAAAGGCTTAGCTTTCTGAGGCTTTTAACTGGCTCATGCAGGTGCTCTATAACCATCCAGGCCACAATAAGATCAAACTTTTTTTCTGGTGTGGGTGCATTTTCCAATACTCCTGTATGAACGGTATAACCTTTTCTCCGGGCATTTTCAGCTGCTTCTGGAGAGAACTCAATACCTTGTACCTCCCATCCTAGCTGTGCCATTTTGTGAAGATAGCTACCTGATGCGCAACCCACCTCAAGCATCTTTCCAACAGGAATGGAGGGAGTTTCAGTGCTGCGTGAAGAAAGGAGCCTCTTCAACCACATTTTCCATTTTGCGTTGGAGGTGTTTGGCTCTTCGTCCTGGATTAGCGTGCCCTCATAGGGGCCATAATTATCGGGATAGTAAAACCCTATTGTTTCTGCGGTAGGTCGTGGGTTAGTGCGCATGAGGCCGCAGGTATTACAGCGCACCACTGTAAAAGTACCTGGCAAACCGGAGAGCATATCGCCTGTCTCAAGAATATACTCATCATTCTTTTCGCATCCATTCGGGCACGGCACATCCTCAAGGGCAACATCCTTTAATTCTTGGTTATCCATCAGGCAAACTCCGCATCCCCAATAATTTTCTTGTTTATGCGCTTTTCCAGAAAAATGTAAAGCAATATGGCATTCAGGACATAATAGCTGCTTGCGGCTACTGCAACACCAGCCACACCATAATAGTAGAAGCCCACTATTTTCAACACGATTCCTACTGTATAACCCGCAATGCCAATATGAGTGGGCGTTCTAGTATTTCCATACGCATAAAAACTGCTCGCCAATATTTGCCCGGCAGAGCCTGCTATAAAGGTACCGAAGAGCAATAGCATTAACTCCCATAATCTTCTTACTGAGTCACTATCGAAATTACCGTGTAGGAACATCAGCTCCAGGAGATACTGCCCTATCAAAGCAATGGCAGCCAACCCCAATAGAGCGATACCTGTAACCAGCAGGAAGCGTGAGAGATAGTCTTTGCGAAAACTCCTCCATCGGTTCGCTTTTGCATGCCGAGACAAAAGCGGCACCAGAGGAGAGACAATGGCTCTGCTTACAATAGCACTGCCGGCAGCATATATCTGCTGTGCTATATGATAGATCGTAATACTTCCCATGGTTGACATCGACAGAAGAAAGCGATCCAAAAGAGGGTCTGTTTTGTAATATATTGTTCCAGCCATAAGGTACTTCAGTTTTTTCCAGACGGCTATAATTTCTTTTTTGTCAACTCTGGGTGGTCGACTGTGGCCTAAATGTTTCAACATCAATAAAACGGAAAGCAGTGGACGAAAAGCCATAATAAGTGCAGCAGCATATACGCCATATTTATCGATATTCAGTGATAATGCCAATAATGCGATCAGGCCTACGATGTTCTTGACTATTTCTACATTATAGAATTTCATCTTCGCATGGCTGGCAGCCTCTAGCACTGCTACTAGGGAGATGCCAACGATGCCAAATACCTGAATTTCAAAGATATTGGTGGTCAAACTGATTGCACTATCATCAAATCCCGGTAGGATAAGGGGAATCCAGATGTCATCCAAGGCTATCAAGACGATAGCAGCCAATAAAAAGAAAAAGCCCACCAGATAAAAATACATCCAAGCGTCTTCTTCAAATGCTCTACCGCTCTTGCAAGATAATATCGGCACAAGAACATGGGTTAGCGAACTGCTTACAACCGATAGTATGATCATTGGCACAATCATTGCCGCAAATAATGCGTCAGTTTGCTGCCCCGAGCCAAGGCTGGTTACCACATACCACTGAAAAGCAAAATTCAATATGAGATTTGAAACAGACAAAATGGCAAGTCCTGCCATTTGTTTGGGCTTCATGGTGATATTCCGAATAGATGCATGGGCTATATTACCCGCTATTTATGTTCCCTGCATACCAAGCCATTGCTTCTTTCATCCTGCTTGATAGTATCATGACGCTCGTAACCAAATAACTCTCTGGTCTTTGAGATGTTAGCCAGTGAATATTTATTTTCCGGCCTTTAAGGTTTGCACAATTTTGTTACTTGCACACCCATTCCCATACGGATTATGAGAAAAAGCCATAGACTTATATTCGTCAGGATCGCCAAGCAGCTTTTCTGCGGCCTTGGTGATCATGCTGATATTCTTTCCGACCAGTTTTACTGTACCAGCTTCTACAGCCTCCGGACGTTCCGTGGTATCACGCATCACCAATACGGGCTTGCCAAGTGAAGGTGCTTCTTCCTGTATTCCGCCCGAGTCAGTGAGCACCAGATAAGATTGCTGCATGAGATAGACAAAAGGAAGATAGTCCAGTGGCTCCACAAGATGGACATTTTTGGCATCTTTTAGCAGCCTAAATACTGGTTCTTGAACATTCGGGTTGAGGTGTACGGGGTATATGAGCTGTACATCAGGTTGCTGGCTTAGTACTTTAAGTGCCTGGCATATCTGTTCGAATCCTTCACCAAAGTTTTCTCTGCGATGGCCTGTGACAAGAATCAGGCGTTTGCTGGAATCCAGGAATGAAAATTGTTGTTCCAGCTTGTGCTTTAATTCGGAATTGTTACGGATTTTATCGGTGACTTTGAGCAAAGCATCAATAACGGTATTACCGGTGACGACAATCTGCTCATCGTCTACATTTTCTGCTAGCAGGTTTTGCCTAGCCTTTTCTGTGGGGGCAAAATGCAGATCGGCGAGTGCGCCCGTTAGTCTGCGATTAATTTCTTCCGGCCATGGAGAATAAATATCACCTGTTCTCAAGCCCGCTTCCACATGCCCTACTGGAATACGCTGATAATAAGCCGCCAGTGAGGCAGAAAAAGTGGTGGTAGTATCGCCATGCACGAGAATCCTGTCGGGCTTGGCTTGTTGGAATACCTTTTTTAATCCTTGCAACACATTGATCGTTACATCAGTCAGGTCTTGGCCGGTCTGCATGATATCCAGGTCATAATCTGGTGTAATTTCAAATAGCTCAAGTACCTGATCCAACATTTGCCGGTGTTGGGCAGTAACGCAGACTTTGACATCAATGCCATCGGCTTGCTGTAGTGCTTTGACTACAGGCGCCATTTTGATGGCTTCGGGGCGGGTGCCGAAAATGATAAGGACTTTATTCATTTGAGAGGATATTGTTTGTAGCTGCTGTAGTTCCATCTAAGTAAGCCGTTAAATTATACGCGAATTCGACGGATCTGTAGGCAGATCTAGGGATTTCTTTTCTTCGGGGGAGCGTGCCTTTGAATTCGTAACCTGAATACAGGCACTGGTGTTCAGCAGGCAGTAAAGAAAAGATCCCATCGAACATGATTGGAGCTCAGAAACGGGGATTTATGGATTCCGACATTCTATGATGGTAGCCTTGTTCAGCAGGATGTCATCCATAGACAGACCCTCTTTGCCTGATGTCTTCCAGTATGCCCGCACGCTCTTCATTCAGGCGTGAGTAGTCGGAAAAAAACGATATCTTCGAACGTTTCGCAAAAGTTCCTGTTTGCGCAAAACAGACGCCGCCCTTTTGAGGTGACTTGCATGTGCATGACTGTTGATGCCTGTTTCAGGTCGATGAGATCGACCTCTCTGGAGTATTCGGCAGCCAGCTTCTGGGCGAGTTCCCAAGTGGTCGTTTCGGATAATTTGTGTTTGGGTAATATAGCGAAATCAATATCGCTATCAGTGTGTTGCTCATCTAGGGCATGGGAGCCAAACAGGTAGATTGCCTGCACTTCAGGTACCGTAGCATGGATGATCTGTACCGGATCGGGGTGCAGAGCGCCCGTATGGGTATTTTTTATTTTTGGTTTTGTTTGCGGCCCGTGCAGCATCCTGATTTTGTATCAGGCGGTTTTCTTGA
>Ga0256834_1002256_pt1 | contig 12295 bp, 12 predicted proteins | sample 4281140metaG_FD_190536 | JGI IMG/M metagenome (GOLD analysis project Ga0256834, IMG submission 190536) | Hydrothermal vent microbial communities from East Pacific Rise, Pacific Ocean - 4281-140 | ecosystem: Environmental > Aquatic > Marine > Hydrothermal vents | place: Pacific Ocean: East... | reverse complement strand
ATCTACAATTTGCATGATAGATCCTTTGGGTCTGGGTGGGTTACGCGGTGACTGAACATGCTGACACAATGTACCGAGCCGTCGGTGTGAGCGTTTAACCAATTATTGAAAAAAGTATCAGATAAATATAGAGCGAGACCTTTGCTCGAAAAAATGATGGATGAAAACAGCTACTTTGAGATGAATATCAGCCATCAATTAATTAAGCGCGCCATCATAACACATCATATTTAACAATATGGCAGCAAGTACCGTAAACGGGTGGCATGTACTGTTTTTTACGATATCAGTTGAGTTAAAGCAACACTTGCAACGCCTCAAGCTGCTCCTCAAAGCGCTGTTTATCCGCGCTACAGAGATTAATATGACCGAGTTTACGCCCACTACGAGGTGCTTTGTCGTAGAGGTGTAGGTGTGCATCAGGCTGTGCCAATACCGCTTTTCTGGCGGGCAACTTGCCGATCAAGTTTAGCATTGCAACATGCCCCGTTGTCGGGCGGGTACTGCCCAGAGGCAGATCACAAATGGCACGCAGGTGGTTTTCAAACTGGCAACAGACCGCACCATCCTGCGTCCAGTGTCCAGAGTTGTGTACCCGGGGAGCACACTCGTTTGCTAACAGTTGATCACCAACCTGGAAGAGCTCCAGCGCCAGCACGCCCACGTAGTTCATCTCATTGAGCAGCTTATTGATGTAGCGTTCTGCCAGACTTTGCAGTGGATCATCGGGGCGGACAATTGAGGTACGCAGAATCCCCTCCTGGTGTCTGTTTTCAGTAAGTGGGTAGCAGGCGATTTCACCACTGCGGCTGCGGGCAGCGATAATGGATACCTCACGATCAAAAGGGATGAGTCCCTCTACAATCGAAGGTTTTTCTGCAACCGCCTGCCAGCCCTTTTCAAGGTCGGCTTCACTGCGCAATACCGCTTGCCCTTTACCGTCATAACCATCACGACGGGTTTTGAGAACGGCGGGATAGCCGAGTTCGTTGATCGCCTGCCTCAGCTCATTAAAGCTATTGACGGTTTGGTAAGGCGCGGTGGCAATGTTCAGACGATTGAACATCTGTTTTTCATTAAGGCGGTCTTGGGCAACCGCCAGTGCCTCAGCCGGTGGATAGCAGGGTACTTTATCAGAGAGCAACGCCACACTGCGAGCGGGTACATTTTCAAACTCAAAGGTGACAACATCGGCTCTTTTTGCCAGTGCTAACAGCTGAGGCTCATCATCATATGCGCCTTGAATCTGCTCAGAAACAGCCGCAGAGCAGGCATCTTCAGCCGGTTCAAGGGTGATAAACTTCAGACCGAGCGGATGCCCCGCCAGTGCCAGCATGCGTGCCAGTTGCCCACCACCGAGGATGCCCACCACCATGGTCTATACCTCGCGGGGGTCGGCACTCGCCAACACAGTTTCTGTTTGCTTGGCACGAAAGGCATCTAATGCTTCACGAAAATCAGGATATTTATTACTCAAAATCGACGCTGAGAGCAGACCAGCATTGATGGCACCCGCCGGGCCAATCGCCAATGTGCCAACTGGAATACCGCCAGGCATCTGGGCGATGGAGAGCAGTGAATCCATACCGCTGAGCGCTTTGGACTGCACCGGCACACCCAGCACTGGCAGTGAGGTTTTCGCGGCCACCATACCGGGAAGGTGCGCGGCTCCTCCCGCTCCGGCAATAATTACTTCAATGCCACGGTCCATCGCCTCTTCGGCATAGCGAAACAATTTATCCGGCGTGCGGTGTGCCGAGACCACATCCACCTCGTGGGGAATGTTCAACTGCTCAAGTATATCAGCAGCATTTTTCATGGTCTCCCAGTCGGATCGTGAACCCATGATAATACCGACCAGCGGTTGATTTTCTGTTGATGCCATTGCCCAGCCCTGTGAATTACAGCCAAAATAAAAAATGAATCCGCCATTGTACACCAGAAACCCTCCATCGTCAGGCCACCGTGAAGGCCATTATAAGGCGGGTTTGCCAAAGCACGAAAAACTTGGTAAAACGCAGGATAAGATAAACTCGACGAGAGGTCGAATATGAAACTGTTTCGTACCATCAGCCTGATTGAAGGGTGCTCTTTTTTGCTATTGCTACTGGTTGCGATGCCACTGAAGTATTACTACGGCATGCCGGAAGCAGTCTCTCTGGCAGGCATGGTTCACGGCATTCTATTTATGGTTTACGTCTCACTCTCGCTTTCACTGGCACAGAAATATGATTGGCCTCTGAGTGAGTGGATAATCGTACTGGTCGCCGGCATGGTGCCTTTTGGCTTCTTAATGATAGACAGTCGTCTGAAACAGGCGATGAAAACAACGCTGGTGACCGATGCGGCGTAACGCCCTTGGCCAGTTTGCATGAGCACACTAGATCGTAACTTTGACTCATTGGCGGGACGCTTTAAGAACAATATCTACGGTACCGATAAGGGGCGAATTCGGCTCGCGGTATTATGGCAGCACCTGCTGGAAAAACTGCCCCAGCTAACCAACGGCCCACCATTGCGTATTCTCGATGCTGGCTGTGGACTCGGTGTATTTGCGTTGCGTTTAGCGGAACTTGGTCATCAACTGGTGTTGTGTGACATCTCTACCGAGCTTCTAGATCAAGCACGTGACGCCGCTGCTAAGCAGCAAAAAAACAACCGGGTTGAATTTCGTCACACCTCTCTATTTAATATCACCAAACAGGATGATCACCCATACGATCTAGTGCTCTGCCATGCGGTATTGGAGTGGCTGGCGGAGCCTCCACTCAGTATTCCTGCACTTCAGCAACTGGTAAAACCGGGTGGCCATCTCTCACTGATGTTTTACAACATCAACTCACTGATCTATCGAAATTTAATACGCGGCAACCTGCACAAGGTCAAATCTGGCCATTTTGCGGGTGAGATCAACAGCCTCACACCCCAGCACCCACTGAATCCAGACGATGTATATCGCTGGCTTGCCGATTGTGAGCTCACAATAGTTGATCGAGCAGGTGTGCGTGTTTTCTACGACTATATGGAGAAGCGAACAAAAGAGCGCCTGCCGATTGAGGCAATTATTGAGATGGAGCTAGCTTATAGCCGGGAGGAGCCCTACCTCTCACTGGGCCGCTATATTCATCTGTTGGCCCAGCGTTAACCGCCTTTTGATGGGTGAAAAATAACCGGATCCGCCTTGCTTTCGCCACTACCAACCGCCTCGTTATCGAAGGCGATATCACCATCTTCAAATGGTACATCTTGTGTTTTCAGGCCTATAAAGTCATACAAATTCGGGTCCATCAAGTGAGATGGTTTGATATTCCTCAACGCGGTAAACATGGTCTCTATTCGTCCCGGATGGCTTTTATCCCACGCCTGCAACATCCCCTTAATTACCTGCCGCTGTAAATTGGGTTGAGAGCCGCAAAGATTACAGGGAATGATCGGAAACGCCTCGATCTCGGCATAACGGATAATATCTTTCTCGCGGCAATAGGCGAGCGGACGGATCACAATATGCTGGCCATCATCACTCACCAGCTTTGGTGGCATCGCCTTTAACTTGCCGCCATAGAACAGATTCAGAAACAGTGTCTCTAAAATATCATCACGGTGATGGCCCAAGGCAATTTTACTGGCCCCCAACTCAGTTGCAGTGCGGTAGAGAATACCCCGACGCAACCGCGAGCAGAGTGAGCAGGTTGTTTTCCCCTCGGGTATCTTTTCTTTAACAATAGAGTAGGTATCTTCCTCAACAATCTTGTAATCCACACCCAGGCGATTGAGGTAATCGGGCAGAATCTCTTCTGGAAAACCCGGCTGTTTCTGATCAAGGTTTACCGCAATAATATCAAAACTGATTGGCGCTATTTTTTGGAAATAACGCAGAATATTAAGCATCGCAAAGCTATCTTTACCACCGGAAAGGCAGACCATAATCCGGTCGCCCTCTTCAATCATATTAAAATCAGCAATGGCGTTACCTGCCTCTCGACGCAGACGTTTTTGAAGTTTATTCGCGCTGTAGCGTTGCTTGCCTGATAATTGCGGCACAGTTTTCTCCTGGCAAATAGCGTTTGAGACCTTTGCAGAAAAGGTAGTTTTTGTGCGAAAGTCCCGATTAAAACAGAGGGCGGCTGATAATACACCAAAATGGCGGCCTGTTTTATAGAACTGACCAACAAGCTGGTTAAAATTTACTCAGGTGAATGCCACCTGAGTAGAATTTCAATAGCCTGCTAAAGAATCCATAGCGCAGAACGCTATAGAGGGTTCTAAATCAGATAGCATGAGGGAGCAGAGATCGAAATGAGTGACGACTTTGACAAACCAAAGTGGGATGTTGCCCTGGAGGCGCTGATAAATGAGGTGTACGAAAAGCGCCAGGCACCACTAACCGTTGACGATTTACAAGGGCTGGCCGTTCTGCATGCCATTCGCTTTGACGACATACTCGACACCCTGATGATCATGTGTATTGATGGTGAGTGGCGCTACCAAAACGCCCAAGGCGACATTCAGCCGATTAAACAAGAAGATTACGATGAGCTGTTTAAAAGTGGCCGAACCACCGATGAAGGGGTTGCCGGTTACGACGGCTGCTGGTTGAAGTAGCCCGATTTACAGAGTGTTATCTTCTCCATCCGGCGATGGAAAACCAGATTCCATCGCCATGGTCACAACAACAGACCAGTCACTGTGATGAGCGGCTTGAGCCAGAACCCCAGATTTTGGCCACCGCACGATCACTACCAAGAAAGCCAATCACCAGACTCAATACACCAATCCCGCCAAACACCACTACCGGAAAAAGATAGCTAAGATCCTCCCCCGGAGCGAACAGCGTCACCAACATCGCCAGCCCCACAAACAGACTACCCAAAATCACCAAAATAGCGCGATTAAGCGGCTTATAGTCAAATGATCCACTGCCTGATTCGAATAGATTAAGCACCGGTAAAAAAAGGATTCGTAACCACTGTTTCATAATAAAATAGACTCTAACTCACTAAAAAATCAACTGGATCGATAGATACTGGCGGGCGCACTGCATCACCCTCAATGAACAACTTGTGCCAGATCGCAAACTGTAACAAAGCATAAATATTTTTGGTCACATCTCTCTTTTGCCGCTGGCGCTTAACCAACGCCTCAACCCCGGACGGTTGCATCCACTCAGCAATCGCAGGGCTATCCCGTAACGCCTTTCCAACCTTATCCAAGTAATCACCCTGTAACCAGTCACTCACTGGCACACTGAAGCCCCGTTTTTTCTGCCAAAAATGCTCATTGGGAAGATGGCGGCTAGCCCATTTTTTTAGAAACATCTTACCCTGTTTGCCTTCTATTTTGAGCGCATCCGGCAACGAGAGGCCAAACTCAATCACCCGGTGATCAACAAATGGCAATCGCCCTTCTAAACTCCAGCTCATCAACATTCGGTCAGCTTTCACCAACAGATTATCGGGTAAGGCGGTGGTGAGATCGACATATTGACGACGCTGTAAATCACTCCAGTTGGCCGGTGTTGAGTGCCATGCGTCAATGATGGGCTTGCGCCATTGACCGGCAACCTGTAATAGTTTTTCTGAAAAGAGCTGCTTGGGTAGATTACCTCGAAAGTTACCTCCAGTACGAAAGCCACCGGAACCGGGGTGGAGAAGGTTCTTCATCATACTTTCAAGCCTGCCTGGACGGTAACGACCATAACCGGCAAACGCCTCATCACCCCCTTCACCTGAGAAGACCACTTTTAGATCTTTCGCCGCCTCCTCTGCCAGCAATGAGGTGGGCAGATTGGCAAAGTCACGCATCAAGTCATCTGCTGCCCAGGTGCTGTAAACCAGCCGCTGTAGCATCGCCTCACCCGAGGGACGAATGATGGTGTGCTGGCTATTGAAGTGTTTGGCAATGCCCTCCGCCGTAGAGAGTTCATCCCCCACGCTGGAATCGGGAAAGCCCAGCGAAAAGGTGCGGATTGGCTCCTCCTTATAACGGCTCAACAGTGCCAACAAGGTAGTGGAATCCACCCCGCCCGAGAGAAACAGCCCAAACGGCACATCCGCACGCATATGCTGAGTCATCACCATCTCTATCAGTGAGTCGAACTCAGCCTCCGCCTCAGCGTAACCAATATCACGCGGTTGAACAGCCAGTGCCGACCAGTAACGCTGGCGATCAACCACCCGCCCCTGCTCGACCACCACATATTCACCCGGCAATAGCTGTTCAATGCCTGAGAATAACGTCTCACGACCACTGGCATTTTGATTTTGGAAAAATTGGATTAATGCAGCGGGGTTTATTGACGGCTTTTCAGCCAGTGCCGGTAGCAGGGCTTTGATCTCGGAAGCGAAGCAAACCCCTTCCGAGGTCTCTGCGATAAACAACGGCTTCATACCGAGGCGATCACGGGCCAGAATCAACCGCTGTTGTTTACGATCAAACAGCGCAAAGGCAAACATGCCGCCGATATGCTCAAGAAAGCCGTCTCCATACACCGCGTAGGCGTGCAGAATGGTTTCACAATCAGAATGGGTTTGAAACTGACGCCCCTTGGCTTCCAGCTCTGCTCGTAACTCAATATGGTTGTAAATCTCACCGTTCGCGACCAGTATCCAGCCACCCTGCTCATCAATGAACGGTTGATCTCCGCCAATTAGATCGACAATAGAGAGCCGTGCATGCCCTAGCCCCAAAGGGCCGTCACAGTAAATATCTTGATGGTCAGGGCCTCGGTGAGATAGAGATGAATTTACCGCCTGCAACAGCTCGCTTTCAACTGGATGAACAGCATTATATGAGCCAATGATTCCACACATATTTACCAAACCTGATGATTAAATTGAATCTCGGCCCCCAGTATACGCCAAATCAGGCCTATTAATGCGCTCTGAATATAGGGGTGGTGCCCCATCATAGCTAAACAACCCAACGACAACGACCACTAACCAAGCGCGCACCTGAATGATATAATCGACATCAGAGTAAGCAATCTGCGGATAATATCTTTTGCCATGATTACAAGTAAAAAAAACAAAGTGACCATTTTCATCTCTTTCTCTGGCGAGGGTGGTGTAGAACGTATGGTCAGCAATCTAATTCATGAATTTATTCGCCTTGGACACCCTGTCGATCTACTGCTAATAAAAGCCCGTGGTGAACACCTAAAACGGCTACCCAAAGAGGTCAACATCATTAAGCTTGGCTCTGATCACAGCGCAATGACACTATTACCGATGATTCGTCACCTGCGAAAGCAACAGCCCGAATGCGTGCTGGTTGCCAAACATCGTGCCATTGTAATTGCAGTTATTGCTCGTATGCTAGCCGGTGTTAACACCCGTATTATTGGTCGTTTAGGCACCAACCTATCCCAAGCATTAGAAGGCAAAAGTGCCCTACGAAAATGGTTTTGGCATGCACCTATGCGTAAGATTTACCCAATGATTGATATGATTATTCCTGTCTCAAAAGGAGTCTTGGATGATATTGTCTCTATCACGGGACTCGACAGTAACAAGCTACAGGTGATTCGTAACCCTGTGATTATCCCTGAAATGCATCAATTAGCACAGCAATCAATTGACCACCCTTGGTTTTCCGAAGGAGAGCCTCCCGTTATTCTGGGTGCTGGGCGATTTACTCACCAGAAGGATTTTATTACCCTGATTAAGGCATTTGCTAAAGTCCGTCAGCAGCGTACATGTCATCTGGTATTACTGGGACATGGCGCACTTCAAAGTGAATACAAAGCACTTGCAACAGAACTAGGTGTTGAGAAAGATCTATCCATGCCCGGCTTTGCCAACAACCCTTACCCCTATATGAAAAAAGCCTCACTATTTGTACTCTCTTCTGCTTGGGAAGGCTCACCAAATGTACTCTCTGAGGCTCTGGCACAAGGCACACCAGTTGTTGCCACCGACTGCCCTAGCGGCCCACGAGAAGTGCTACAGGGTGGAAAAATTGCCCCTCTGGTTGCGGTTGGTGATGCACAAGGAATGGCCGATGCTATGATTGCAACCCTCGACAACCCACCATCTGCTGAATCACTTCGAGAGAGTGTACGCGAGTACACTGCGGAGACTAGCGCACAGTACTATCTTGAGGCCTTAGGCATCCATCAGGAAAATTCAGTGGTAGAATAACGAATAAGTTGATCTAGGTAGGCAACCGATGCTGTTATCCCATCGCTATAAATTTCTCTTTGTTCATATTGCAAAAACAGGTGGCACCAGTGCCCGCGCTGCATTAGCGAGTAAGGCAATGTGGGATCCGTATCGCCTACCGATGTGGTGTTGTAGCAAGTTAAGTCATCTTTCTGGGCATAAACTAGGCAGCAAATTTCCCCGCCACTCAAAGATTATTGCCGCTAAAGAGATGCTACCCAATGAACTCTTTAATGAGCTATTCAAATTTGCCTTTGTACGTAACCCGTGGGATCTACAGGTTAGTTCATTTCACCATATCAAACGGGAGCGTCCCCATTATCTTTTTGGCCACAATAATTTCAAAGATTTTTTAAAGTTTAAATTTGATCCAGATCGTCCCTACCAATATCACATAGACACATCTATCGAATTACAGAGCGATTATCTGATTGATTTACGAGGGAACATTATCATTGATTTCGTCGGTCGCTACGAAAACCTGCATGATGATTTTTCCCATGCTTGTGAAAGAATTGGAATTAAATGCACCCTACCAAAAAAACGTATTTCAACAAATCGGACAAAAGATTTTCGCAGCTACTACGATGATGAGACTATCGAGTTAGTCACTAGGCATTTTAAGCGGGATATTGAGTTATTGGATTATTCTTTTGAGTAAAGAATATAGCTACAAATTGGGCCAATGAGGCTTGTTGGTGAGCAACCCTCCCTAACACCCTGCATTCAATTTTCACACTAATCACTAGGCCAATATTTTGAAAAACCTCTATATTGCGAAATCCCCCTTACAATTATTCAACTGCATCGAGGCCCGCAATCGTTTCTCTAAATATGATGAAAATATTCTTATTGCCGTATACCGAAATAGTACAGATAGAAAGCTACTGCACCAGCTAATCAATGAAGATGATTGGAACCAAGTTTATCTTCATTCAATTAAGACTAGAATGAACCAACACTCACTAGTCATGAAACTGTTTATTCAGCATAGTAGAGTCAACACATTATACATTGGAGATTATACAAGCTCTATCAACTTCTACATCAATATCACAAGACCAAAAAAAATTGTAATAGTTGATGATGGGGTTGCAACTTTAAAAATAGCAGCAATGATAAAGTCGGGCTCTTTACATAAAATAAAAAAACACCTGAAAAGCAAAATGAAATTATCGGTAATTCTTGTTAGAGCAATTTGCCATACATCCCCTAAATATCTGTATAAAGCTCAATTTTTCACTATGTACAATTTAAAAAGTCTTGGCCTTGAAAATAGAACCATAACCAACGATTACAGAGCATTTAAGAAAAATATTACAGACCTATCTCACGACGAAACCTACTTTTTCATTGGCACTAGTATGGAAGATATATTAATCAGCAGAACCTGCTACGAAAAATATTTTGAAATTCTTGCTACTCATTTTAATGAAAAAAAATGGGTTTATATTTTACATAGAAAGGAGTGTGCAGAGTATGTTGGCACTGTCGCAAAAAAATTTGGCATCCCTATTGTTCGCTTTAATAACATTATTGAGTCAGAGTTTTTTATTCGGAAAATCACTCCCACTTTTGTATCGTCATTCTGCTCTTCGGCGCTGGATACAATAAAAATCATATATAGTCCAGATATTGAAATTTTACAGTTTGATGAAAGTGATCTTTTACCCACTAAAAAAGAAGCTCTTCGCAACTACTATGAATATCAAGCCAAGCAGGGAACTAAAGTCATTCGCTTCAATGAATACACAAAGCAGTAGTAAACATAAAAATTAGACTAACCCCTACAAATCAGCCTTAAGTACATTGATGTAGTTTACCCAAGCTTGTAAATATTTTTTTGAGTGCAATCCATACATCTGCATAAATTGATCAATAGCTTTTAAGCGTGCCTCTTTGCCTCTCTCCTTGCTCAGGTGGTTTAACTGTGCTTTCTCAGTAAACCATACGTTATTCGATTGCAGTGATTGGTAAACTTGAGCTGCATCTGTCCGTATTTGATAATCATGAGGATCTGAAACTATCCGAAACTCAATACCATTAGCAACGCATTCTGAAAGCCCAGTCGCATTTGGGTTAGTGAAAAAAACCCATTCAAATTGCAGCATAGCCTCAACCAAAGGGCCCGCTTTACCACCACAAACAACCACAGCACTCTTAAGTCGACCAGGTATCGCCGCTTCATAATCTAATGGTGGATTCCTAGGGTGCGTACGCAGAGTAACCTCATAACCGGCATCAACTAACAACTCAAGCATTGTTAATGATCGATACAAGGCCTGCTGTTGCTGCATAACTCTAGGACTTTGAATACTGTAAGCGAGTGTTGGCATGATATGCGGCAAAACAACCAATACTGTTTTAGCTTTTGGCCGTAAAAAGTGTCTTTTCATTAAAAGTGCAACATCACCTAAGCGTTTTCGTGAAAGCCTAACTGAAGGCAAAGGGTATTCATTTTTTGAAAATTCAAACCCCCAAGTTATATAACGATCGAAAATTTCTCGCTCACTCCTCTCCAGCCAAGTTGGGTCAGTCTGACCATAAAACCCACCATGCTGACTACCAATGAGAGAAGTGCTTTTCTCCTTCAAAATAGCCAGTAGTACTGCCTGCACTGGCTTATGCTGAAATTCAATACCACAAACTAAAGATCTTAATCCATTAGCATACTGTTTTGCATTTAAATAACAGCTCGTAAATTTCTCAACAAAGTAGGTAGGCATAAATAGAATAGAACTTAGCAACAGCCTATATTCTTTTTCACACAACCGCTTAACATCGATATGATTTGATAGTGAATCCAACATACTTAAGCGAATATTAGAGTTTACCTCTACAGAGTCGTTACTGCTTTTTTCTGTTTTTACAAATCTGATCTTGCCTTGGAGGCGACACTTTAAAATTATTCGCTCAATCACTGTAAACGACAGACTAATACCAATCTGCTTTCTATCATGATCAGTATTCGGTAACTTGCTCAACACTCCCGTATCAACAGGTGCCGTTTCCTTGAATTCTGATGTGAGAATTGATGAAATTGAAGCATTTATATCGTCGGACTTGGACAGCCCATATATTAGATGATGTACTTTGCCGTTAAATTCTGTTTCTGATAACCCATTAATATTGTTAAAGATAAACTGATCATCTGAATTATTCGTTTCGGTGGGTTCTAAATAACTGCTATTGGCATAGATATAAACATATAAGTTGTAAAATGGTCGCAATAAGAATGAAAAATCAATAACTTCACCATGGAGTTTTGATAAATATTCACCTGCAATAGATGATAATAACGTTACCAAAGATTCGGGGCTCAACTCTGAGCCTTCGGAAGATTCATTCCCCATTGTTTTTTGGTAGTTTTCAATAAAGTTCATTCATACTCCAGCCGAACAGCATCAAGTTTTAAACTTGTGCCCTTCTTTTTCTCACGCATTGAGCACTCAAGAACATAGTATTAATCATCCAACATTATGTCATCAATACTCTTCCAACAAAGTGCCGTACCACGCTTAATGTCCATTGCAGCCTGTTTACCCAAAATATCTTCGTAATATTTCGGTTTCAAACCGAAACCAGGGCGTATAATTCGAATATTTTCCTCACTAAAATCATCACCTTGCTTAATATCATCCACTACGTAGATGGAGCGGCGAAACTTAAGGTTTTGCTCCTCAACCGGTTTTCGTTCATAACTGGCAACACCCAATGCCTGCCACGCCATATAGCTATCATCACAAAGCTGCTTTAACTCGTGGGGTTCCAAAGAAAACTCAGAATCGGCTCCTTTATCTTTTCTGCTCAACGTAACATGCTTCTCAATTACACAAGCGCCTAAAGCAACACTAGAAACAGAGACGACTGTTCCAAGAGTGTGATCTGACAGCCCTGCAGTAACAGAAAATTGCTCTGCAATATCAGAAATCGTACGTAAATTTGACTGGTCTATTGGAGCTGGGTAGCCACTAATGCAGTGCAATAAAACAAGCTGCTCACAGCCATTATCACGGGCACACTCTACCGCCTCTTTTATTTCCTGGAAATCTGCCATACCCGTAGAAATAATCATTGGCTTACCCGTTTGAGCTACCCGTTTTATTAATGGCAGATCTATCGCTTCAAATGAAGCA